>JACKZZ010005690.1_pt1 | contig 11152 bp, 9 predicted proteins | sample 8027871 | NCBI WGS metagenome assembly JACKZZ01 (sample SAMN15724774, study PRJNA655200) | protist metagenome | isolation source: fluorescence activated cell sorting (FACS) single amplified genomes of... | place: USA: West Boothbay Harbor, Gulf of Maine | collected 2000-07-19
TAAAGAAGGCGCCCTTAAGCGAATTCAAGGTGACCTTGTAGTAGAAGCTTTAATTGAAAGCGAAAAGATTGATGCTTCAGACGATGACTTAAAGTCAGAAATCAGAAAATTAGTTCCAACAGCTGACACAGATAAAAAAGTTGAAGAAGAAATGAAGAAAATTAATCTTGATGGATTCAGAAACTTAATTAAAAGACGAAAAGCAGTTGAATTTGTTGAAGAAAAAGCTAAAATTGAAATTGAAAAATAGATCATAAATGATCTTGTACGGTTTGGTATGAAAACGCCGTAGTGTAGAATAAGACTATAAATATATTTAAAGGGAGCGAGTAATTATGCCATTAGTGCCCATGGTTGTAGAACAAACAGGAAGAGGAGAACGGTCTTACGACATCTATTCTCGATTACTTAAGGAACGAATTATCTTTTTACACGATGGTGTAGATGACAATGTTGCTAATCTTATTATTTCTCAAATGCTTTTTTTAGAGGCTGAAGATTCTGAAAGAGATATTTACTTATACATTAATAGTCCTGGTGGCGTTGTAACTGCCGGAATGGCCATTTATGACACGATGCAATTTATTAAGTCTAAGGTGTCTACTATTTGTATGGGCCAAGCCGCTTCAATGGGTGCTTTTTTATTAGCCGCAGGAGAGAAAGGTAAACGATTCTCATTACCTAACGCACGAATAATGATTCATCAACCTCTTGGTGGCGCTCAAGGGCAAGCTACTGACATTGAAATTCAAACAAAAGAAATTTTGAGAATTAAACGTGTTCTTAATGAAATTTTATCTGAACGAACGGGTCAAAAGTTTGACACTATTCAAAGTGATACAGACAGAGACTTTTTTATGTCTGCAGCTGAAGCTGTAGAATACGGTCTTATAGACGAAGTCATTTCGTCACCATTGGAGAAAAAATAAACCATGTCTGAAAATCACGAATTAAAGTCTTGCTCATTTTGTAAAAAACCCCAACATTTAGTTACCAAGCTAGTGGTTGGTCAAGATCTTAATATTTGTGACGAATGTGTTGCTGCCTGTAATGACATTTTAAATCTTGAGACTCAACAAGAAGCAGGTATTACAGAATCAGCAGTTTCACCGCTTCCTGAAGACGTTAAAGACCTACCTAAGCCTAAAGAAATAAACGACTATTTGGACGACTATATAATTGGGCAAGCTTATGCCAAGCGAGTTATTTCAGTGGCTGTGTATAATCATTACAAACGTTTAAACGCAGAAATAGATGTTGATGCTACAGAACTTCAAAAAAGCAATGTCTTACTACTTGGGTCTACAGGTACCGGTAAAACGCTTTTTGCACAAACATTGGCAAAACTACTAAATGTACCTTTTGCAATTGCTGACGCTACAACACTTACCGAATCTGGCTATGTAGGAGAAGATGTTGAAAGTACCCTATTTAGATTATTACAAGTTGCCGGAAATGACGTTGAAAAAGCACAGAAGGGGATTGTATACATTGACGAAATTGACAAAATTTCTCGTAAGTCTGAAAACCCATCTATTACTAGAGACGTGTCTGGAGAAGGGGTTCAACAAGCCTTATTAAAAATGTTAGAGGGTACTAAAGTAAATATCCCTAAAAAAGGTGGACGAAAAAATCCACAATCAGACTTTATCACCGTAGATACTACTAATATTTTATTTATTTGTGGTGGCGCATTTCAAGGAATAGAGCCAATTATTCAAAGCCGATTAAACAAAAACAAAATGGGTTTTGTTAGTAACGAAACAGATTCAAAAGTTGAAGACGATAATATTTTTGAATTTGTTCAACAAGAAGACTTATTAAAGTTTGGAATTATTCCAGAACTTATTGGACGACTCCCTATTGTTGCGCCTTTAAATAATTTAGACGAACACGCACTTGTTAGGATACTTAAAGAGCCTAAAAATGCCATAACTAAACAATATAAACGACTATTAAAAATGGATGATGTTGCCCTAAGTTTTGACGATGCTGCTTTAAAACAGATCGCTAAAATAGCTCACCTCAAAACAGTTGGTGCCAGAGCCCTTCGATCTATTATGGAAGACATCATGTTAGATTATATGTACGAAGCACCTACTGATAATAAAAAGACACTTACCATTGGCTTAAAAGACATCGACACCTATGTTAAAGCCAAACTACCTAAAGACCTTCAACTGCGTCTAAAGGAAGACAATAAAGCGTCAAAGTCGTCTGCTAAATCTCAGAAAAAAGCAGCTTAAGAATTTAAAGCGTTTAAGTATTAAGTCAAAAACACTTAAAAATGACGACTACATCCACTTTTCTACATACCAGTTTAGACACTAGCACTGAGAATATGCAGTTTGACGATATGCTTTTGGAAAAGGTAAAACAAGACTCCAGTAAGCGTTACTTTAGGTTTTATACCTGGAAAAACCCTGGAATTACTTATTCATATAATAAAACTATTCCTGATGACCTCCTCAGTATAGATAAGTCAAAACGAGTTACAGGTGGGGGTGTGGTATTTCATTCGCCTGGTGACATTGTGTTTAGTATTACGGCTCGCTTAGACGACCCATATTTTCCTAAACGATTTAAAGATAAAATTTGTTTTGTGTCTAAAAAATTAAGTTCAATTATACAAGACGCTGCTGGTATCAACTTAGGTCAGTCAGAAGAAGAATCAGAAAACAACATACTTTTTTGTAACTCATACCCTAACCCTTACGAGAAGTATTATAAGTCTCAAAAAGTTCTGGCATTTGCTCAACGTCGTCTACGAGATACGTTTATTGTTCAGGGACTTATTCATACGCAATCTACACATGACTATTTTGGATCACACGCTACCTATTCTAAGTATTTTACGAAGGGACTTCAACAGACCTTAGACCTGTCTATTTTTTCTCAAGCTCTGTAATATTTATAAAGTTAGAATAAAGATTATTTTTAAATTCTGAATAGTAAATTTTATATAGTTTCACTGCATTTGTAAAAATAAAATAACTAGCCCCCAAACAAAAAATACTTGAATATCTTAATGCGATTTCTGTATAACTAAAATTAAGTCCGCTTTAATTGAGTCCATGGCATATTCAAATCCTCTGATATAGGCTTTTCCTGCCACGCTTTAACTTTATCTTGCGTTCCGTCAGGCGAGTTATCGTCAACTATCAACACATTAAAGTCATAGTTGCTTTGTCATTCGTCATTTAATCTAAAAAGCTGGGGAATTAATTTGGATATATTTTTCTTTTCGTTATAGCTTGGAATGACAACACAAACGATTTCTTTTACTTTATTACTATTGGTCTTCATATAAATTTTATCCCCAAGTTTGCAAGGGTTAAACATATCTATATATTATTTACTACTCTATACCATGATAAGCTACTACCCATGATTACTATATTGGATTATGGAGAGGGTAATATAACTAGCGTTCAGAAAGCGTTTGAACACTTAGGTGAGAAGGTCTTAATTTCTAAGCAATTGGAAGATATTAAAAATGCCGATGCTTTAGTAATTCCCGGTCAAGGTGCATTTAAACAAGTGATGTCTACTTTGGAGACTAAGCAATTTATTGAGCCTATTAAAGCGCATATTAAACTTAAAAAACCTTTTTTTGGGATCTGTTTAGGATTCCAAATTTTATTTGAAGGCTCCGACGAACATGGTGGCTCTAAAGGCTTAGGGGTTTATGAGGGGCAGTTTCAAGAATTTATACCAAGCCAGTTAAAAGTACCTCAAATGGGATGGAATCAATTACAAGTGTCTTCTAATTCTGACATGTTTGAAGGTCTTACCGAAGATGCGTATGTGTACTTTGTTCATTCTTATTTCTTACCCAACACTACTAAAACCATTGTAAGTGCCGAGACAGACTACGGTTTAAACTATGTGTCTGCAATACAAGACGGTCCTATTTGGGGCACTCAATTTCACCCTGAAAAAAGTGGAGAAGTAGGTCTCTCTATTCTTAAGAATTTTTGTAAGATAATTTAAGCTGAATAGACGTAGATTTTAGTAAATGTCTACGCCGAAGCCGATACCATTTTGGTGAGGTTTTAAAATTACGTTAAATTGCCAACAGTGAAATTTCAAGCCTGCTTTTATGTCCCAGCTTCTTACTTCGAAATTTTCTATATCATAATTTAAGTCAGACGCTAACACTAAATGTTTGAAATCCTTTGAAACTTCTAAGCCAATCTCGTCAGTTTCTATGGCATAATCGGAGTCATGGCGAAAAGGGCTTGACCCTCTGTTAAAAATTCGTTTGGTGTATGAAAATTTGGGGTTTAGAGCACACTTCCAGTTTAAACTAGCTTTTGCAAATGTACGTGTCCAGGCGTCTTGAGTATCGTACCAATAACCATAAAAATGACCACTTGTTTTTAAATATATTGAAGGTGATAAGTTATAAGTTCTACTAAGCGACGAATATAGAGAGTGTTTGTAAGCCGAAAATATTTCTTTGTTTGTATCCTCATATCCTGTTAGGCCCCTTTCTTCTGAATACTTTCCATAAGAAAACGTTGTGTCTAAAGACAAATTATAGAAATGCAAGGGTATTTCTTTAAAATTAAGGATTCCCACCGGAAGATAACTTACTCGATAATCGTTTACTATTTCTCTATGTTTTAACCATAATGAGGCGGTACTAGATTCTTTCTCAGAAGACTGATATTTCTTAAAAAATTCATTAATTAAGCCATCTGCTTTGTCTTGATTTGATTTATAAAACAACCGCCTTTGGAACATAAGATGTCCAACAAATCCGTCTGTACCAGCTATATATGTTCTTGCTTGAACCTTGTTTCTTTTGGACAATAAAATGGCATGTTCTACGCCCCCTTCAAGTCCTAGTTTTTTGGTAAGACCTACCTCAACAGTTCCTGAGGAACTGTCTGATAGAAAATAACCAATGCGCTCTTTAATGTATTGTCCCTCAATTTTATTAGACCCAAATATCGGAAATAAAGTGGACTGACCTAAGATACCGTATCTTGGTGCGCCGTATAAATAGGTGGGAATAGGGATTGGAAATGGTAACGCTGAAATAGTGATTTTATTACTAATTGATATAAAAAAACCAAGTTGAGGATAGAGATATATTTTTTTTGCTTTTACGTCGTAATGGCTCCAATGGTTTTTTTGACATGTCGTAAAAAGGGCATCGTAAATTACAATTTTGTCTTTCGAAAAAACAAATTTTTCGCCACTAATAAGTAAGCGATCAATTTCGCCCCTAAACCCAAGCGCTTTCCCGTCAAATGTGCCTAAGTTGTAATTGAAGCTGTCGGCAGTTGCAATCATTTCGTCAGAAACTAATGTGAGTCTGGAAGGAAAACTTACAAATTTTTCTTTTTCGCTAAATCTTACTTCTTCACTATTTACCTCATACCCTCTGTAAAATAGCTTTACGCCACCCTTGGCAGTAACTTCCATAGAACCTTTTTCAAAAATAATTAGATCACCCTTAATGGTTAAAGGATTAGGCTTTGGAGCTTCTATTGGAACATCTTTGGGATCTGCAAAAATAGATATACTTATACAAAGTAATACTAAAAAACTAAGACAGCCCTTTTGTATTAACGATAATCTGCTCATTAGGCTACAGAAACATCGCTCATAGCCATTTGGGCAAACTTGGATATATCTCGTTTGAACATTAGTCTAACATCACCAGTAGGCCCGTTACGTTGCTTTGCTATTACTAGAACAACTGGTGTTTGAGCTTCTTTAACAGCACTATAGGCTTCTTCTTGATGAATGAACATGATTAAGTCGGCAGTTTGCTCAATCTCTCCAGACTCTCTAAGGTCACTTAGTAATGGACGTTTGTCTTGTCTTTTTTCAATATCACGACTTAGCTGTGAAAGCGCGATGATTGGAATACCAGACTCTTTGGCAAAAGCTTTAGTTTCTCTAACAATGTCGGATACTTCCTGAAACCGACTTTCAACACGTTTTTTACCACTTCTCATTAACTGCATATAATCTATCACAATCAATTTTACATCTGTTTCGGCCTGTAATCGTCTGCATTTTGCACGAAGCTCTAGAGGTGAAATAGCTGGCGTGTCATCGATGTATATTGGGGCTTCTGAAAGTCGACCCATGGCTTGCATAAGATCTTTATATTCGTGGTCTTGTAGGTTAGCTGTTCTGAGTCTTTTAGAGTCTAATCGTGCCTCCATAGACAATAATTTTAGAGCCAATTGCTCTTTGGGCATCTCACAACTAAATATGGCGACAGGAATCTGTTTCTCTATACCAACGTGCTGAGCAAAATTAAGTGCCAGTGTTGTTTTCCCCATAGACGGTCTAGCCGCTAAAATAATTAAGTCTCCCTTTTGGAAACCAGAAGTCATTGCATCTAGATCAGAAAACCCAGTTGAAACGCCTAAAATTTTGTCTTCGTTGTCGTAGGTACTTTGAATGTCATCAAATACTGTATTAACAACATCTTTTAGATGAACAAAATCGTCAGACACACCCAGTTTTGATATCTCTGTAATGTTTCTTTGAGCGTCATCTAAAACGTCAGTTGCTTCTAATGTGGCATCAAAACCATTACTTACAATGTGAGAGCCGGCGTCAATTAACTGCCTAAGCAAGGCTTTTTCAAATACTATTGCCGCATATTTTTCGGCATTTGCTGCAGTTGGAACCGTGTCTAGTACTTCGGCTAAAAATATCCGACCACCAACTTCCTCTAAAGACTCTGTTTTCTTTAACTGATTAGAGACAGTTACTAAGTCGATAGGCTCATTTTTTTTATATAATTCGAGAATGGCTCTAAAAATAACACTATGAGCGTGCTTGTAAAAATATTCAGCTTTTAAGCTACCTATAACAAGTGCAATTGCTTCTTTTGAAAGCATCATCGAGCCCAAAACAGATTGTTCGGCGTCTAAGTCTTGTGGTTGTATTTTCTCTTCCATAGACCCTCATTCTAATACATTGAGGAGGATGTTTCTATTACGAGAGTTTATAGAATGTCTTGAAGTTTATATTGGAAAACATTTTTTACAGTTTTGATGGTAATTATATCGACGTTTTTTGATTTTGGAGTGAACTCAAAAATACTCTGAATTCTACGTCCAAGTTTGGTTTCACTGTCTCTTGCTACAGGGTGATCTGGGTTCTCAATCAGTATTACTACCTCTCTGAGATGCCCCTTAACTGGTAACTCTTCTGTTTTTAGTCGCCCTTTTCTAGTTACACCCAATTGCTCTGCGGCTATTCTGCAATGGTCTTTAAATTTATTTTCTGAGGCGCCTGTAATATATTTCAGTTGTACAGTTTTGTGACTATGTTCATATTCGTTAGCATCATACACAACAACATCACCACCTTTACCATCTACACAGCCAAATTGTACTTTACAGCCTTTTTTGGCATATTCAGCAGCGTAAATAATCTCAAATATCTTTCCTTTTACGGCAATATTTTGTTGTTCCTTTTCAATATGAGTCATTAAGTCTTTGAGCCCCTCTGGATTTGTAGTATTTGAAGTTTTGTAAAGTTGATTGGCATAGAAAATACTTACATCCGTCACTCTTTTGTTGTTATAGGCTGATTTTACTTTCATCATAGATAAATTTTTAAGTATGGTTTTGTATGGGAGATTATTTAGTTTAGATTTCAAATTGTGAAATAGTAATTTGGCTTGCTTGATTGTGTCTTTATCTAAAGCGTCTTGGTCTTGTTTATAAACTGAGTCTATTAAGTTATTAAAATTGGATAGAAAGTGTTCTGCAAACACCTTTGGCTCGTCTATTTTTGAGCGAAATAGATCAAGCTTTTTACTTAGGTCCTTTTGTTTTGTTACTTGGGGTTTTTTATCCATAACTTGATCTTGCCCGGATGTTTGTTGTTTCAAACATTTATTCTTTTGTTGATCTACTTCATTACCCTTCCTTAAAACTTATTTTAAACACTCTAACTCTTCATTAGAAGAAGGCTAAGTTTTTAGTCTCTGATCTTGAAGTCTGAATCTATGACCCCTATTTTCCCGTTAATATTCGAGGCGGGAAGAGCTCTTCCTATTATTCTGTGTATTTTTGTTCCGTTTTTATTTAGCACAAAATATATGGGGTCTGCGAATTGTCTTACTATGAAGCTGTCTGCATCCATTTTTATAATTAGTTTGTCTTTTGAATTTAAGGGGTGACTTCGGTCTCTTTTTAGTATAAATCGGTAGGCATTTAACCGGTTTAGGGCTCCGTAATTTATTTCTATGGATGTTCCTTTTTCTAAGGCTTTAAAATTGTCTCTTATAAAGGTTACTATTTGAGGGCCAAAGAGATAGTTTTTTCTATATTCTTTTGTTGATGTTTTTATTTGGCCGTTAAATGTTCTTGTAAAAAGTAGGCCATCATCCGTAATCGTTACCATGGCTTGTTCATTTATATTGTGCCGAATATAACTATATTCTTTTAGTTTTCCTTTTTCGTATACTAATGTTTCTTCCGTGTGTATTTTTTTTTGGGCGTCGTAATAATAAGTTTGAGCAGGTTCTTTTAGCTCATTATTCATTTTTAATTTCCAATAAAATTCAGGCGTTGTAGACTCTGAATTTAAGCGATATAAAGTACCCTTCATGTCTGAACTTGTAATAGTAAAATCACTTGAAAGTATTGGGCAAGATAATTGTATTACAGCGCATATGACTGCAATGAGTATTATTTTGAATTTGGAGATCATAACATTGATTTTAGAAAATGCCCGGTATGTGATCGTTCTACTTTAGCGATGTCTTCTGGGGTACCGGTAGCTACAATTTCTCCGCCACCATTTCCGCCTTCTGGACCTAAATCGATAATATGATCAGCTGTTTTTATAACATCTAAATTGTGTTCAATGACTACTACAGTGTTTCCTGAGTCTACTAGCCGATGTAACACAATTAGTAACTGAGAAATGTCTTCAAAGTGAAGACCTGTTGTTGGTTCATCTAATAAATATAATGTTTTTCCTGTACTTCTTTTACTTAGTTCTTTGGCTAACTTAACACGTTGAGCTTCTCCCCCACTCAATGTCGTTGCGTTTTGTCCTAGATGAACGTAGCCCAAACCAACATCTTGTAAGGTACTTAGCTTATTGTAAATTGCTGGGATATTTTCAAATACTTTACAGCATTCATTTACAGTCATCTTTAAGACTTCTGAAATAGAGTAGCCTTTATATTTTACTTCTAATGTTTCTCGGTTATAGCGTCTTCCTTTACACTCGTCGCAAGTGACATAAACATCTGAAAGGAAATGCATTTCTATTTTTTTAACGCCATCGCCTTCACAAACTTCGCATCTTCCACCCTTAACATTAAAACTAAAGCGTCCTGCTTTATACCCTCTAATTTTTGCTTCTGGAAGTTGAACAAACAGCTCTCTTATAGGTCCAAATACACCCGCATATGTTGCTGGGTTTGACCGTGGTGTTTTTCCGATAGCCGATTGGTCTATAGTTATTAATTTGTCTATGTTGTCTAATCCTTTGATTTCTTTAAACTCACCCGGACGTGGCTTACTTTTGAAAAAATGCTTCATTAAGGCTTTATGCATAATGTCATGAATCAGGGTGCTTTTTCCTGAGCCAGATACGCCTGTGACACAAATAAGTAATCCCAGTGGAAACTCCACAGAAACGTTTTGTAAGTTATGTTCGTTTGCACCAATAATTGAAAGACTGTGCCCTTTTACAGCTTCTCGTCTCTTTTTAGGAACGGCTATTTCTTTTTTGTGTTGTATATATTGGGCAGTAATTGAGTCACTGTCGTTTAAGAATTCTTCTTTTGTTCCAGAAAAAATAATTTCTCCACCGTTTTTTCCAGCGCCAGGTCCTATGTCTACAACATAATCGCTTTCTCTAATGGTGTCTTCATCATGTTCAACAACTATTAGAGTGTTTCCTATATCTCTTAACCTTTTTAAGGTTTCAATTAGTCTATGATTGTCTCGTTGATGTAGTCCAATACTGGGTTCGTCTAGTACATAGAGTACGCCTGTAAGTCCTGCCCCAATTTGGGTTGCAAGTCGGATACGTTGAAACTCGCCACCCGAAAGTGACCCTGATTTACGGGTTAAGTTTAAATATCCTAAACCTACATTTGCTAAAAATTGAAGTCTGCTTTTTATCTCTCTTACTATTTGGCTAGAAATTTCTTCGTCATGTTTGTTTAAGCTAAGTGACTTAAAAAAGTTTAAGGTTACTTCTACATTTTTTTGAGTAAGTGACGAAATATTTTCATTACTTACAGTCACCCCTAATGCCGTTGCTTTTAGTCTAGCCCCTTTACAGGCATCACAACTCTTCGCAGACATATAGGCTTTAAAAAAGGACCGCATTCCTTCTGATTGTGTTTGTATATAACGACGTCTTAAATTGGTAATAATACCTTCCCACGGTTCGTAGTATTCACCAAAAACGTCTCTGGTTTCGTCTAAAAATGGATTTTCTTCTTGAGCGTCTTCTGTTCCGTATAAAACAAAATTCTGTTGTTTTCTATTAAGATCGTCAAAGCGAGTGTCTAAAGTAAAGCCTTGCTCTTTTCCTAGTTTTTCGACACTTCTACCATAGTAGGTGTTGTCCAAATTCATGACTTTACTAGTGCAATGTCTAACAGTTTCTTCTGGGTTTTCTACTACTAGGTCGGAATCAAAGTCGAGCTTATCGCCTAACCCTTTACACTCAGGACAAGCTCCTATTGGAGAGTTGAATGAAAACAAGCGATGACTAATTTCTTCTATGCTAATGTTGCAGTCTGGACACGTTAGATGCTCAGAAAAGGTATACGATTTGTTTTGGTCTAAAAACAAGGCGGTAACTAAGCCTTCTGACTGTTTAGTAGCTGTTTCTATTGACTGATACAAACGTGATTCGTTTTCTGGATTAACTTTTAAACGATCCACGATAACGTCTATGGTTTGCTTAAAGTTTTTGTTGAGTCTGATACCTTCGTCTAATCGTTTAATTTCGCCATTTATTAATACCCGGCTAAATCCTTCTTTTTGAAGTTCTTCGAAAAGTGTTCTAAATTCGCCCTTTTTTTCTTTTATTAGTGGCGACATTATTTGTACGCGTTCGTCTGGTTTTGCAATTTTGTATAGACGTTGTCTAATTTCTTGGATACTCATTTTGCTCACAGGCTTTTTACAGT
>JACKZZ010017329.1_pt1 | contig 11152 bp, 9 predicted proteins | sample 8027871 | NCBI WGS metagenome assembly JACKZZ01 (sample SAMN15724774, study PRJNA655200) | protist metagenome | isolation source: fluorescence activated cell sorting (FACS) single amplified genomes of... | place: USA: West Boothbay Harbor, Gulf of Maine | collected 2000-07-19
TTCCCTCTGATTCAACGTCCATCTGTTTGGCAAAACCACGATCAGGGTCTCTCGAGTGCAGCTATGGTTTCTGCATCGGCAACACAAAGGAAGCTTCTTTGTGGGGGCATCCTTTTCCTTTTCATCCTCAAAAAACTTTTAGTGTAGCGTTTATTCACGAATAAAAATCCAGCTGAGCCGAAAATTTTTGAGAAAAAAAAGATGCTCAACAAACAAAAAGGAACATTACGATTACCACAGCACAGTTTCTTTTAAGCTTCGTTCCAGCTTCGTTCCCAAAGTTCCCCCAAAGTTTCTCAAATGGATTTCCTTTGATTTCCGGGATTTCCGGATTTCCCGATTCCTCAATACGCATGCACGCTCCCATCCATTCGCACTGCCACAACACGGATCCATACCAGGAAATGAAAATAATATCAGGGGAAGGCAAAATAAGGTCGCACATTTGTAATCTGGCAGCATTGTCATGGACTTTGAGATAAAAAAAGTAGTTGTAAACTGTCAACAAACTGTAAACAAAATATTAAAAATCTGCATGTTAACACATCGCTCACATAGGAGGCTACATCTACTGCCACGCTGGGTCAAAAGATGCGAGATACGTGCATAACAGTTATTGCACTCCCCCATCAAAGAGCTGTTGCTGAGTGATGTCGAACTTTTGCGACACGCGTGTCATGGGTACATCTCAAGCAGAGACCTGGTGCAAAGCGAAAACGAGGCACAACCAACAAACACGATTATGTTGCTTATGTGCACGATGGAACTGGACCGAATTATTCTCAATGACCTAACTGTGGCGGACCTAGAACTCGTCACATTTTGTCCATTATTCAAAAAACCACAACCTTCGTCTTCACCGTGCTGCAGCAGTTTTAGCGTGTAGTACTGCCACCTCCAACCGCATTTTTCAGCATATTCCGACATTGTTGTAAGCTTGTTCTTGCTGCCTTGCTTTTGTTTCGTTTCGATATCATGACTTGAAATGGTTTTCCATACTTTTTTACACTCAGCTATGCATAGACCTACCATGCAATCATTAGTGTTATCGGTCAACAGAGCAGCTTCAGCTTGTTGTGCAGCATACTTTGCACTATTAACTTCTCTCTCGTACCCATTATCACCATTAACACCACTGTTGCCATTCTTGTTATTTCCGTTTGAATGACCACCGTTTGATGGTCCTAGATTACGAGTCATGATGAATCGTTTCTCTACGATAGCTTGCTCCACTGATGCTAACAAGTCCAAAACACGCACAACTGCTCGTGTGTTGACTTCTACTGGAATATTACAAGCTTTTTCGTCTCCAATATCAATGTGAGTATTTGTCAAGTATCTGACAACTGTCTTTGCACCACGCATTGTCCCTTTTTGTTCCTCAACAAGACATGTGATGTAAATCTCAACTAACAGCTCGAGACCACCTTCAAATATCGATATTGTAGGCAATGGAGGCAGAAAATCATTACCAACAAAGAAAGACAAATACACGAAATCGTCAAGCATTCGTTGGACATCTAAGAGAGGCAGTACGGGATTATCTGTTTTTTTTGACATGTTGAACGCATCTTGATACATACGACCACCAAGACTCTCCACTATCCCAGCGACATCAATCACGTCGTATCCATCAGCACGATTACGGCTCCTCAGAATATAAAAATTCGGCGCCTGTCTTCTTACTGAGATGCCGAGAAGGATTAGATCTGCATCATCTCCGACTACTATGTGGCGTAAGCACGAAGCCTGAGATCGGATCCATGCCAAGATCTTGTGCTCACCTTCGCCTGCCGACAGAGTGTCTGAAAAGAGAATTGTAAGCCGGGAAAATATCGACCCCTGTTTTTGTCTCATCACAATCCACTTGCGAAGATAACGCGCAAACCTGTCCATGAACCTTGTACCAGCTGAAATCACATTTGAATCAAACTTTGACTCTGCTGACTCAAGTGGGGGGCAGGGCTTCCCCTTTGCTTCTCTGTCTTCACGTACAGCTTGCTCTGCCAGCGAATCCCGGTGCGATTCGGACGACTTTTTGAACCTACGGGACCTCTGTTGGTTCATTTTAGCCCTCGGTGCAATGCCATCCATCGCCAGGTTTAACAATCTCGAAGGGTTTGCAAGTATTGTCAGACGCTCAATGTTTTCCATCACATTTGAAAATATCAAGTCTTCAGCCGCACGCTGCCTGTCTTCAGATGACAAGTTTTTGTCTGCAGATTCTCTTGTCTTTGCTTTTTCCTCGGCATGGCCCTTCTTTTCGCTGCCCTCAGGTGGTCGCATGGCCACGTGAATATAGCCATTCAGATCCAAGTGCAAGCAATCGAAGGAGTGATCGAGTCCCTGCTTTTTGTCTTCTGCAACAAATCGATCAAAGTCAATGATTGCTGAACCATGTTTATCTTTGAACCACGGGTACAATCCTGATTTAAATGGGTCATAGTTTCAGTTTACCGAGCATCCTTCGCTCTGCCGCAACACCCACCCAAAATGTTTGTGCGGGTTTGTCTAATATAAAGGAGATCAGCGAAAACATAAACACGGGCATATTCAAGCTGGCATTATGAATAACCTGGAACCCCCATTTTCTTGTTGGTATTGTTTTTCGTTAACCCGGAGAAGAGTAATGCGAGGAGGGTTTCACCTCGGGTATGCCACTCAATGCCACTCAACAAAGCCCTTGCCCTACACAATTTCTGCTGCTGCTGGGGACCCGGGGGAGCTCGAGCTGCATTGGCTTTCCCGGGTTTCTATTGCCATTGATTGAACGCGAAAGCGGATTACCAAGGATTACATTACATGAGTAGGTATCTCTCTCGATTCCAGACCAGACAGAATCCCGCAACAGTATATGGGGACAAGCCCTTGCAAACCTTCGTTCCACATAGCTCGGCATGTCCAGTAAGCGCCAGAAATTGTCATCGGTGAGCTCTTTACCCAGCTCTTCTTCGAATGGGCCGACAAACGATTCAAATGCGCAAACCGAAAACCCACACCAAAGAGTCTTTGGACTCACAGCACCGCTGCTTCTGCCGAATATGCTGGGTCCACAGCGAAAGCGTACGACGTTGTTTGAGTGGAAAGGAGACTTTAAAACTGTGGAACTTTCCGAATCAAAGTTCAGCACAACTAACACCAACTCTGAAATTAACTCTGGTGTCTTTAACTTGTCCTTCATGCCAACACCCACCACCACCACATCGAACTCCCCCACTCCTCTATTCATCGCCACAGCACATGGCGACGGCAAGGCTAGAATATGGGAGTATTCTCAATGTACTAAAAACACGCAAACTTGCACGTTGGACCGACTCATCGAAACTGATAACAAACCAGAAGTAAAGCTACAGGTAGACACTACAGCTAACATCCAATCTCAGCAACCAACTGGCGTATCCATACCCGAAGCACGCCACATTTGCACTCTCGACGCGTGCTCAGCGAGCGCGGAAGCACTGCGTGTGTCTTGGGGAAGTGGTGTTACCAGTACGAAGAGCGGGAGAGGAAATCGATGCTTGAGCACTCTAGCCGTAGCAACAGCAAATGGTTTGGTCAAGGTGTGGGATATTGACATTAGTCCTCAGCAGGGAAACGGGGAGATGTCAAAGGCTATACATCGAGCGACACTAGAGGTGGTACCAGGCGAGCAAGTGTACTCTTGTGAGCTGTATAGCGCTCAAAACAATCGGCCTAATGCTAGTCAAACCACTCACGGCAGTGAGAATCGTGCTGGCTGTGATAGACTACTAGCAGCTGCCTCAGATTTTATTCTTGGCTTCGATCTCACCAGAGCAGATACCGCAATTAAAAGGGATGAGGGTGTATCTTCGTGCATTTGGAAGTGGAAATGCGCTCCTAGGCAAGGTGTAGGAGCCGGGTTAATCCATGCAGGAGCCAACCGTAACCCAAATCGGACATGTGATGTATTTCATGTCGCCTTTGACCGAAATATTAACCAAGATTCGAACATTTTTGCAGCTGCATGTGGTGATGGCACAGTAAGATTATTTGATGTTCGTGCGAGAGAAATGGAGTGTGGTATAGCAGGGTGTCACGATCGTTTTGCGTCTTGTTGTGACTGGTCAAAACACTCTGCGCATGCTATCGCCTCAACAAGTGGTGGAGGGGGAGTTGCGATTTGGGACACACGAAAAATTTCGTCAGGAAGCTTGCCACAGAGCGTTAGCAGTGTCCAATTGGCGCATACAGGAAGAGCGTTTGGCTGTGTTTTTCTGAACGGAGCAGGCGGTGCTACTGGTCATGAGGTGCGACAAAGAAAACAAAATCGACTCTTAACGTGGGGTAGTGATGGGAAATGTGTTCTTTGGGGATGGAAAGATACGGATAGAAAAGATAAAGAAGAGGGTTATTGCAAGAATGAAACCGATACGTTGAATTTGATTCACTCGTGGAGCTTACCTGGTTGCTTTGGTAATATTTACAGCTGTGATGTTACCACTTACAATGATAGCCTCATCATTGGTGGTGGTGGGATGCAGACGGCGGGGGGTGTTGGGGCTGGAAAGTTCAGGCAGCGAAGACAGCAATCTGTGAGTAATGCATGGTTATGGAAGGATTTCAAGCATTAGCCGATCGTGCTGATGTACATATTAGCGGCAGCTGTACAGTGTGATGCCTAAAAAAAAGAATAAAAATATGCGTAATGCGCAGCAAACATAAGCTTGGGGAGCAGGGAACAGACAGCTAATAATTGATTATAATATATCGCGTAACAAAACACTCCAACGATTTTAGATCTTAAACTGCATGCGCATGCGCCAACCTAGCTACCGGAGGCGCGCACTACGCAGCAGGAACTTTTTTCTGACACTAAACAGGAAGCCTGCTCCATAGCATAACTGTTGGATGCGCGACCGACGTAGGCACATTTTTTAGCGCTATATATATATATGCGCGCTTATTTTGCTCATAGCAAGCGCCTATTTCTGCGCACTCAAAGCCTATGCTACAAGCCATCAAATATAAATCTTTACTCGTTACTCTTTAATGATTCACTCTTCATCTTTCTTTGCCCGAAAAACAAAATTTAATTTTTTCGCGTGCCTCGTGCGTGCTAGCGAGAAAAATGTGCTTGTTGAATGGCAACGCAATAATCGTTCTTCTCGATACGGTAGGGTAGGTGAAAGATGTTAGCGATGTTTCTTGGAGTCTTAAGTCTCTATAAACAGTGATTCATATGACATTCATCTTAAATTGACAAGATCGATGCACGTGCGTACTATACGTAACGGGAAGCAGATGTTTATGCTTGTTCGCTTAAACAAGAGGTGCGCAGTAAATGTTTCTTGATGAATTTGGCCAGTCATTCATTTATGCATGATCTTCGTTTTCGCCTTAAATACTTCAATACACACATTGTTAGAGATAGGCTGTGTTATTGCGTGAAACGCCTCGTTGTGCAACCCACGCCAGCGGCGACAATGCAGCACAATTTTTAAAACATTTGTAAGCCAAAAAACAGCCCAAATTTAGCTTTAGTTAAGCACGTATAAAAACTCCCTAGCAAACGGCTATGCCCACATGCAAGAAGACGCGCGCTCTCGGTGAACAGCGCGCGCACCAATTCTTGTGGTGGGGCATGCGCGTTACGCGGCTGTGCAAAGGCTAAGGGGAAAGCCCAGCCTTGTGAGCGCCCGGCCCGCATGCCGCGCTGCAGCCGCCCCATTGGTCAGGAAAATCGCCACGAAAGGGCTGGTGATATCGTTGCATGTGTTCCAACCGCGCTTTGTCGTTTACTGCGGTTGACGTATCCGTGACAAGCAGGCTAGAGCACATAGCTATGTCCATACCCCGTCGCCGTACACGATGCTTCCGAGAAAAACAACTAGATTATCCACATTTGGGATAATTTGTTACTATCAATTCCCTTCTCGATCAGCGCCACTGTATGTTTCGACCATAATTTGTCTAGGGCCTTCCCTAATTCCACAGCTAGGAAGATACATACGCCTCTGCAGCCTAGCGTTGCTTTTTTAACACGTGTGCATATAATGGTCATGCAGTTGAATAAATATAAGCGGCAATGAAACTACATAAGCAAGCTTCTAATTCAAAGAGGTTAGCCATGTTTCTTATAGTCCAAAGTCTCTATAAACAGTGATGGATTTGACAGTCATCTTGAACGCGACAATATCCATGCTATACATTTTTTCGAACCAAGTCTTTTTTCCCTAAATTTTTTTCATTATTCGTAGAAAGCTATCTCCCGTTAAATATATACCATAACCACCGCCGCAGTGCTGGCCACACATGCAAGAAGGCACTTGCCCTAAAATGTCCCTTGGTTAGCACGAAAATAGTCCATCGCTCGTTTAAGATTACTCACCCAGATATCTCTTGCTGTCACTGCAGCAGCATGTTTGTTAGCGTCCAGATCTCGAAGATTCAACAAGAACGGGTTCCAACGTTTCCGTCTTGTCTGTCGTTTGCCCAGTGCTAAGGCTAGTGTGTTGCTACCTTTACTACCAAGTGAACCACTGCTTCCACGAACAAAACCTGTGCTATCAATCGAGTCCATAGCTCGTGTGGAATCGTCTAAATCCGACCTGTTCCAAGCTATTTCAGCCGCTGATTCATACGCCCCATCTTCCTCTTCCTCATCTTCCTCTTCCTCCTCCTCTCCCTCTTCCTCTTCCTCTTCCTCTTTTACCTTTTCTTCGCCTACCTCTTTATCCTCTACAGCATTTTGCGCACCATTGGTGGTCTCTTCGCTCACCTTATCAGCAGCCTTAGCCTCACCTCCGTTGCTATTTGGAGCACCATCAACATGTTTAATGTCAAGATTTGAAAGACGTCTCTGGTCGTGCTTACTATCGTTTGGACTAGTTTGGGCTCCCTCTTTGTCTGAAGTATTCTCAATTCTCGCTAATTTGTCTGATGCAGTTTTGATCGTAGCAGTCGGTGAACTCGATCTGACAAGATTCTGAAAGAGCTTTTGATGTGACAGCCTTTCACTTCTGATAACTTCAAGACCTTTAATAGCATTTTCCTTTCGTATTCGGTCCTTTTTCTTCCTGTCCGTGTTTTTCCGAGGCTTTGAAACTGATACATTTGGCAATATTCTAGTCCCTAATATATGATATGACTCACGACCAGTCACAGAAGATGAAGCCCTTATCTTAATCTGGTCTAAATGGCTTGCAGCCCGCACATCTTTTATTCCATAGTAGTAAGTAGCTTCTTCGTCGCTATCCTTCTGCCCAGATATCAATTTTTTAGCTGCGCGGCGTGCTGCTGCTCGTGTTGATGCATACAGCAACACACCAATATCTCTAGGAATTGACATTGTGACAAGATAAAAGTAAAATTGTCTCCATAGTTTGCCCTCTCTGTACGTCTTTTGCTTGAATTTCGAATCCACATGGGGCATTTCGGCTGCGATTTTTCGAAAATTTTGTGCTTTTGGAGTGTCCCAGGCTTGTTGGTATCCTTTAATTCCTTTCCCATCTCGCTGGTCATTGGTGATTTCTGGTAGAGCCTAAATTTGTGATTTACAATTCAATTCGTGTTCATATGCGCGGTTATTTTTCTCAAAATCGACATTTGTGAGATCAGTTTTTATGATAAGTTTGGCAAACAATACTAAAAAAAGACAGAGAATTTTTTTATACGAACCATAGCAGCATCTTTTATCAGTTCTCCGAATGACCCACATTGGATACGGCTGTATGCTGTAAGTGAAAAAACAACGGGCATTACTTGAACAACAAGACGAATTTTACTCTTGCTCTTTGCTATGCTCTTGCTTAGCTTGGCTTTCAGACCCTTGACGTTAAGGCCTCTCCCCCCGCTTTTATCAGTTTTGGAAACTGTTTCGTGTTCAATGAATACTTGCTGGAATGCTAACACGCCATAATCACTATGATGCGACATTTTATCTGAATTCTTGCCGGGATTATTGAACGTGCTATTTAATGCAGTGTTTTCTAGCGCTGTGCTGCCAGCGAAATTGTGATGGTTTACAATAGTATTGCTCATATTTGTTTTTGTTTCATTCATCACGTCTGACAAGCCGGTGGCTTCACCTAATTCATCTCCTGTGAGTGGGCACGTGCAGCAAATGTGCCCAGATGGCCATTCTACGATATTATTGTCGCTCTGTCTGAATTTCGACACATAATATCGCCTATCTCTATTGGTAACAGACACCACTTGTGGTTGGTACCCATTGCCGTCTTTCTTTTTATCGAGTAAGAACAGAAATACACCCATTTTAACAGCATTATCACTCTTTTCATCGTTATTCTGGTCGTTCTGTTGACCTGAGATATCATTTTGTTGTTTTCCTCTATTGCTGCTGCTGCTGGCGTGTCTATTTGTGTCCGAACTGAATCTCGTGCAGGCAATTATGCTATAATTCGTAACAAACCTTAAATTCTGCTCAGTAACTCGCTGTAAAATCGACATACGCCGACTACGTAGCCCCCTTCCTCCTCTTCCTCTTGGTTTCACTTGCATATTTGTTTTTTTCTCTTCAGTTTTGGCTGTGTCGTCTCCACAGCCACATCCAAAAAAACTCCTGACCTCATTTGCCTTTGTGGTGCTGATAAGTTTGTTATCCCAGTCTGGATTCGATCCTTTGCACAAGACGAGATTAGGCCCTAATGCATCAAAATAACGTGTGAGAAGCCAAATTAGAATCAAAAAGTGGCTGTAGGCTGTAAAAAACAACTGGATATTTACCTAGCACACCAAGTAATCCTTCAATATGTACAACATCATGTGATCTGAGAAAAACTCGTTGTTTTCAGAATAACGGACGTGAACGAAGTTACACACTACTTCTCAACGAGTGTAATTCATATTCTTTTTTTGGAAAATAAAATCATATGAAATCGAGCCACCTTCGAAGCGTTGTAAATGTTTCTTCAAGGTCCTTAATTTCAGGATACAACGACCTCAGTTGCTGCTCAACAACATTTACATCAAACCCGATCCCTCCACTATTAGCCAATTCTGCTGCTGTATCCCCAAGATCGTTTTTTTCTGAATTTTCGCCATCAACGCTTTTCGTTTCGTCCACGTGTTTTTTTTTTAACATTTCAGTGTTGTCAATACTGGGCAAATTTACCTCGTCGTTAGCGTTGGGTGTAGCAGGAGCAGCCCCGCTTTCAACTGGCTCTATCGGTGGTTTTTCGACGGTGTCGATTTTTGAACGTTTCGAAATTGGTGTCATTTGGGTAGACCCGACGCTTTTTTGATCTTTGTTTTCCACATTGTCATCCTCATCATTCTCTTCTTTTACAACTTTTGATTCGCCATCATCCACGTTTGAGCCGTCGATCGCATCAAGCAGTTGTGCAGCCTCTGGAGTTTTATCACTCGTTGATGTGCTGTGGGGACTAGATCTCCCATCTTCTTCATTTGATGGTTTTAGTGCGAACAATTCGTCCCAGGAAACCGTGATTTCTGCCATATGTTTGGCCCCCATATCCAAACGTTTAGACGAATCATTGATCGTGTCTTTGTCAATGTGAAGCTTAGAAGGAGCAGGTGCAGGTGAGATGTCGCTTGTGGTATCTTTGGCATTTTCATCTGGAATCAAACGAAAACACAAAATGGAACATCGCCACATTTGATTCGACTTCAGTTTTCAATGCCATTTGCCTGGAAACCCAAATATGTTTTCTACCTTTCCTTCCTTCACTCTTTGAGCAAACCGACCCCATTTCACGATCTGCCAAATTGCCGACAAATTGTGTAAAATCAATTGAAACTCTATTTTTTTCATCATAAGAGAAAACTGCACCCGAAACTGCTGTGGCGTTTGTCCTAATAAGAACCAATGCAACGAAAACCGAACCCTAAGCTGTCTTATCATGTTTTGGAAGCTGTCCAGCTGCAACACCATTCGAGACAAAAGCTTTTTTGAGGTTTCTTAAGAAATATTTTCTCGAACAAGCATGACTCGAGTGGGATGAATGCATGGATTGGTGATGCAGAACTGCTGCACGTCGCGGGCGCAGTAAGCGCCGCAGGGCCGTCTCCTGTCGCGGGCGCGGAATGCTCTGCAGGGCCGCAACATGTGGATAGGGTTACAGAACCAAGAGAAATGATAATGGATAAGTGGGTGGAAAAATGGATGAGGTTTCAAGCCAGTTAATTGTGGAACTGGTGGAGTTTATCCTCATTTTTAGAAAGATTAGGTCTCGCTTGTAAGCTTGAGACCGGTCTAGATAGATTAACACTTGCCTAGCGCACTGACATTTGCTATCTTGATATATTTGTATCTTGAATATCTATGCGCCAGTATGAGCAGACAAAGCGATCCGGCTGAGTGTAGCAAAGGCCACACTGCTGGCTACCCAGCTAGCAACCCATGACTCCAGCACGCTAATAAAAAAGGCACATAGCGGCGGGCATGCCACGCTCGAATGCAGATCGCACGTGCGGCGCTGGAGGATATGCTTGTTTCAGGAATTCAGGTCGCGTAAAACCAATGCGGCTTTCATATCAGCCCGCAAAAGTAGAGTTTAAATTTTAGGAAAAAGAAAACTGCATATCAGCTATGGCGCAACAGCTGCTTTGGCTTTAAACGGAGCACTAATAATTCTGCATAGCCAAACAGCACAAACAGCACGCCTTTTCTTCCTAAGCAAGAGACGATATACAAGGCAAAATCAAACACGACCGGCTGCCGCGCCTCAGCCCACGGGCCGGGTCGCGTGCCGCAGGCAAACCCTGTCTTTTTTTTGCAGGCGCCAGCACGCGACGGCAGGCGAACGCTCTTGGCGCTCGCTACTAGGACAAAAGGCAAGTATTGAAACTGCGCGCGCCTGCTTATTTTGCCGTGAAGTAAAAAAAACATCGCGTCAGGAGCGTACGTACTTGCTATTATATGGTTGGCCGGTTCGTTAGCTGCCGCGCCAATATAGCCAGAGAGCTTATCATGCGTATCTTTATTGCTTATTAACATATAGAATACCATTGAGCTGCTGAGCTGCTGCAAACATAATCGCGCTCAAACCACCGTAGCGTCGTAAAAAATTTCATACACCTACGCACCTCGTTTCTGTGTGAAGGGTACAGATGCGTCGCAATCGGCCTTATGCTGGCCTCGGTTCTGGTGGAAAAGGCACGGTATTGCTAGAGGTCGAGAACGCAGAATTTTTATGTTTTCTGTTAAACT
>JACKZZ010013065.1_pt1 | contig 11147 bp, 4 predicted proteins | sample 8027871 | NCBI WGS metagenome assembly JACKZZ01 (sample SAMN15724774, study PRJNA655200) | protist metagenome | isolation source: fluorescence activated cell sorting (FACS) single amplified genomes of... | place: USA: West Boothbay Harbor, Gulf of Maine | collected 2000-07-19
TTTCCAGGCGGGCTCTGTTGCCAGGTTTGGCTTGTGCTGAGCCTGCTGCAGCATCGCCGAGAGGCTTTCCGCTGCTGGAGGAGGAGCTCTTGGCACCTGCTGTCTTGGCTGGGCTGTCGCCGTCGTCCTTGGACTCCGCCTGGTTGCCTGCCCCTTTGGTAGGGTCGAAGCCGCCCTGACCGTCAAACTTCTTGGTGGTGACGATTCCATTGTTTGCTATACCTTCCTTGATCTGCTCCTTGAGTGACTCGGTGGCTGCATTCCAGCACTTACTGGCCTCACGCAGCCACACTGCATTCTTGATCTTCTGGTCTGAGATCTGGGACTCGAACTTGAGCTTTTCAGTGGATCCGTACTTGACACTGAGGAAGGTAGCGGTGCCCTTCTCCTTGTCAAAGTTATCGAGGGTTTCTTTGGCGCCCTCCGACAAACCGCTCACTTCCTTGGCGGAGAGGTCGCAGTCGGAGAAAGTGTGGTGCTCCACTGCCCACTTGGTCCATGCGCTGCGCATTGTCTTGCCTACAGTCTTGGCCTTCTGTAGAGTCCGGGAGGAGGAGGGGATGATGGTGCGGGAATTAAGGAAGAAGTTGGTACTGTTAGTAAGGGATCCACAATGCGGGTACTGTGTGCTAGCTGTCAAAGCCAACAAAGCTAGTAATAAGCGGACCAAGTAAATAGACCGCGAAGGAAGGGGACAAACTGCCTCAACTACTCACCTTTTTGTTGTCATTAGCGTTCTCGTCGGCATCGTCGTCCATACCACCGGCACCAGTGCCCATGATTCTGTCCACCGCCTGCAGACTGACAGCCACTTCCATGAGCTGCTCTGCATCCTCCGCCCTGGAAGTGTCTAGCTGGCGCAGGTAGTCAAAGGCCTTGTCACGCAGGGTCTTGTTCTGCAACCATTGCTTGAACTTCTCGTCACGCTCCTTGGAGAGAAGATCTTCGCTGTCTGCCATATTTACTGCGCAATGAAGTAACTGATAGAACTCAGGGCACTAGATGGCATATGAGTGTGAAATTTGCAAACTGTCCTCACCTCAACAAATTAAGGGCGGCGTGTTTTTTCGGATCCCACATCCTGGGGTTCCCATTTGCAAATCTTCATTGCCTCGATTCCTCGGACATCCCCGACAGAAGACACATACCAAGGATGCAGAACTCGCCAGAATGGCAGCCTCTGGCTTGCAATTACGACGCTATGCGCTCCCAATTGAAGGCGGAGCTGTCGACAGCGTCGCAGCACCCTCTCCAGCCCAGAGAGGTGAAGCGTGCCCCAGTCGTGAACATCAAGCCTCCCAGTGCGCCAAGCAGCAGTAGCAGCAGTAGCAGCAGTGGCACTGTGAAGATGACGTCGCTCGCTGTAGACCCCCTTTCGGCCATGATGGCCATGGACCCGCTCTCAGACCCGCTCAGTGCCATGCTGCTGGCTGACACAAACGGTACAGACCCACTGTCTCTCGGTGCCGGCTCCCCCCACGGCGATTTTGATGCCACTCCGGAAATGGCCGCGCAAATTGCTGCGGACAAAAAGCGCCAAGTGGTTGAAGAAGCACGGCAAAGCGACCTCGCAACGCTGCAGCGGGAACTGAATGTTGATTGGGGCAGGTACAAGAAAAATATCTACATAGACTACAAGGTAGAAGGGGCGATTACCATGAGCAGCGCGGCCTACAACAGCTTCGAGGGCTCTGGTGTGGACGACGGTAGCCAGAAAAGACACATGGACAAGTACTCGCAACGCCTCGCAGGCCTGGAGCAGCGTGTGTTGAAGAAAGACACCGTGATCATCACGCAGTCACAGTTCGAGGCTCACGTGCACAAGCTGCACAGCGACTTGGAGACGGCGTGGAAGCGCGAAGAGCGGCAGACGTCGCTTAAGATCGTCATTCAGCTGGCGAAGTTGCTGGCAGATACGCAACACCCGCAGTTCTACCCTTGCATGTTTGTGCTCGTTACCAACATCCTTGAGAAGTTTAGTGATATGGTGTTCCGCCGACTGCTGAACAAGGCAGAAGAGACGACCGGTGAGCAGCTACCTGACGATTTCACAGCAGATGACGTGCCCTCGACAGCCAGAGAGACGTGTCGTAATTGGTTCTACAAGGTGTCTTGCATTGTAGAGCTTTTACCGCGCGTACTGGTGGAAATTACCCTGCTCAAGAACTACCGCTTTCTGACCAAGTCGGAATTTCCGCTGATCCTGGCGCGCATTGGGAGCATTATCCGTGGCCTAGGCGACCCTCTAGTCAGCACCTATGCCCGCGCCTACCTGGTTTACACAGCGGAGTCAGTCGTGGGGCACACAGACGTGACTCAACTAGGATTTACTATGACGCAGGATATGATGTACTCGTTCAAGATGCTCAGAGACACGCATCACCAGGTAGAACTGGTGCGCTGCGGCATTCCTGAGGAGAGCTATGTGCGTCTCATGTCTCCGGGGGTGGGGTGGATGATGAAGCAGGTAGGGAAGAACGCCTCGAAAGACTTGTTTCAATCCATGCTGCATCACTACCGTGAGCACTGCAATGACGCCATGGTTCTGGGGCATATTATTGACTCCTTCGACGGTTCTCATTATGCACACGGGGCCTTGGGCATGGTGGCTCTCATCAAAGCTGCCATCCCTTCGTACAAGACTGCAGTGGACGTCTTTGCGGACTTGGGCCGGCAGCTGGCGGCGTACCCACCGCCTGAAGAGCAGCGGTTGTCAGTGCTCAACGAGGTGTGGAAGTACGTACGGTCTGTCGTGAAGGACAAAGACGATGAGGTGAAAGTGCTGAGCTACATCAAGTGCAATGCTGCATGGATGGATTTGGTACAGCGCCATTGCTCTGAGCGAGAGGTGATGGTGCTTCTCAGCGATCTAACTGCCAAGCTGTCTGCAATACAGGGAGATCTCTCCGACGACGTGCTGAGCTGCCTAGAGGGGCTAGTAGCGTCACTCATCAGCAAAACGGGTGCCTTCGGAGCCACGGTGCTGACGAGCGACCACCTGTTGAAGATCATGGATATGTTCAAGGGACCTCGCAAAGTCAGCCTCTGCATGGACGTGTTGGACCTCTTCCGCCGCACACAGACTCGCACTGGAGACGCGGTGCTCATCAACACGATGATTGACATCGGCCGCAGCTTGCACGACAGCCTTGACATGTTGTCAGCAGATGGCGATAGGCGGCACATCTCCCGCCTCATCAATGGCTTTATAGGAAAAATCGACTTTGGCCGAGATTTGGAACAGCAACTAACGACTTTCGTTGAGTGTCGTGGCATCTTCAGCAACTTGGATCAAGTGAAAGAGAAGTTGGTGATGTGCGTGATAGAGTTAGCGCACCGAGCGTACGCATTTATGAATGGGAAGCACTCGAAGAAGACAGGTGCCTTCGCAAAAGCTTGCCTTGCCTACTGTCATATTACCATCCCCTCTATCGCTAGTGTCAGTCGCAAGCTACAGCTATTGGTGCACTGTGCAGAATGTGCCCTTCTTAACCAATGCTTGCCTCAAACGGACACGTTTTTAAAAGCGGCGATTTCTCTTATTCCTGAGATGCCAGCTAGTGAGGATATCGACGGCAAGCGATACAACACCGAGGAGCACCTGTCTTCCTATCTTCGTTCTTTGCTCGCGTTACTCGTGCTCGTTCCTGGGCATCCGGATCATGGTCCTTTCTATATTGTGCAGGGCCTCCTCAACGCCATCCCCAAGTTTGCGTGGCAATCCAACACGGATCACCAGACGCGTGTGTATGTGGACATGCTGGCGCTCCTCGCCACGTATGCGCAAAAGAAGTTTCCTTACTCCATGCCACACGTGGAGTCGAATGACGTGCTGTACTGCAAGGCTCCCGGCTACAGCTTCGATCTCGCGCAGCACACAACTCGGTGCGTAGAAGCGGTGTTAAAGCAGCTCACGGCTATGGGGGAGGTGGCCAAGGCGGATAATGCAGCCAAAATGTGCCAGGCGCGCCTGACCATGAATTTAATCAACCAGCTCGCAAGTCGCATGGAACTGAACACCTCTGTAGGTGAGTTCTTGGTCAAGCTGATGGATCTGGCGGCGTTACACAAGAACATTTTCACTTCGGTAGAAACTGCTTATTGGAAAAACACACTGAAGTTTGTACAAAAGCAAGCGGCTGCATCGCCGGATTACACGAACTTGCCGCTGCGGTTACGCGAGTGGCAGTGATCTGTTCGTGTTTGGAACGAAAGGTGAATGAAAAAGAGTGTGAGTGAGAAAAAGGGTAGAGAAGGTAAACCGAGTTGGAAGATATATGTCTGTAAAAAAACGTCAAAAGCCTAAAACTAAATTAATTCAACATAGTCAATGTGGGGAATACTTTTATGATCGCAATCATTCTAGCTATTTCGCATGGCGAACCTCCGCTCTCCTTGTATGTGGATTCGACGAAAATGAATTAAATTTGAGAAGTGATTTGATGAATCTACTGCTTACGTTATATTAATTTCGTTGCCATTCTCTCACTAATAACAGCAATCGGCATGAATATATAGGAGGTCGTAGCTGATAAAAATCGCAATCACACTCCGGCACGCGAAAATATGTTTGTTGAAAGAACAAACAAATGCTTCTTGTGTCTTTTCTGTCTTTCTGTCAAAAATTAAGTTCTTATTTCAAATATCCATTTCTATACCGTCATTGTCAGCATCTTGATGGTATGAATCCGCTTCTGAGTTGCTCATACCTGAATATGAACTAGCTTCGGAATCGGTATATTGATTTTGCGCACTGTAAGTGCTGGCTGCTTCCTTTAGATTTATGATCGCATGAGATACTTGCTTATCAAAATCTTTCCATTGCGAAAGGAATTTGGCAAAGTAGAATCTGTCACTTCCGTTGGCGTCTCCACCGGCTATGATTTCTAGCATTTCTGCCTCGGACAAATCGTCTCCGAGTAACTTCCTTAGTGTGTCTACTGTGATAACACCAGCTTTGTCCAAGTCTAGTAGATCAAATGCTTCCTGAATGCGCTCATCAGTCAGAATAATCTTACCGCACATCACTGCACTGACGAATTCTCTGTAGGTGATACCAGAGGAGTGACCCATCGACATCGATACGGCAATTGCGTCGAAGGCAGCATACAAGTCTACGTCGCCGCACAACACTGATGGAGCACACATGAGGCTATTGTAGAACGAAGCTAGCGTGATGACTCCTTCCCTACGGTTGTCTAATAAGTAGAATTCTTCGCGGAATTTTTGCATTTCATCAGCACTCAAAAGAGTAGTGATCACACTCAGAAGTAGCTTTACCATAGGTGTTGCTTTCATATAAGCAATCGTGCTTTGTACGATACTTTCCGCCTGTGCTAAATTCAACTCCATTGATAAGGGTGGAGAGGGGGTTTTTAGTCCAAGATTGGCCTCGTGAACCATACCGCGACTGCCGTCATTCTCTGTGACTGCTTCTTGTTGTGTCTGTCTGGACTGCATCAAAAACGGGTGCACGAGGGCATCTGCCGAAGTCATGCGCTTCATTGGGTCCTTCACTAGCAGGCGCTTTATAAAGTCGATACAAGTGGATGACACATGCTTGAACTTGTTTTCCGGAAATGTGGCCTCTTGGGTTCTGGTAGCCTCGTACACTTTATCTACAGTCGCTCCAGAAAATGGAGGTGAGCCTGATATGATCATATATGCTAAAACTCCAAGACTCCAAATATCACATCGGTAATCGTATGCACCAGCCAGAATCTCAGGTGCAGTGCAGTAGCATGATCCTACCCGCTGTGTCATCACCTCCCCGGGATGAAAACGACGAGATAGGCCAAAGTCGATGAGAATTAAAGCTGAAGTCGAGGTTTTCTCCTCGAATAAAAAGTTCTCTAACTTCAAGTCCCTGTGCACAATACCCTGACCGTGTAGATAATGTACTGCACTGAACATGTCTAAAATAAGCTTTGCAGCGCGATCTTCACGGAACAAATATCCTTTGGACTTACCTGTATGAAGCAACTGGAAAAGTTCTCCACCACGGCATAAGCTGCTGACAAGATATACGGTTCTACGTCCGAAGAAAACCTCTTTCAGGTTAACGATATTTGGGTGATCTATCTCTTTGAGCAAAGATATCTCCATGTGAAGCTTGCGGAGGTAATAGGAAGTGGCCTGGTTCACATTCAACGCCTTCACTGCATGTGCTATATGCGTCTGACGGTGATGAGCCAAGTACACTGACCCGTAGCTACCTTTTCCGAGCTTGGCAGTGGAATCTATGCTATACACACTGCTACATGAGGAGCTGAAGTAGTGTTCTTGTGTGAAGTTAGTGCGGTAATGGCTGAATTGCCGTGTTCGCCAGGCCGCATACACCAAGCGCTGCTGTATGAACTTGTTGCTCGTGTTGCCCACGAGCATCGAATTGATGACGCAATAGAAAATGGACGCTACGTGATAATTCAGACTGGCTTCGTAAGTAAAACCTTCCCTTGTCTGGTCTTCTGATATTGATAGCAATGCATCTGCTTCTGCTAAGAGTTGCTCATGAAGCTGGTATGTTGTAGTATTCGATGTATTGGTCAGATCCTCGAGCTTGGTATTTACTTTGAGCTCAGCACACAATTTTGCGTAAAGATTTTTGAAAGATTCTAAACACGCGGTGCCTTTTGCATCCACGATAACATTTAATACTGGAACCAACCGGAAAGCTTGTTGTATATGAGATACACTGAGTTTCTTAAGAGAAATCACTTCGGCATCACCGTATAGGCCATCCCCTGATTCACTTTCGCGCCACACTTTGTATGCATCCGAAAGGAAGGCGCTGATTGGCCTAAGCGACCCAGGGATGGACATTTCCACCTCCTGAGATTGCTCTCCACCCATGGCTGTCCACAATCAGTCACTCGAATTGAGGTGTTGAGGTGAAGTATCGATAGACGACTAAGCTGAAACTGAAACGCAACACTCACTGCACTTGATGATTATTTTCTGAATAAGTGCAGTATGCGTAGTCGATAGTAAGCCTTCCAACGCTATACCCTCAGAGGTAAGAGAAAGTAAACTCTAGTTAATTCTAGCTTGCCCGTCTGCCCGTATCCCGCGTCAAGCTCACGCACGCACGTCGTACGTCATCGTTACACTACTGTGATGGATACGGCGCGATTTTGCACAAAAGTAAAATTATCAAGGCTAGGTGCAGTCTGGTAGAGCATTGGTGCCCGGATAGGTTCCGAGTTCCAGCAGCACGGGTATACTGTAATTAGGTTCAAAACCTATTATTGTAATTGTATGATTCAAACTTTTTTGTGGTTTCTTTCCTTACATGAACACATTATTAATCTTTTAACGCAACCCTTGAGCCCAGAACCTACAACACCAACTGCACTCTCTCACTCTCTCTACTTTCTTGTTCTCTTAGACGCTCGAGTTACTTTAGGACTTGGCGCTACTACCACCACTTCCTCCTCCTCCGACTCCGACTCTTTGGACGACGCGTTGGAATTCTCAGACTCTTGCATCAAGGCGGCCTCTGCCCCATTGTTGTTGTCGCCCTCAACCGCTTTTGTTGTTGTTGTTTCTGCTTCTTTCGCGAGGAAGTCAGATTGCGTCTGCAAGAACTGAAGCATGTAGTGATTGTCGTCAACTGCTCTCTGTATGTCTTTTTCAATCACGCCCACTGCGCGTACCAGGGAGCGCAGAGATGCCTGGTAAGGCACTGGATCGCCTTGCAAGAACTGGCCGAAGTAGTTCAAAAGTGCTTGTACCCAAGACAAAAAAAACTCGACATGTCTGCTAGAAACCACCTCATCCGCGAGGAATCGCATGAAGTCTACAAGCAGACGTGTGTCCAGTGACCGCACCACTATGGGCACCGCTTCCACGGGAGTAGCGCCCACAGTTGTGCGTATGATTTCCCCTTCGCCCAGCTGCAGCGCCATCGTCAAAGCCATAGGATACTGCTCTGTAGCCAGTGCTTGGGTCACGGCCTGAGGAGTCACAGCCATGTCCAGATCAATAGGTACGAAGAGCAGCGTGGGATCCACAGAAAACAACTGCAAACCTTGAGTCGTTGCAGCGGCCCAGTCGCGGCCACTAGGACTAAAGCGAATGCCGTGCGTTATGAGTTCTGGGCGCACATTTCGTTGTCCCCCGTCGCGGGTGCCGCCCGTCCCTGGGAGCACATTAGCAGCTAGGAACTCTGCACTTTGGTCTCTCGCCACCCCGGCTCCGCGGAGGTTGCCGCCCTGCAGCGTCTCGACATTGATGCCATCAGTCATGCTTCTGGAGTTCATTTCATCGAGAATACCTTCTAGAGACTTGTTATGGGATAGCTGGAATTTCTTGATGAGAGAGCCATTGCGTACAGAATATACACATGCAAATTTGGTGCGTCCCCCCGCGAGGATGTAGTTGCCATCGGCTGTGTACGTGATCGAAGTGAAGCATTTGGATGCATCCGCGCTCTTGTCACTCTGTAGGCTGCCTGCAATACGGCCACCGGCCAAGTCTCTCCTACCTTCGATCACCGTCTTCTGCTCCCCTGAATCCACGTCCCAAATGTAGATGTTGCCATTCACGCAGGAACTTGCCACCTCCAGGCCATCGGGACGAAAGGTCACTGCGAGCACATCACAGCCGTGCTCCATGGTTTCCGAGCATGTGCTCTTGTACACATCCCATAGTTTCATCGTTCCATCCCATGAGCCACTCGCTAAAGTAGTACCGGTGAACTCTAGTGTGGCCAACGGGCCTTCGTGTCCTGCCAACACATCAAGGAGTCTCCCTGTCTGCAGCGCCCAAACATAGATAGAAAAAGGGTCCACGGATCCTGCGCAAACCACCTCTCCAGAAGCATCTGCAGCCAGGCAGGTAAATTGCACAGGAGTAGGAGTGGTCAAGGTACGGAAATTCTTGTATCGCAAGAGATCGTGAGCTCGCACCGTTCCATCCAGTGATGCACTGATCACAGCCTTTCCTGCACCTTTGCCAACAAAGCGTACTGCAGTAACAGGAGCGTTGTGAGAGGTGAAAGTCATAAAACAAAAGCCACTACTGACATTCCACAACTTGAGCTTACTGTCATCTCCACCGGTAGCAATAAACTGCCCGTCGTCACTGTAGTCCAACGCGTTCAAGCCGTACAAATGGCCTTGCTGCTTCAACACGTACGACTCACTCTGCCACTCCCACACCAGTAGCTGCCCCAGTTTCGAAGATCCAAGAGCAAGCCACTCGCCAGTGGAGTTGATGCAAGCAGTGCTCAGACTTTGCTGTGAAACACTTAGCCGCTGCAAATTCACACAGCCAGGCATTTCATACAAACCAAATGCACCTTGATCGAAACCCACTAGCAAGAGGCTGGTTTCCTGGTGAAATGCGCACGAGGACACCAACGTATGCGGCTCCCACAAAAATTCCCTGCTCTTGAGCTTCCATGTGCTTCCACGTTTTGTTCGCTTCTCTTCTTCCTCTTCTTCTTCTTCTTCTTCTGCCGAGTCGGAAGAATCGTCATCGTGAGTATCACTGCCGCTGTTGCTGTCACTATCACTACCACGCGTGCGCTTCTTAGATGGCACTACGACTCTCTCCCCTGGCACAAACTCCCACGTGAAGACGGCGCCATCTCTAGCCACGGTGTACGCAGTGTCGCCTTCTTTGGAGAAGAACGCCCCCACCAGCACATCCCTGTGGCCTGTCAGCGAGGTCATGGCCATGCGCTTGGACCCCACTCGGTAGAAGATCTTGGCACTCAGGTCCTGGGCTCCGATGATGACGCTTTGCGAGTCCACGCTCCAATCCAGGCAGCACGCGTCGTCGTGAAAGCCGGAGATGGTGCGCAATAGCGTGAGAGGGCTGAATTCACGAGCAGCACTAGGGGTCTTCCATATCTGGCACCCTCTGCCAAAGGTCACTGCGAAGGTAGTGTCATCGGGCGCGAACTTCAAGGAGTGTACTCTCCTCTTGAAGTTGAAGCGGTGCAGCACGACGCGTCTGGGCAAGTTCACAAAAAGGGCAGCCCCCTCGACGTCGATCAGGACTAGGAAGCGGCCATTGTGCGATATTGCGAGGTGATGTATGTTCTTACGCGTTTCAAAGGGCAATGTGGTGGATGTCTGCGCCACCAAGTCGAAAGTGGTCACGCGGTTGCCTACTGGTGACAACACGCTGTTTTCTGTGAATAGAAGGTTTCCATTGCTAAACGGAGTCCCCAGGATTTTGGTCAGCCTTTGGTTAAGTTGTGGTCGTGACATAGTTGCAATTTGCACTCAATTGCACGAAATCTCTGGAAGACTGTTCTATTTTCAGGGCAGTCCAATAGTCGTTGTCAGGTCGAGTCTCTCAAAGTCAGTGGTAGCACCTTGGGTTGGAGATGGCGAGTGGTGTGTCACGAAAGTTGGAATTGGGAATTAATTTTCTATTTGCTTGGATTTCGTTGGTTCAATTTTGTATGAGAGCTTTCTCTTGTCTCTGTGAAGATCACGCAAGCGCAATCTAGCGCAGGCTACTCAGTTCCCAGGAAAAGGTTTAATTATGGACGGCAAGGTCAGACGGTTTGTGAAGGGCCGCATGGCACAAGAGGGCGCTGCTAAAAAGCAACAGTTCGGAGTAGCGGCACTGTCTCTGGGACAAATCGAGGAAATGTTCGTGGCCAAGCTCACAGAGAAATGCAAACTCACAGAGAGAGACATTTCCAGAGTTTTCAAGCGTTTCGACAAGGACAACTCTGGCTTCCTTAGCACTCATGAACTAGCTTCTGCCATCCACTTGTACCTCAATGGTGTCGACTACCAAAAGGTCACTGAGCTCGTACAGCACTACGACGTGGACGGGGACGGCACCGTATCCCTGGAAGAATTCACCTCCTTCCTCATCTCCCGCAGCAACGCCGACAAGATTAGCTGGCAGACAGTAGATACGCTGATGGAAAAGAGTCCTCTCAAGAGCCGCCAGAACCGGCGGCAGGACCAGCAGGTCATTGAGGAGGAGAACTTTAGCCCCAATGGAAACAACGTTAACGCTGGGGAAGCAGGGAGTAGCAGTAAAGCTGAGAAAAACGTCGAGGTAGTCATGACTTCACAGCAGAGCACGTCCCACAAAGCCACAGTTTTCTTACAAAATACGAAAGCTCTACTATTGAAGAAAGCCCAGGAAATGCACCAGAATGGGCAGATCTCTCT
>JACKZZ010009302.1_pt1 | contig 11144 bp, 8 predicted proteins | sample 8027871 | NCBI WGS metagenome assembly JACKZZ01 (sample SAMN15724774, study PRJNA655200) | protist metagenome | isolation source: fluorescence activated cell sorting (FACS) single amplified genomes of... | place: USA: West Boothbay Harbor, Gulf of Maine | collected 2000-07-19
GCGTAACTGCCATAAATAGAACACGTTCCTCTCTAGCGAGTACTGGACAAAATGATACTGGAGAACTAATATTCTGAGCTTAATTTGTTGATTGCACAGTGACATTTAGTCCCAAAAACTTAGCCAATTATTATCTCTACTCTCTCGAAAGCGGATAGGGAATTTCATGCGTTATAGCTAATGGAGCGTTAGGATTCTAACTCGTAACCTAACCAAGCTGTTGAGACTAACTCTATTGAGAGGAAGAAGAGGAGGTTGACACCACGAAAAGAGGTTGTCCACATCCATTACCGCCTCCACCAAGAATGCCTCCGTTTGGTATAAGTTTTGATGGGATGTTGTGAGAATTAAGAAAATTTTAAAAAACACTAGTACTGAGAAAAAAATTTTATACTCCCTAAGGATAACAAAGACTTTATCTTGTAATAATTATACACTAGTTAGTAAAATTTAATACTTCAATGATATTCGTTTTACAAGACGTTTAGCACAAGTACGACCTTAGAAAAATGGATAATGACTGTATAATTTATTTTAAAAAATAACTATTTAAATTTGAATACTGTAATACTAACCGTCGTTGATAAAAAAAAGTTAAAGTTTAAACAAACTAATAATTTTAATAGTATAAGTAAAACTAAAATACCGTAATCATGATAAAAATGTTATGCCATACTATGAAGAGGCACATTAGGTGGTAACTTATTCGCGGCAGGTTCAACTGCTATAAATGCTGATTTTGCTAATATTACTGGTATAGTTGGAGGTTCAGTTATTGGTGCTGTTTATCCAACTTACATTGGATCCAATGGCTAATTTAATTATAATCCAGCAGGTATAATCTGTGAAAACATATGTTCATTTTGTTATGTAAAAAATGTACCATCGATTTCACCCTTTGATAGGGACATCATATAAGGTTAATAAGATGATATATCCATTACATTGTGTAGATTACCCAAATGATCTTAGACTATTGGATAATCTGATGAATAGCGCCACTACTCATCGGCAATGAATTTATACCTTTTAAAAAAATAAATATTTCTGTATTAGTAACTTGGTCTAGACTCTAAACTAAAAACATTTTTAAAATGATAATAATAATGTTGACTAAAAAATCTTAATTTCATATTTTAAATTAAATCAATCTATACTAATGCGCCTCCCTCGTTAAATTGACAACTACCCTAAATTCTAAACCCGATCTAACCATTGGTAGTTTTGTAGCCCAATTAGTGAAGGAACCTATCAGGTAAACATTTTAACCACCATGAGTCCATGTAAACACTACCGGTACAGTATCGTCTTTATCGAACTATTATTCCTTTGGACTATCATCAGCCTGACTCTGAGTCCCTAGTTTTAATATAGTGTTATCTTATTATTTCTGGCTAGTTACACCTGGAGTTGATGGAGCGAACTCAGAGTTCTCTCCAGGTTTTATAATATCTGATGCATTCTTTTAAGATGAGCGTGATGGTGGATTAAATGCTTAATTACTATTTGACTAGGGGTTTGATTAGAGATTAGAATTATTTTACGGGGTATTAGGATTGTTTATTGGTGTATTTATAGTTCGAGTTATAATTGCATTCATTGGAGAATTCTCATCCAACTGAGCTTCTTTTGAACCAGGAGCTCCCATTTTATAATAAGTATTATGGCCAGCACTAGGTAGAACGTGGTCGACGATAGTAGTTGGATGTTATAAAATGAAAATTTATTCAGTATTTAGATAGTATATCAAAAGGCCATAATGTTATTGTTAAATGCTCAATAAGTTTCATTTTGTAATAGAGATTAAATATAATACGTCGTCATATTCTGATAAATTTTTTAAGTACTACAAAGTTTTACAAAGTTATAGAGATCGAAATAAGTTTAAATGGTGATATGCACTAAATTGATATTTAATCTAGTAAAGTATGATGCTAGTCTAAGACGTAAAATACATGAATGAACATTCATTATCGAAAGCTTTATAAAATAATCATATTAACACTATAGGAAAATCATCTAATAAATTTCATATCATAATATTTCTTTACATACAATGACATGCTAAAGTTCTACACAAAATTAAATTTATAAGTCGTTTATCTAATCCTTGAGAAATTTCTCTACCGATACCAAATAATAAATACAAAATATATATTGACGTTCTTAAAAATTCAATCAAAAAATTTCACACCAGCACATTCATCATCATCACCTGTGCTAAAAATTTCACATTTTTCATCTGTCTCCAATAATTTTAATGCTGTCAAAATACATTCTCTTGGTAGTCCCCAGAATCTTTCACCTTCTGTTTCATCACCTGCATATAATGAATATACTGTTTCCACACTTCCTGTTCTTCCACTATTTCGTATATATTCAGCCAAACTATCAGCGAGTTCTCTTTTTGACGCGTAATTACCATAAAAACGTAATGAATATCCAACTTCTGGAATATTCATAGTAGATGATTTTGAAGAGTTTGATGAGCGTGGTGTCGAATTTTCTGCACTTGTCATATCTGCTCTACCTTATTTAATAGCTAATTCAGCAATAGCTTAAAAAAGTTCATAACTAGCTCGTCGTTATATCTTTTCATTACAAAATACTGATTCATTAATTCCTACTTCAAAACGTTTTTAAGACTAGCAATAATTGCCTAAAAGATCAAGCCACATCTGGAGTTATTTAGTTCTCACACCGAGGTTAGGTTAGAGCGTAAAGAAAGGTGGAAAAGCATGGAAAGGTGGATAGATGGAATCTGTTGTAGTGGATGCAGATAGTACAGTTACTGTCATGATGAGAAAAAATTTTAAATTACAATAAGTATGTCAATTAAAAATAACTTATATATCTAAAAGTTTAATTTACTTGCAGCTGCAGAGATTATAGTAGTATTGTAACTTCGTTAGAATATAATTATTATGACAAAATGATTTTAAAAAGACACTGTAGAATAATATATAGAATTCATCTATGAGAAATTTTCATTATTTTCTTGTGTCACTTACAAATTTATTAAAAACACACTTTTAAGAAAATCAACCAAAAATAAATTATACGAGTAAGTAAAACTTATCAGAAGTATTATCACATATTTTTTTTGAAAGTAATTTTTTGATCAATAATTTTATTCAAATTACTTAATTCAGTCTAGCTTTGCAAATTGATTTAGTTTCGTTAATATATTAACAGCACTAGTTTCACTTATTTCACCTGATAGAAATAACTCATCCAGTATCATATATACTTTGTCAAAATGAAAAACCAAATCTAACTCACACACGTTGCTAAAAAATCCATCTAGAATTTCAACAAATAAGTGAATTAATTCCAGTACTGCCAATTCGTTATCATTTAGGTCAACACAAAAACTAAAATATAATCCAGCATACCTTCTATATATAATCTTATAATTTCTATACTCGAGGAAATTAGAGAGCTTAGAATCTCTTGTTGAGGTTGCTTTATGTATTTCAGTTTCTATCTTAAATTTTTCTTTAGGAGAAACTGGCATATACCACTTAGAAAGACGGGTTTTACCTTATCGATTCTAAAGAAGGATAAAACGTATCATTATGAATGTTTTTAGTAAGTAATCAAAATGTCTGAATACTTATATATCTTTAATTATTCTAAATCAATCAAATTGATATTTAACGATTAATAATTATATTATATAATTTATTTAAAGTTTAAACATATATATTTTAGAATCAAGAATTGATACGTCATATAGATCTGAATTCACTCTATCTCCATAATAAATACTTGATAACTCTGGCAATGTTCAATGTTGTTACTAGTCTGTCTGACATCAGAATCATGTGATTATTTTCAAAATAATAAACAGATATCTATATATAAGTGCTTATTCAATTTCCTTCATTGATAAAACTTTAATTTATAAAGATAATCATACATTGTACAATCTTAATAATAATATTTATTTATGTCAGTTTATATTGGTACAAAGATGTAATCATGTATAGTATAAACAAGTTAAAACTGCTATTCATTCTTAAATTTAAAAAATGTAATATAACAGTTTTTGTACAAAAATAAAAAGATATTCTATAGATATACAATTACATTACAACTGATAAAAATGAAAGCTATAGTACTAAAAACACAATATATAACCGAGTAATCTAATATCTATGGGATGATAGTAATGTATTAGCTAATTTTAATTTACTTGAACGTAATTCATAGATTAACAAAAATGTATGTAGCTAAAAAATATGTTCATAACATATTAAAAAAATTTTCCTAATTATCAAGTAATACAATGAATGATTCTACGATTTATTTATTAAAAAGTGTATGAGTTTTAATATTAAATATAATTCTGAGTTTTTTAAGTATATAATCATAGTACAAAATCTATTATTAGTATTAAATCATCTGATATTGATATGTATATAAATTTCATAATTCAAACATTAAAATGAAAAAAAGTTAGTCTCTTATATATGTTGTCATTTCAGCGCATAGATTTCATATATTCCAAAATTCAAATTGGCTAACTGACACATGCCTAAGCTGAAGTTGGTATTGGCGCAGACGGTGCCGGAGGAGCTTTTATCCTGCTCATATCTACACTTGGTATCCCCATTTATTTCATTACAGTTGAATGCTAACTTCTAACAACATGTTTAGGATTCTTATTCATCATATTTTTCGGTAAAGTGTTAATATTATTGTCAACTGTTTCAGGTGCATTACTATGTCCTGGAATTTTGTTACCTCTAGAACTACCATGGCCAGTACCTGATATTCCTTGTGTTTTATTCTTTTGTTTAGGAGGACCATGAATTTGTTCATATTATAGTTATACCATCCTTGCAGCCGCCGCGGCTTCAGCGGCTTGTTATTGTCGTAACATTTCATGATACTTTTCAGATCTAGCTGGATCTAAGATGTTTGTCATATTAACCACTTCTTGATGATTAGGAATTAGTTTTTAGGCTGCAGATGAGATGCCATGCTGCATTCCAGGAATTGGTTAGATTGTATTATAATGAGCAGATTATATTGGATTGCCATGACGTCGTTATGGTTTAGAATCTTTTTAATTTAGAATATGAGATGCTGAATTGATATAAGATTCAGCATTTGGTGAACCTGGTTGTGGTTATGAAAATTGATTATTTAAATTTTCTGTCACATAGTCATTATTTGGATATTATTTATCTGAAGGAATTTGATTTAGTGTTCCGGCTGGTGCTGTTGACGAGAGTGATTTTTATGTTGTATTATTTTCTGTATTTGGTAAATACCCAGGACGATCTACATCAGTTCCATAAGTTGATCTAGTCCATGGATCAGGATAATCATGTGGATAAGGTCGAAATGGTTTTTTACCATTACGACCATCAAAGTGCTAGAAAAAATTATATCACTATACGCATATAAATTTATCATCAAATTACAGAATCAGATATAATAAATCAAAGTAAATAAGTATATCAAAACATATTATATCCTATCAGTCAAAATACCTCATTATTGACAATATTATAACCTCTTTATTATTCTCCTTTATACCTATCTAAATGTACATTATTTAATTTTCTTTCTTATCTTATATGATCAGCTTTCACATCTTATAGATGACTATTATAGTATTGAATATGTCGATTTTTAAATCGTTCTCTTCTTTCATCTTCAGCTAAGTCCTACCATTTTAATACATCTTTGTCCCATATTTCATCAGGATTCATTATATTGTAGTAAGCACTAGGTCGATTTTTTAGAGTTGGAGGAACTTATGCTAGAGCACGATGAACCTGAAAAAAATAAATTCAGAATCAAAATCAATAAACTATTAAATGAACTTAATTTTAAAACTAAGCTCTAAAATAGTATCGAAAATTCAAAATTTTAATAAAACAACGCTCACCTATTCTACTTCATGAGCTTCGTTAAATCGCCTTATTCTATCATCTTCTTCACTATCTAAAAATGTTTATGTAACAGGATTCATTCGATTTCTTGTTCTATGTTTAGCAGTACATTCCAATAAATTCAATTCGTGATCTCTCTTTGTTTTATCAGCATGATTATTCAAGTACCTATTTGTCAATATATTGAAGTCTTTATAAAGGAAGGCAGGAACTTTACGTGCTTCAGCTGATTTTTCATCAGGATATGGTCGACATTCAGGCCTATCATAATGATGAATTGAAGTGGGAATGTTAGAAAGGATATTGTAATCGTAAAAACTAGGAAGATTATTTTTTTGAAAAATAAAAATAATATAGTCGAATACATACTCATACTATTTACATAGTAAAGTAAATTTTTATCATAAGTAAATTTGACATGTTTATATACCTATCAGGAAATTTTCTCTTTCCTACTTTCGTTGGTTTCATTGTTTTTCTAGCTATCTCATCACCTAAGCCCAATAATTTCGACGTATTATTTATCACATCAAAAGGCTATTCTCGTAATAATTATATATCTTTCGCTCGATTTAAATGTTTTACTCTAGCTCGTTCTTCTATTTCGCGAGCGTTAGATTCTTTATTACCATCTCTATATTTTTATAGTAGTGGATCAAAAACTCTTTCTTTCGTTTTCATTATCCCACTCTCTATCCTCAAACCCTCACATTTCATGACGCCAGGATGAACTACTCGTCGTTTTTGATATTCATATGAACGAACTGCATCTCCCCAAGTTGAAGGATTATTTGTAACTAATTGTTAGATATTAATCTGTGGTTCAGGAGCAGTGGGAACGTTTGAAACTGCTCCATAATTGGGATTTGCTGAATCGATAGGTGGAGGCATTGGCTTTAGAGGATCTCGTTGGAAATCTGCGACTGATTTAGCTCTACCTGCAGCTGGTGCTTCCATGGACTCGGGAACGACGGCTGAGAGATTTCTATGGTGAGCTGGTGTAGCTTGGCGATCGGAAACTTTCCGTTAAAGGGAGGGAGGACGAAGATCAAGACTCATAGCATATGGTAGAATAACTTTAAATATTAACAAAAAATGAAAATCGATATTAGTAATTACTACTTATATAAAAAAATGATAAAAAAAAATACCGATCTAGCAGGTGGTGAATCTATACTCTAAAAGGTTACAAAGTTAAACTTTAAAACTTATTTTTATGTATACTCAATCTCATTTCTTTAATTATGTTGCGTGCAGTATAATTAAGTCGACTAGCGATTATGTAGAAGTGTCACGTTTCACCGTACTAAGATCGGTTTTATTATCTGTTCCCACAGCCTGGGCGCATGATGCACTAGGAACCGGCACCTGTGCTGTCGGTCTGTGAAAACCGGCACCTGTGCTGTCGGTTTGTGAAAACCGGCACCTGTGCTGTCGGTGTGTGAAAACCGGCACCTGTGCTGTCGGTTTGTGAAAACTGGCACCTGTGCTGCCGGTTTGTAAAAACTGGCACCTGTGATGCCGGTTTGTGAAAACTGGCACCTCTGGTGCCGATTTGTGAAGACGTATAAATTATTAATATAAATTGTATTAAAGTTTACAAAATCTATTTTTACTTAATACTCATATACATTATAATCTCGTTAGTTTAGTTCTAAAAATTTGTTTTTAAAATAATAGACCTCAAATGACTTCTTTATAAGAACCTTTCCTCGTATAAGTATTTTAAAAATATCTATCATAAATCTTTACCTTATTCGAACAAAATTATACTTTTATACTAGTAGTAAACAAAACAAACACTATTAGTTAGTAGTAAGTAGTAATATATATTCTTACACTTATTTTTTAATAAGACTAGAAATCATATTACAGTATGGGAATTATATTTTTATTTTAAATTACAAAAATATAGACAGCAATGCACAAAAATTTAAACATAATTTTTTATCACAAATCAATCATAAACATCTTTCTTCCTATTTTTCGTACCACCTTTACCTGCAATTTTTTTTCCACCACCTATATCTCCCCCAGAAATTACATTTCTTGCACCTGGTACCTCCCATCCCAAGTTTGGTATAGCATTCTTTTGAACACTTAATATATCTTCAACTAAATTCCTCGCCATCATAGTAGCCTATTTCGTTTTAACTTTATCCAGTGGCACTTTTACATTAACCGGTTCAAATGGAGGATCAAATTTCCACTTCTCTTGAGGTACCGGATCGTCGAAAACCGAAATTGGTTTTATGATTTTGGCATCTGTTACGGCACCAAGTTCAAAATCACCAAGAGCAACAGTTCCTTCTAAGCCTTTTCTGGTTGCAGTTTAAGACCGTCGAAAAAAATCAAGTTCTTCTTTTTTTCGACGGTTTTCTTCTTCGATTCTTTGTTTACGACGCTTCATCTCTTCAGAAATTTTAAACATTCGCATAGACTCGTGGTCTTCCCATGGAATTACACCCTCCCAATCAGGTTTTTGCCAGCCATAAGGTGGAGGCTCTTCTTACTATCTAAACTAAGATTTCCGTGAAGTACCAGAACTTTAACTTTTCCTCTACTAAAAACTTGCCTATGTTGCAGCTGACAAATTACCACCCGAGTCTTACAGCTAACCAGGAGGGGCTTAACCGCCAGCGCCCATAACTATTTTCGTAACTGCTGGTTACTCGCCTGCAATATTCTATTTATTCCCATAAGTTCTTGCCAATAATCTTTCACTCTAAAGCGCTCTTTTTACAGCTCTGTATTCTCTTCTATCCCCCGACTTCGCCATAGCATCACGCAATTCCTTTTCTTGATCCACATAGCTAGTGAAAACTTCAGCGTTTGGTTTAACTTTCACTTTCGCTATAGAGCTGGCCATACAGGGTTCAAGAGTTTCGTCCCACTCTTCTTAAACTTCATCCACTTATAAATCGGGAGTCTATTCGTCTATTCCGCCAACCTTGGGAGATCCGCTTGGTGGAGCTCTAAAGGGTGATAGTTTCACGCCAGGACTTCCAAGAGCTTGTTCTCCCACCCCAATTTTTTACCCAGCCACAGTAGACGAATTTTCATTGATCATAAACATATTCTATGGCGAAGGAGGCTACAATCCAGCCATTTCGTCTAATTATGATTTTAGTTAGAATCTAGCTAAGTTGTGAATAGGCGCAGAGAAATCGGTCGGATGTAAAACACCCTACTCCTACATAGGCGGTCGCGAAGAAAGTTGGGAAAGAACCGATTGAGAATTTATAGCAGGCTTAGGCGGGGATATTTACCGCGTAGGACTTGCTGATCTAGATCTCTATACTGGTGATTTAGATCTGTCAGGAGATACAGCTGGCGTTTTCAAATATTCAGGACTATTATCGACACGAACTGATTGTTTTGAGCCGCCAGGGCTTACATCTTAAAGCTTTGGACTTCTGCCTCGTAACTTGTCACGTGATTCCTCTTGCATGTAAATCAACTTCTTTGTACAATTTATACATCTATATCCAAAATCTTTTGGTACAACTGCAATCTATGGTTTAGGTTTTCCTGGGTCCGGTGGCTCTATAGGTTCTTTCATTAATTATTCAAGGTTCATGTTGCGTTGTTGGAGGTAGTAGCATTCCTCGTACCTATGGAGAAAAATAATGAGATAATAGATTAATTGAAACTTTTTAAAGTATAGATTATATAAAAACATACATCAACTTCACATCATCAGCCCAAGCTTTTTTTATTCGTTTTTCTAAATCAAATCGACGATCTCTTTAGTCTTTTCTTTCGTCTGCAAGTTTTACGTTCCTCATACTCAGCATATCTTCATGAGCCATCCATCGAGTCTCCATCAATTATTTTTTTAGATCATCGTTAACTGCCTCAACTTCTGTTAATTCCTATGTAAATAAATCAAGCATATCGGATTAAAAATCACCAGTCACTGCTTCTAGGTGTACAATATGCTAGTTGAGATAATTTATTTCTGCTTATGCATCTAAACAGCGATTATCACATTTTATTGATCCTGTCATAGATAGACCTTCTCTTTTCCAAAGCCTAAAACATATATAGTGCAGACGACAATGTGCTTCTTCGCCTGTTGACTCTAGCGACCAGCGAGTTTTTTTCTTATACCTTTATTTTTTCTTCTCTGGTTTAGGGTAGTTGTGTCCAGCTCCGGTCATTGTTTTCAGTACGTCATTTTCTTCTTATATTGTTTCTACCTATTCTGTTTAACCAGCTGTTTAATCTCCCTAATCTACTGCCGGTGTAGTTTCAAACGTTTCATCACCCGCATCATTAGGTGATTTATGTTGACCTGCTAAAATAGCATCAGTCATGTCAACATCAGAATTCTCTTCATCAACTTTTTCAACGTCTTATTCTTGAGCTTCAGAATTAGTTTCATGTATTTCTTCTATCTTAACTCTCTCATTATCTTTAAAATGATCACCATTATCCGACTAAGAGTCATCAGAGTAAATTAACTCATCGCCTTCGCGTACTCCTAAACCTAAGGCGTCTGTTTCTTGCTTTACTTTCTTAATTTTTTTCTTTGCTTTCTTCTCAAATTCAACATCTGAATCAGTTTCATACTCAAGCTCTGCCATTGATCCAGGATTTATATACTAACGAATTCGCCCTTCAAACATCTAACCACCGATCTTCATCATTCTCTTTCTATAAAAGTCAATCTGGTCTTTTTCATCTTGAACTTCTTACCGAAGTTATGCAGTCACTTACATCCAGTGATCTCTTTCTGCGATCATTCGTTGTTCTGCTTCACTTAGATTTTTCAATAGCACTGCAAGGTGACAATATTCTGTCCACTTATCCCAGATCATTTTTGCTTTGGCCTTGTAAGAAATTTCTCTATTATACCAACCAGAAAGTTTCATAATCAAAGATTGGTATCGTAAATTGAGAACTTGAAAATGATCAAACCAAGTACCAGCTGAAATAGCAAGAAAATCACAGCGTTATCGTAAACGGAAATAAGATGCTTCAAAATCATCTTTTTATTACTTTACTACAAGCATGTCTTGGAATTTCATAAAGTATAGATTCGACTAATATTACGCTTGAAGCAATTACTCCGTAAAATTTTTTTTCTCAGCTATCAGCTCTCGAATACGAGCTAGGAAAAATAAAAATAATACTTAATCAAAAAAATTAATAATCATAGTTTATAACATTACCAAGGCATCATAATATCCAAATAAACAAGGAAATAATTTATCTTAATAGCATTATTCA
>JACKZZ010011086.1_pt1 | contig 11143 bp, 4 predicted proteins | sample 8027871 | NCBI WGS metagenome assembly JACKZZ01 (sample SAMN15724774, study PRJNA655200) | protist metagenome | isolation source: fluorescence activated cell sorting (FACS) single amplified genomes of... | place: USA: West Boothbay Harbor, Gulf of Maine | collected 2000-07-19
CCCCGGCCCGCCCCGTTGGTTCCGAGGATTCGGCGTGGCGGCCGGCACGGCCGCAGGCATTTCCGACCGCCCGGCCCCAAGCGCCCGGCCCGGGCGCCTTAAAACTTAGCGCCTCCATTGGCGCCCGGAAACTCGCAAAACTGGCCTCCCTTTTCAAACTAATCAAATTGCTTAATACATCCCCCGGCTCTCATGCTCATGCTTCTCTCACATTTAGGAAACTGGAACCTTTTCGCTCGTTGATTTCTCTTTGGTTTTGCCCTTCCAAAAACAACAAGCGCATCCGCTCCACAACACATAGAAAAAAAGCCTGACGCTCGCTGAACATGAAACGCCAAGAAGCACATGCGATTGCAACCTCCAGCTATACAAAAGCTATTGCTCCACCTACCGAGCGTTTGTCAAGCCTGAGAGTATAGCTGTTGTAGTCATGATACTGGTTGTACTGGCAGCAAAAAAAAGTTCACACATTGACTCGGTTTTTTACAAGCTCCCTAAGGCTGCTATCACAGCTCATCAAATCGGAAAAACCAAACTCACATCTAAATAGCGTTTTATACACACATTTCGCATCTCTTAACGTTGAACTGGTTGGTCTTTCTCTGAAAGCGGGACCCTAAGCTGGACTGGCCCTGGGGCGAATAAAAGCTCAACAGAATGATCAGCGCTATCAATCTAAAGTTCTAGGAATAAACATAAGCGAAGATGGAGACGGATTCTTGTTTAGAATAGTTTCAAATACATCTGACTTGATGTTCTAATACTCGGATGAGGACTTGTTGTGCTGTCAGAAATTCAAATTCTGCAAAACAAAATGTAAAAAAATGAAAAGTCGCGATGATGCACCTATCCTGATGTTTTGCGTGTGGAATTCGAAGTATTACATGCTATCGCAAAAACCACAGTTTATTGTTATCACACTTCAAACTCGTCGAAAAGCGCATTCATGTCACCATTGTTGTCTAAAATGCTCACATCGTCTTGATAAAATTCTTCAAAGAAAAAATCATCCACTTCGTCCAGGTCCACCTCGACCTCAGGCTGCTTTGCTTCGGCTTCCTCCTTCTTCCTCTTCTTTGCCGCAGTAGACGTAGTGTTCTGATTTATTTTCCGCTTGTTCGGTTTCTTCGTCGCCGCTTGTTGCAGCACTTTTAGGTCGTTGTTTTGGATTTCTTCGTCAGAGAGCGGCGGGAGGAAGGTCTCAACAGTTTCACGGCGTTTATTCTCTTCAGCTGGTTTCATCTTCCTTGTTGGCCCTTGCTGGGTCTTTTTCTTCCGTAACTCTTGTTGTTGTTCTGCATCACTGTCAGGCAACACACCCGGGATGTCGGGATCAAGATCGAGATCAAAGTCAGGGATTTTGTTGGACGTGTTCTTTCTGCCGCGCTTCTTATTCGCTGCGCCACCGCCACCTCGGCCGTTACTTCTATTCCCGTTCCCGTTTCCGCCGCCCCCACCGGCTTTGGACGTTGTTCGCGTTTCAAACGGGTTGCTTTTGTCGTCCTTAGACAGGAATTCCGCCTGGAAGATCCCGTCGTTGTGGTCTTCCTGTTCTAGAAACTCAAACTCGGAGCGATGATTTTTATCATATCCACCAAACTCTTCAAATCCACCACCAAAATCTCCTGCAGCAAGCAACATCGACGCGTTGCTCATATCCGGTACCTGCCATCCGTCGCTGGCCAGGATACTTCGTCCATCTTATCGCAAGAAAAAACTGTTTCACTGTGAACTTGTGATGCAGAAAATGCATCACTGAAGTGTTTGTCTTGCTACACATGCAAGACAAGTGATTTTTAGCGGTGTTTTCACCTTGAGATCCTTGCATGGCAAGTTTTCTTTGTATATGTGTAGCGAACTTGTAATGCAAAACTCGCAAAATCCTGACAGTGAAACAGTTTTTTCTTATGATACATCTCCGTTGTTGAACAACTCCCCGTCGCTCTGCAGAAAATCAAATCCAAATTCCGAATTCAATTGCAACTGCTCTTGCTCCCGCTCCGCTCTCTTCTCAATATTTGCTGTCCGTTTCGCCTGCTGGTACCGGGAAGTGGAGGCAAATGCGTCAACTTTCTTCAGCCAGTCTTTCGCCTCAGCTTTGGTCACGCTGCGGTTAGTGGCAATGAGGACACTGGACACGTCATGGCTGGAAAGAAGAGTAGAAGCCGCCGGTGGATCTGCTTGTACTACAAATTGGTTCTGCTTTATTTCCTGCTGCAACGTCGTATTACTATTGTCCCTGTCAAGCACTACACCAAGCTTCTTCCTCGCCGCAGCCACTTCTGCCCGTTTCTTCTTCTCCAACGCCGTCTTCGCTGCCAGTTTCTCCTCAAAGCGCAAGACTTTTTTATCGAACTTCCGCAGCCTTTTCTGGTCTTTCTGCTTTTCTCTCTTCTCCTTTTGCTGCAGTCGCTCCAGCTTGGCCTGGAGTTCCTCTTCCGTTTTTTCCTTTCTCCGCTTCTTCGCCGGAGGGCGTTTCGGGTTGTCATCCGCCAACAAATCGTCCTCTTCGTCTTCCACAGCACTGCTGTAGTTGTCAGATTCTATTTTAGACGCAACCGACTTCTCCGAGTCGCTGCTCACGCTGATCACGGAGTTGCTCGCGTCGTCGTCCTCGGTAAGGGAAAGGGAGAGGTCTAGATCCAATTCGCGGCCGTCGGGGGCTGTGGTGACGAGCTTTGTCGCTACTGTTGAGGAAGAAGAGGATGATGATGCAGCTGCGCCAGATGTTGAGGATTTCTGCCTCTCCAGCACTGCTTGTACCAATTTCTGCCGCTCGTCGGCTGCATGGTCACGACCACCATCTTCCATACTAATCAGCATTTTCTCCACGTCGAGCTTCACCCCATTCCCCGTTAACCTTTCCCCCAGTTGCAATTTCAAAGAGTCGTGCACGACCAGCGTCTTCGATTGCATCAGCACCTCGTCAAACTTGCAAAAATCTTCCGCTTGTCGCGGGTTCGTCGTCAGCATCTCGTTGATTTCCTGCAAGGTGGGCAGATTGGAAGTCGGGAGCAGGAGGTTTTGCTGCGCTGTTCCCGCGGCGGAAGATGATGCTGACGAAGATGCACTAGACGGCGCGGGCGATGGCGAAGCTGCTACTGCATCTGCATGACTTGGTGAAGCTGCCGCAAAAGGAGACGGGGAGGGCCCTGGGGAGGCGAAGACCGCGCTCGCATCTGTTCCGCCAAAGATCCAACTTGCCTTGTTGTTCACCGACGGAGAGTTGAGCATCGCGAGATGGGTGTGGGGTCGATTATTTTTGCCCTCAAGAACTACACCGGCTTCACTCTCAACAGCAAAAAGGCCGGGTCCGAAGTTGCTGGAAGGCGCAATAGATCCCAGAATCGCCTCGCCCATGTGCCTCGCCCGCAAGTAATCGTCCTGCATCACGTGGGAGCGGTCGAGCAGCATCGAGCTTTCCAACCGTTGGTCCGCATCGCTGTAGAGAATGCTCGGGTTTTTGTTCCGGAGGTCCTTGGTTCCGCGAAAAGCTGACGAAGAAGTTCTTGCAGCTCCTGCATCTTTATTTTCATCAACGTCTTCTTTTTTCTCGTCTTCGTAACCCGCCATATTGAAACGCACGGGGCTAAAAACCTTCTTGCTTCCAGTTTGTTCGTCCTGTTTCTTGCCATGAAGAAGTTTTTGCTTTTCCACATCATCAAGTCGCAGCAGCTTGTCGTTTTTCGCTTCCGTGGTTTTACCTTTACTTCCTTTGTCTGAAAGATCCTGCTTTCTCTTTCCGTCAAAATTTCCGGTTGTCGTCGTGCTGCTCATGTGCTGTGCGAAGTTCATTTTTCCGGTGTGCATTTCCCGCACATGGTTTTCCGACCAATCGTTGTGCAGGTGGAACTTCAAGACCAAGACTTCCTTCTGCTGCCCGATTCGGTGCACCCGGTCCATCGCCTGAACATCATTCACCGGATTCCAGTCCGCGTCGAACATGATAACCTTAGGGTTTGAAAAGAATCAGGTATTGACCTTCATGTGATTTTCAATTTGGAAAAGCAGCCGAAACCAAAACCTGCACAGATCACACACTCAAACAATAGTTCACTTGCAATTGATTCATCGTCCTCACACCAGTTCCAAGTAATTCTAAGTATACCGTGTCCGCCGCCTGCAAATTGACTCCCACCCCCGCCGCGCGGGTGGTGCACAACATCACCTGGGGACTCCGCCCTTCGTTCAGTTTCCGCATTTTTATGTACTCTTCCACGACGGATTTGCTTTTCGGATTTGCGAACCCGGGCGCCAGCACGTTCACCAGATCGCCGAGTGGAATCGTGTCAAGCTTTTCCATCGTAGGTATCCGGGTTTTTTGCAGAAGCTGGTGCTGTTTGTGCTTCGGAAAGACCGCTTTCGGCTTGTAGAAATCGTAGCTCTCGAATACATTTGCCGTTTTCTTCAACGGCACGGCGGGCCAGTTGGCCAAGGCGTGTTTGACATTGTCTTCATCCGGGAAAGAGCTGACGTCGATGTCATTCTCATCCTCCGGCATGTTCCGCATCAGTAGAACGAGCTGCGGATCTTTCAGCAAAACCTTCTCCAGTGCCTCCCGGTTTTGCTTTTTCTGCTGTTTCTGGATGGTTTTCAGCGCGGTTTGGTGTGGGTGGTCGCCGGGACAAACCATGCTGTCATCAAGGTCCAGTCGGGATTGGTCAAGGAAAGAGGAAGCGTCGAGCAAAACGGAGTCGTCGTGTTGTTGCGCCATGGCTTTTTCAACCAGTAATTCCCGTTGCTCCGATGCAGCTTGTGTTGCGGAAGGTTGCAATACAAGTTGGTGACTCGCCGCAGTCCCGTCTTGCTTGTTGTGCCGTTTCTCAGCCTTCCGGTATATCTTCGCGAACTTTGCGAGTTTTTTTCGGATTCTCCGTTCCCGCTCGAAGATGCAGCAGTTTCGCGACTCGTCGGGAGCTGCCTGGTCGTTTAGAACAAGGTCAAGATCGTCGTCGTCAATGGTTTTGCCTGCCGCCGCTGTGGTTGCGCCGCGTTTCTTCGCATTTCTTCCTCTCGCTGCAACAGAAACTGCACGAGCCGCACTCCTGCCACCGACTCCGCTGAAGCGGTCGATTTCTTTCTGGTACTCTTTTCGTGCGCTCATGGCGTCGATGCTGCAGAAATCGATTTCTTTCGCGGTCAGATACCGACTGATCAGGTCCAGCATCTGTTTCAATTGCGTGAAAATCACGATCTTTTTCCTCGCGAGTAGCAGTTTCGGCAAGACCCGGTCGAGCAGCTCCAACTTCGGGCTGGTGCGAATCAAGTCGTCAATGGTCATGCTGTAGCGGACAAACTCCTTGCTCCAATTGAGCGCTGGATGCTGCGCAGACCTCCGCATCATTGCGATAGTGGTTTGCACCGCCGTTTCCTGCTTTATTTCCAGGTCATTTTTATCGCCGTTCTTGTCATCCATCCTCGCTTGCATTTCCTTTCGCATTTTGTCGTCGATCTGCTTCTGCAAGGCGTTCCTCGGGACTTCTAGAAACACCTCCCGTTTCGCGGGGAGGTTGTGGAGGATGTTTTGCTTTTCCCGGCGCAGCATGACGGGTTTTAAAAGCAACTTCACGAGATTCATCTGCAGCTTCGCATCCTCCTGCTGCTTGCTGCCGCTGTTCGGGGGCTCCATATTATCAAGAGCCAGGTCGTCGCCGTTATCAACATTTTTCCTCTTATTTCTCTTGTTCACTCCCTTGCTAATTCTCCTCGACAATTTTTCGATTTGCTTCAAAACCGGGTCTAAACAAGCCTGCTTTTTTTTCTTCTTCTTGTTCGTTGCTTCCACCAGCGTTGCGGTCGCGCCATCGCCGTACAGAATCGCGTTCTGATCTTCCTGAAAATCGTCTTCCTCGTCCTGCCTCGAAAGAACCCGCTTTCCGAAGAGAAGGGACACCAACCCACGCCAAAATTTCTTCAAGTCGTCCTGCACTGGCGTCCCGGTTACCAGAACACTCATGTTGCACTGGAGGTTCATCAAATTTTGAAAATTTGCCGCTTTCGGATTCCGGAACCGGTGCGCCTCGTCAATAATGCAGACGTTAAATTTCTGTTTGCTGAAAAACTGCTCCTCCTTCGCGAGAATCTCCACCGTGGTGAGCCACACCCGGTAGTGCCGCATCTGCAGCAGCCCTTTCAAGGTCGCGCGCTGGTCATAGTCGCCGACGAAGGGGAAAAAGAGACCGGATTCCATTTCCGGCTTCAAGTCTTCGTTATCGAAGACAGTGTAGTCATCGTGGTTGCATCGTGTTTTTTTCCTGTTTTTCATGTCGTCGTCTCTGTCAACGTCCTTGGTTGATGTTGTTCCACCGCTGCTATTGTTCTCGTCGAAATCATGGTCAAATAGCCTACGCATCTCCCGGATCCAGAGCGGGAGAACTGGGGCCGGACAGATAACCAAGTGTGACATGCAGCTGCTCGTACAACCATAGCGGTCGCCTCCACCAGAGTAGGAAATGTCACTCGACAATTGCGCATGTCTCGAGTTCATGTTCCTGCCAAACACATCCGTGTCTAAATGTTGCAGGTGAAGATTCGCTTCTTCATCCTCCAACTCGTCGAAGATTCGTCTTCCCCGTCTGTGGAGTAAAAGACGGTCGCTGTCGTTACCACATCCCACCCCGCTGCCGTTGAGGGAATTCATCAACCCGTTGTCCACCCAGTCCAAAAACGCGAGGCAACTGATCGTTTTCCCGAGGCCCATTTCGTCGCAGAGCAAGGCGGACTGCTCCTGCACGTAGCAGTTCGCCAGCCACTGCAGCGCATCCACCTGGTGCGGCATCAGCTTGACGCGTTGGTGCACCTTCGGTGTCCAATTTTTGATGCGGGATTCCGGGGAAATGTTGGCGAATTCATCCTGATGGTTCTCGAAAAGTTCGAGTTCCTGATCCCCAATAGATGCTTGCAGCGGCAAGCCCATCTGCAAACCGAGCGCGTTGAAATGGCTGCGGAGCTCGTTTGCGTCCGAGTTTTTCTGCTGGTGTTGTCGGATAGAACGCGCAGCGACATTTGCTTCGTTCAGCACCATTTCACGATCGTCAACATCTTCGCCATCGCCGGGAAATCCTTGCATTAAATCTGGACTGTCAACGTCATCTGGTGGAAAAATGCGGCCAAGGGCTCTTGTAGTTGCGTCGCCAGCCGCGGTTGAGCAATTGTTTCCGAACTGCATCATGGCATCGGCTGTCAGAACGACGCGGCCAGCTTGAAGCCCACTGTTGTATTTCTGTAACATTGCGATTTTTCTCAGCTGCGCCTGATCCGCATCCATTTCGTCCTCTCCAAGCACAGACCCATCCAGATTCATCTCACTTCCCAGCACACTGCAGGCACTGCTCGTTGAAGCTGCCGCTCCGGACGTAGACCACAAAGCGGCGTTTTTGGCGCTCCTTTTCACGGCATCCTGGTTCGAAGATTTCTCGTCGAGAACCTTCACCCTGTAGAGAATCCGCTTGTTATCCCACACGCACTTGCAGTCCACGGGAATCTTGCCGCGCTTGTTTGAGTGATTTTCATTTTCAACATGATCTTCCGTGGCCCCCGCGACCTCGTCGGTAGAAGAAGTAGCTGCATTTTTACTTCCATTTGGTGTATTCTCATCCTTCCTTTCAATACCAAACCACCGCTCGGGGGTCTCGTCTCCGGCACGGCTGAGGTCTGGCGGTCCCTGGAAGTGTTCTACTTCATCTTCGTCGGCGCGGATTTGATCTTCGTCTGCGCCAGTTTTATCAACCGCAACCAGTGCGCGTTCGCGTGAATCGTGGTTCGATGACCCCTCTTCGAATTCTCGATTCAGTTTTTCCATTTGCATCACATGGTACACCGCCTGCTGGTACAGCTGCAGGTACCGCGCACACCCCAGCGCCAGTTTGTGCAGAGTGTGTCTTCTGTAGGTTTTTCTCTGCTGAAGTTCGAAGTATCTTTTCGGGATTGTCGGGACGACATCTTTGGAATAGATGGAGGTCCAGACGGTCCGTTCTCGGCCGTGGATTTTCTTTTTTTTGTGCCATTCGAACAGCTCACCACCGGCAGCGCGGAGCAGGAATTCTCGACCGGAAACGTCATTGCTGCACCCATTGTCGTATACAACCGGAGGTTCATTTTCTTGCGGTACTTCATTTTGCTGGAACAACGCGGAGGCAATGACACCGGGCGCCCCTTGCAGTCCGACCTGCACAATATCGCCGAAACCAGAACCATCGATAACCACCGAAGCGTCAGCTGCATTCAAATTCGTATCCTCAGCATCTGCTTGATTGTCGTCGGCAATAAGAAGGGGCCGGTTGTCGTCTTCTGTTTTTGGTTTATTTGCCGCAAATAAATCGTCGCCAGAAGCGGCTAGTACGAGCGGCAGGTCCAGGTCGACGACGTCTTCAGAAGCGGCATTTTTAGATCCTCCAGAAATAGGAGCTCCTGCAGTGGAGAAGCTACTAGCCATCCCTCCATTCACGTTCTCCAGCGGCGCCGCTGCATCACCGTCGTTTATTTGCCGTTTCCTCGCAGCAGCTGCGTCCTCGTCGGCTTTCCTTTTGAAAGCCTCCAATCTCTTCGTCGTTTCTTTTGCCGGCTCCAACATGGACAGTCGCTTGTTTTCGTCAAAAGAACTATCGTTTAAGTTGTAGCCCGAATAACGTGCGGCCCGAGCGTGGATGTGTGCAGGAATGCAGTGCGTCGGTTTTCTTGCGTGCTGCTTGCGCAGGTCGGCCACGGAAACCAGGAGGACACCGTTCTCGTCCAAAGTTCTTTCACTTTCTTCTTTTGCGACGACTTGCTCGTCGGCGCTTTGGTGACGTCGGCGTCGTGGTCCAAGGGTGGGTTTAACATCCTCGGCTTTGTTCGAGTTCGCTCGCTGTTCGTCTTCGTGCTTGAAGTGAGCGCGGTCCAGCATGGCCTGAATCTGGTTCTGTCTTCTTCTGGCTGCCTTCTTGCCTTCGTCACTTGGCGAGTCGCTATCGGAAATAAGGACGATGGGTGGTTTTGTTTGTTCTGTTGCCTTTTTATCCTGCTCAGCTTTCTTCTTCTCCGGCTGACTTGTTCCTGTGTTCGTAGCTCCTCCTGGGTTGTTTCTAGACAGCAAGAGCCGTCTACTTTTCGGTGCAGGAGCGGTGCCAGTTTTCTTCCCTGCTGGATGAAAAGGAAGAGCTGCAGTGCCTACTTCCTTCGCTGAAGACGACGACGACAGGTCAATGACTTCATTCTTGTTTTCGACACCTGCTGGTGCAGCAGCTCCACCTTCTACTACCGCCGGCGTACCAGGAGCAGGAACTCCGGATACAGTAGTTGCTTCTTCAACACCACCGCCAGGCCTCGCAACTGCTTTATTGATGTCCTCCGCAAACACCCGTCCGTGCCCCGCCTGAAATTTCATCATCTTACTGGCATCCTCGTAAACACCTAGCTTCTTTTGGTTCGTGTTTATGATCTTGCTGTCCTCATCATCCGAAACCACTCTGATCATCTGAAATTTTTCCAACGGATACTTCCCCCAAACACGCTCAATGTGGTTCATCCGGACACGCCAACCCTGCTTTTCCTCTACCAGGTTCTGCTCGTACCTCCCCGCGCCGATCAACTCCGGGTCGAAATCCACGTGGATTTTCTTTGTCGGGTCCGTGTAGCGGTCTTCGTGGTTCTTGTTCAAATGGAGCAGTCGCTTCTCCAACTTTTGCATCTTTTTGTACTGTTTGGAAAACGTTTTGTCTTTGTACTGCTGCACGTCCTCGGCTGTTGGCGGTTTTTGACGGTCTTCCAGATCGTCGATCAGTTCGCGGTCCTCGTCGTTCAGCTTCCGCTTCCACTCCTCATCACTATCGTAGTAGGATTGGTGATATGCATTGCAAAAGGATCGCACTGGCATGATGAATAGCATGACAAATTTCTTCAAGAACACAACTGGTGCAATTTGTCATGCTAGATCACCTAGAAGGTTAGATTTGTCACGGGCGAGGACTGCAATTACTATGAGTACGATAGTTTTGCAGAGCATAGGTAATCGTCAAAAACCGCATCGGGGTCATCGGAGTCGTACAGGACAAGCTCGTTTTTAGCCTCGTCGTCTTGCATCAGAAACGAATCCTCCGGGCCATCCAGCAGCACCCCCATTTCTGCGCGTTTCTCGTCGCGCTCCTGACACTTTGCGTCAAACGCCCTGTCTAAAGCGTCAAGAGAGCTGTACTTTTCGACTTTTGTGGTGGTCTGTTGAAGATCTTCCGCGGCGGTACTGCCGATTTGACCGTCACTAATACGAGCAGCCTGTAGTTGTTTTTCATCGAAGCCATCATCTTCAAACAAGTTCCTCGCTCCGCGGTGGGTGTTATTGACCACACTTGCCATGCTGACGTTCAGATCGAAATCTCCGTACGGGCTGGGCAAAATGCTGTCGTGTCGGTCTTCTTCGCCTCCCAAAGCGGATTTGTTGTTTCGCTCGGGGGTTTTTAGCACGATGGCGGTCTCCTTTTGATCTTGCTCCTCCTCGTATGGGACGAGCATGTCGACATTGCTCATGTCGTGGCTCGAAGGTTCTGGCTGTGCGCCATGGTCTCCTCGAATGCTGACGTCAAGAACATTATTCTTGTCGCCGTTCTTATCGGCATTCTCAAACAGCACCAGATCCTGACACGCCGAGTCGTTCAAGTTGGACTCAAAATCGAACAAGCTTCGATTGAGGTTCTGGTTACTATTTCCGCCACCACTACCAGAGCTCCCCCCGTCTTGCTCGAACAAAACGAGATCCCCCGCGTTCTGTTCTTGCGCAATAAAACTCTCCATCGGGTCGTCTCCCACGGCGAAGCTTTGGTCTACAACGTTCAGGCGCTCGTTTGAAGACAAATCCGCAGGGTCTGCGTCTGACATCTTCATGCTGCCTTCGTCATTGTAATAGTCTCGACTGAAATCTGAGTCTTCCGAGGATTCTGCATCAACGCTGGTGTTGTCGTCGTCGTCTTCAGAAGATAGGAACTGTTGACCACGGCGTTTGTCTTTCCCGGATGAATGGTCGTCATCAGCGAAGAGAAACCCTTGCTCATCAACATTGTTCCGCTGCTGGTTATTTTCCCGCATGATCCTCCTACTGGCGAAGCGCAGTGCACCTGGAACGCGGAGCAGCTCAGGTTCGCTGTTCGCATCTAGAAGACCCTGCTTCATGTTG
>JACKZZ010013865.1_pt1 | contig 11139 bp, 9 predicted proteins | sample 8027871 | NCBI WGS metagenome assembly JACKZZ01 (sample SAMN15724774, study PRJNA655200) | protist metagenome | isolation source: fluorescence activated cell sorting (FACS) single amplified genomes of... | place: USA: West Boothbay Harbor, Gulf of Maine | collected 2000-07-19
TTAAGTTTAATAAAATCAAACTGACAACCAAATGAAACATATTCTGACAACTATGCATGACAACCAATAGTACATCAACTAATGAATTAATTAATTACTTGCAAATGATTTAATTTTTGTTGTGAATACTGACATGAAAATAAATGGTACAGACAATGGCGTTGGATATTTATGTCAGGAAAAAGATTCTTGGATTTCGATTTGTTTTGAACGTGTTCCGTATTGTAAAAAATCCAATTGAAATTTGGCAAAATATCAAAGGCGCAAACAATAATCATGTGTGGAACATCTAACAATTGAATTCTCCATCATGCCAAAATAAATCAAATAAAATTAAATAGAATCAATGTGTAATTTTTTAATTTTATTATCAATTGCCCGGACGTCTGTTTCAAATGCAGCCGCGATGAGCTCGTGCCAACGCTGTGAGAAGATTTTGTACAGCCACGTGATGTCCCGCGAAAAATGCGCTATGTTGTTAATAAAATTGCCCAAGAGGATGCCGACACCCGGCCGCCAATCGACCTTGTCGCGAAAGTACGGCGGCAATTTACACTTTCTCATCATCTGCACGGAGAAAGGCTCGAAGACGAACTTTTCTGTATGACGACGACGACCACCACCGGCATCACCACCACCACCGCTGTTGTTGTTGGTTGGAGACGGTTTATGCTCGCCGCAAGGGACGATTGCTCGCTTGTGGCCGGTGTAAGACGTGTGCTCGCCGCTCACGCTGGCACCGTCGCCGCAGATGGCGCCATGCTGCTCGGCGATATCGATAGCGCTATCCTCAGACTGCCACGCCTGGCCGTCGAGTAAACAAGACCGCTGAAAATCGTGCTTTGCAGCCTCCGCATCCTCGGCGAGCATTTCATCATCATAATAATAATTATTATTATTGTTGCTGTCGTCGTCGTCATTGTCAAGTAGAAACCATTCGTTCCCAAACATACATGCCTTAGTGGACACAAACAAATCCTCCGACTTGAAAACGCGCTGCGCTCCTTGTAGATGATCCCGGTGGTCCAGAACCCAATCGACGACCTCATTTCGACTTTCGCCCAACTGGCGAAGAAATCGCTCCCCAGCCTCCTCCTCGTCTATTGATTCGCGCGGACAACCTGATGAATGTCAGCAGAAAATCAAATAATTAATTAGTTCTCCGGGACCATTGATTTTAAACCTGCGAAATGCAGTGGTTGCCCTATTTGCCGTTGCCCACGCCATCCTTCGTTGCCTAGGCCATGCTGTACCGATACCTGTTTGGTTTATTCCATCTTCTGCATGCTTTGCCATCTAGAATATGTTGGTGAGACGCAGCGGGCAGTCGCAATCCGGCTCAAGGAGCATCACAACCCTCATCAAGTTCCTCGACCTACTACTACTAATAATTTGAATGAAAATCACGACGATTTTGGTCCGTCAGCTGTGGCGCTTCATTGCATTGCCGAACATAATAGCGAATTCAATTTAGCCACAAGCCTTGTTGGTAAGACTAGATCTTATGCTCATTGAAAATGTCTTGAAGCTTGTTATTATCAATACACCCAGTGTCAATTGAATAAGAAAGCTGGTGATGGACATGGTTTGGCGAGGATAAAGTGATAGTGTTATTGGTGGGGTTTTTGTTGCTTCTCTCATGTTTTCATGTTTTATTTTCGTTATTTTTGTTTTGCGGTTCATTTTGCGTCACATTTCATTTTTCATTTGAATCATTAGTCCTTGATAATGGTGATTTCTCACCGAAATGCATAGGACGTGCTTTGCCTTTTTCAGGTACGGCATTTGAATTTTTCAGCGTATTTATTGACCGTCGGAGGAGTCGTTTATTCATTAATATGTCATCTACAATACGCGCTGACACGTTCAAAAAACTTTTTCAGATTTTCAAAACGTGATAATTAATTACCATTATTTGATGACTGTGCTGCCGAGAACTCGACTGCGGGGCGCTTGACGCTGCGCAACTCGCCGAGATTCGGAGTGGCACCGGAATTCAAATGAGCGACTACATTGGCTGAATCATGGTCGTCAAGATTCATGGACTTTCCGATTTCCTTCAAGAAAACCGGAGAAACCGTGTAATCGATCTCAATAGAACTCGCTCTGTCACAAACACACGCGCGACAAAAAACAAAACGAATAACCGAACGAATGAATTATATTTTTCATTTATTGGTTTGGTATTTTCATTTTTTTCGTTTTTGAAAAAAATGCCAAAATGGCGTTTACATATAATGCTTTCAGCATCAATGATCAATGTCTCGAATATGTGCTCAAAACTGAATAAAAACAAAAGTATTTAAACCAAACATTTGACCAAAAACTCGAATCCAAAAATATTAGGCAGTTAATTAAATATTTATTTAATAGTCAATACCGGCGCCGATAGGCTGGATCATCTGCATCCAAAAGAGAACCCGTGGGCTTACGGTCAAAGCCGAAACTGGGCGATGTTGGCAAGGAGCTACTCATGGCTATGGCTTGAGCCTCTATCTATTATTATATAAACTTGTTGGCTGTTGTTGGGATGCAACGGTAGATTGTTTATCACTTATTTATTTAATGAATTAATTAATTATTTAATACAAAAATAAAACAAATTGGAATCGATTGGAAACCGTGATTGAAGAGACGATTAATGAATTAATTAATATAATTAATTAATTATTTTGTAATTAGAAAATTCCATAGGCTGCGCCGTGCAATGTTTAGATTGTGCGAATAATGAACAATAAACACTTGCTGAATAGAATGGCTGTTTTGTAAAACAAAAAAATGAATAAAAATTAAAAATGATCGCCAACCGACGATAATTCTGTGCTTGTAAATCGAAAATGGTGTCTTAAAAAACGTGTAAATATTACCATAATTAATGAATTAATTAATAATAATTAAATTATACAAAAAATGGAATGATGCGATCACCAAATAAATGATAAATCCACCACATTATGGACAAAAAAATTAAACAATAATATTTTTGTCATCAGGAAAAATGTCCATATTCAATGAGTGGAACAAATCAATATACGATTTGTTTTGATGAAAGATGCAATTTGAATAGATCGTTGAAAGAGAAAAATATTCGGGAGCACATCCACAATTTACACAATGATACACAAACAGAAAAACACAATGTCATATATTTGCTGTCTCCTCAAACTATGCAAACTTCGCCCATCTTGATGATTAATTATCATGATAATTATCCTGCTGAATTATTCAGTTTTTAACAATGTTGATTTGCAAAAACTATTTTCTCAATTTTTCAACAAATAAATCATATTAATGAAAATCTAATCACATCGTGATCGTAATGGACTCAAAAACTCATTGCATAATAATAATATTTCAAATATAGCTGGAATTATGGTAATCTCATAACTAAACCAAGGATAGAATTGATACGCTCACCAAAAAACAACCCCACCGTGGTTCACTTGATCACATCAAAAAAGAGGAAAAAATATAAAAATCAGACAAACGTTCCTCTGCCAACACACACCACAGACAACACCCAAATCATATCATATTTCAAATTAATACATCAGATACGCTTTCATGCGGTGGTTTCAAATGCGTGAATAGACTAAATGATTTTTTGATATTATTATGCGAACAGAAAAACAAATTGGTCAAGAGTAAAGAACGTCTTCCAAAATCAAATCGACGTGGATACACAGACACCCACGATAATATTTTTTTGAAAACAGCACAACATTTATTTTGATCCTGATTATCATTATTTTTTCACAATTTATAATTTTGAGCCAAACAAACAGAACAAAATTAATAAATGAATTAAATTTGAATTAATTAATTGGGAAATGAAAACAACATAATAATTTAGTAATTATTTAATTTGGTCCTAATGATCATTTTTTCAAAATTTGTTGTTGCTTTCTGTCCGGATTATCATGATTTTTGTACAATTTGCTCTTGCTTTCTGTAATAATGTCTACGACACTCACGATGATAATTCCGGTGAAAGTCCTTCCACAATGCACAAGAACAAATGTTTTCGCAACGCCCGTAAACAAAATGCACAAAATTCAACACATACCAGATCAACTATGGTTCGAATGATGATAAATAATGATTAATTAATTGATCAAATAATATCAATATTACATTTGACAAAATGTTCAACAAATTAATTATAACAAGCAAAACATTGATTGGGTGCAATCTTGAAAATGTCGTTCGTGGCTATTCGATGAAACACCACCAAACAGTTTCGGTGGCAAGGAACAATTGACGATCTTTGCAATGTGGAACCTCCGACAAAACCGCAAACATCACCGGTGTGTGCCACAACGAAAAATCATGACCTAAAACACAACAATATGGATGGGCGAACCACAAACAAACAAATCATGACTCTAGAAAAAAAACATCGTTTGAAATGAAATAAATTTGTGATAACACAGACAACCACTGGATCAATCGTCATTCGTTTTGGCAATGACGAATGACGATTCATCCAGTGGTTGTCTGTGTTATCACAAATTTATTTTATAAATTATTTATTCATACATTTTCGCCAAGCCCTGACGAAGGAACATGTGTTCCGAAAGCTTGGCAAAATATTCAAGGCCTTATTGCAAATGATCCAACAAATCTCAGCAAATCATCATTAACATGTTATGATTTTGTTTCAATGACGAAAGCAATTTTGTGTCAATATATTTTATGTAATAAAAAGAAATTTATGTGTCAGTGATCATGTGTTTGTGTTTTTTACCTTCTTATTAATTTGTAATTTTAATATCAAAAATCGACGCGCGGTCATGACAATAAATCAAAATTTCAATTTAAAATTTGAAATAATTAAATAATTAATTCACACCTGCGATAATGCCTCCAGACCGAATGCGTGAGCGCCAATTCACTATGTCCACCTTGACGCTCAAAAAGTCGTGCAAAGCATCGACGAATACGATGTCGAAAAAATCTTCGGGGAAATCCAAATACGCCTCGTCCGACCTCTTGCGCACTAACATGGCGGGATAATGAGGGTTTTCCGCGAGAATATTCGTCAAATTTTGGTGCATGCCTTCGAGCTCATCATTAAAAACTTGGTCTTTGTCCGGCATGTGATAGTTGTCAACACCAACGGATAACCCCAATTTTCCAGTGCTCAACATATGCAAAAACGTACTCCCTTTCTCTAATCTGACACAAATTTAACATGAAGAACCACAAAATTTGGTAAATCGCAAACCAGTACTGCGCACTGAGGGTGCGAAATGCGAACGCGAAGCTACCCTGAACAGATGTTAATTTGAGCATTAAATTGTTTGTGGCGCATGGATCTCCACCAATGAAGACTGAACTAAACTCACCACCAAAAATCCAAAATAGCTGAACTGAATGTCGGAGAGGCGCGCTTCGTCGTTTTGTTTGTGGAAGTCCGCGCGGCTTCGTCACCGACGTCCAGCGTTCGAAACCCATCAGAGGTATCTATGGGTATCCAATGTGGACGGACAGACAGACGCACGGACGTTTTTAACTTTACACTCGATGTAACCGACCGCTCAGCGGTCGCTATTATATTGAACGAACTCAATCATGTGCAAATATTAAATTTGATATGAGGTTCAAAACAACACGAATCTTTGATCAATGGATAAAATTTCGATTATGAATCATAATTTTATATTTTAATAATTTTGTATTTTTTGCACACACGATTTTATTATTTGCAAAATCGATTGTTGTTTGTTCAAAAATTGCAAAATGTTTAAATTCACATCAGAGTATTTTTGTTTCTTATAATTAATTAATTAATGATGATCATGATTTACCCTAATTCGGCCATCCGAATGCCCCGATCGGGCACCTGGACATGCAACAATAAATGTTCCAAAACGTCCCATCCTGATATCAACAACAAATGATGTGCGACAATATTATTTGCTTTCTGTATGATATATATAAAGTATCGTTTTTTTCAAATGGTGAAGCCACTGGATTCAGGCAAACCATTTCCGACCACCACCCCTCTCCCCTTGAAGCCGTTTTTGGGTCTGATTTGATTTTTATTTGAATGACAGCTTGATGATGTCTTCGTTGCACAAAACAAAACAAAACAATGCAAAACTATCTTGTTGATGGTGCCTAAACACAACAATAATATAATTATTTTATTTTAAAAATAATTTCCGGTACACATAAATTGTGAATTATATATATATATATATATATATATATATATATATATATATATGCAGAAGAATGCCGACGACGCGAAGGAAAATGACTGTGCAAACCTCTGCGAGAAAAAAATGAAAAGAACACTTTTCAAGAGAAATGATTTGAATTAATTAATTTTGAATTGGTGTCATAATTGTGAATTGGTGTCATTTGTCAAGCGCATAGAGTGTATTAAAATATAAATAAATTGACTTCAAAATAGATGCGCCATCATATCAATTTATCAAAAATTCTAATATATTTATTTCAAGAAATTATGACTCAGTTCAAAAGAACATAATCGTGTGGTCAGCATCAAAAGCAAAAAATATTTGGTACGCATGCCCCAGACATCGGCCGTGTGAATCTCCAAAGGTCCCAATGCATCAATCAGTTTCACTACCTGTGAAAGCAGACACACCAAACAAATGATGAAAATGATAATATAATAATATTGAATTAATTAAATTCATTTGTTTTCATTTTGTCTCAAGATCATGAAATTCAGTTCTCGTGTAGCCATGGAAATCGATTCGGAAATTGATGTACGGATGATGGAGTCGTGTGTATGCCAATGCGAAGTATGTAGAATAGTAAAATGCAATACAAATTTTTGATATTTGTAACGTGTTGATGTGAAATGTAGCAGAGAAATCTTTGTGAACAATCGTGTGAAATTAATAAATTAGTTGATTAATTAAATGAATGAATGAATGAATGAATGCAAAAGAAAATCAAAAGTAATCATCAAATCATCATAAAACCATGGTATTTGTGAGAGGCATGAAAAAACATGCTTTGGGCGAGAGGGGTGAAGCCGCCAAAAGCCATTGCTTTTACAAAATGTTTTTGATGAACAAACGTCAACAAAAGTGACACCAAACGAACTTTTTTCTGTCGAGGCCCCTCATGAAACGTGACCCGTATAGCACCAAACGACCAAAAATCATTAAAAAAAAAAACTGAAACAGTTTTTTCTCTTGACAACATCCTTGTGACCCACCCTATAATTAAATATTATATTATTTATTAATTAATTTAAAATAATTATTTTAATTAATATCCATTGCTTACCTCCTGGAAGCCGTGATCAGCAGGCACTGTGTCTGGTACAACGTTCAAAGCCGTGTTCATCATCCATTGATCGAACATGAACAAAAACCGTTTGACCACCGCACTCAACTCCTGTAGAACACATATAATTAGTTCCAACTCAACAAATATGTGAAAAAACAAAAACTGCAAATCATTATCATTCAAATCTGCAAGAAAAAACAGAATGAAACCAAATCTTTCTAAAAACCAATACTGCGCACTTAGGGTGCGAATTGCGAAAACGAAACTACCCTGAACGAATGTTATTTTGAACATTAATTTTTTGTGGCGCATGGATCTCCATAAATGAAGGTTGAACTAAACTCAACAAAACCCAAAATAGATGAACTGCATGTCGGGTAAGGCGTGCTGCGTTGTTTTGTTTGCGGAAGTTGGCGTAATGGAAGTCCGCGCGGCTTCCATAACGACAACGCCGAAGTCCAGCGTTCGAGCCCCACCAGAGGTATCTATGGGTATCTAGTGCGGACGGACAGATAGACAGACACACGGACAGACGGACGTTTTCAACTTTACACTCTATGTAGCACCATTCGCGGTCGCAATTAATTGCTCATTATCAATTATTATCATACCTCAGAAGACAATTCGTTCGGATCGTGGTCGTCAGGATATTTTTGACATGGGGGGTTCAGTCGTATCCGGTATAATGCACTGAGCTGGTGTTTCAAAATGATCGAACTGTGCGTCCCCCGCCACAAATGCTCATCTTTCTGGATGCGACCCGACAAGGTTTTGAAATCGCCTTCGATGAAATTGTCTAGACTATCCCAGGCGGCGTTGCGTTGCGTGATGATCATATCACTACACACGTTTTGATGGTGCACGATGTCTGCGAGCGCCAGATATAATGTGCGAACGGCTTGGCATGTGCGCATGACCAAATTGACAACTGGAAATGGCAACTGGTCATCCCCTACCGCAGGGTAGAACCACTCACCTGCATAATATTGAATAATTTTGTAAAACTCTGGATTTTGCCTTGAACGTTGCCGTTATGGCTTCTGGTCGATGAAATTATTCAGCAATAATTAATCAATAATTAAAATAATTACTAATGACGAAATTACTGAAAATGGTTTTCAAACGTTTTTTTTTGCATAAAAAATTGGACGAAATCATGACCATTTACCATTGTTTTTTATATGGTTTTAGTCTTTAGACACATTCATGTTTTTGAAAACAACATGTCAAAAAAACGTTACCTGTATTGCGTAAATGACAATAAAATCACCACCTCAAAAAAACCATTTATCCTGGGTTTTTAAAAGCTTTGAAATTAAATACATTGTTTTTTTACAAAAAACAAAAAAGCCTTTACCATTGTTCTTTACTTGCCACATGACCACAAAATTTCACGTCTGAAAAAAACGCGCTGTCAACTAATGAGTGACACCACCTGTAATTAATTAGCTTGAATTTGTTTTGACTAACTCACCTGTGCTTTCGTCTCGTATGGAACTGTGGACCTCGAAACTGTTGACCACAAACATTTGGATTCCACGGATGTTACATTGGACATTGGTGAGTGAATTTTCTGGCGGTAAAAAAGTCATCACAACCGGCACAAATCCGATGCCCACCACGGCTAGCAATAACCGTCTTGCCGCCGAACGAAACATGGTCCTAACAACTAATTACATTTAAAATAAACAATTATTTAACTAATTAATTATTTAATTAATGAATAAAAATAAATTAATAATTGAACAAATTATGATTTAATTGAATTGAAATTATTGACAAATTTCAAACCATTTAAATGACAAACAATTACATTCAAAATGCAATGCAAATATAAATTGAATGAATAATTTTATTTTCTTGAAATATAATCAATTTAAATGTAAAAACATTGAATATTAATGCAAAACAATATATTTAATTTGTGCTAGGTTTGATATTAATTAATTAATACCTAAATGATATAACCTCACAACAAACGCGAATCTGGTGAAATTGATATTTCGTGAATGCGTACTCGCTGAGAAAATGCAATGCAATCAAACAGAACCATGTTGATGTTAACCTTATGCTACATTTTGTATTTTGATCAATAATACATCAACCACGAAATTCTAGAAACCCAACATACCGTAGGTACTTCAAGGTATGCAAATGCGCCTAAATACCTTGGCAATGGCCCGCTAGAACGAATTATTTCATTTTATGTAACTAAATTACGTAATTTGAATTTTTCGAATGGTCCGATGTCCATTGGGTGGAATCAATTCGAATTCTAAATTTTCATCTCTTTTCAATTTTGGTCCCTGGCAATGATTCTTTTCAATTTGTGTTCCAGATTTTGATTTCTTTTCCATTTTGGTCACTGGCCATGTTTCTTTTCCAATTTGTGTTCCAGATTTTGATTTCTTTTCAATTTTGGTCCCTGACCATGTTTTTTTTCCGAATTTGTATTTCGTTTCAGTTTTGGTCCTTGGCAATGTTTCTTTTTCAATTTGTGTTCCAGATTGTCATTTCTTTTTCAATTTTGGGTCCTGGCCTTGTTTCTTTTGCAAATTTTCATTTCTTTTCAATTGTTGTCCCTGGCAATGTTGAAACAAAATACACCAAACAAAACGGCAACAACAACGGAAAACAAGACAAAACTACCAAACACATATCACCAACAAACAACAACCCTGAAATGTTTCGTTCACAACAAATTAATAATAAGTATTATTGAATTCGGTTTTATTGAAAAGACCACTGCACACTTAAAAAGCATCTGCAAGACATTGCGATTTGCGTGAGATTTGCTACATGAATAAGGCTCATTCCACCGAACAAGCTTGAACTACCTTAAGGTTCGCACAGCGCTCGGCTGAAAGACCGGGCATTGCAAACGGAGTGATAAACCGGAATTTGTCATCCAGCGAGAAAGCTTTAACCACTTTATGTTCGCAGAAAACGCGTTAATACAGTTTGGACAACCTAGCGTTAGGGATTTTCGAGAAACTGTAGTCTCTCGCCCGTCTCTCGACGGGATTCGACATATTTCTATACCGCCCTTCGAAAACGTGAAATTCACGTTTCCCCTGGCGGGGTTTCATCCTCTCGCATAAGAAACGACCACTTTGACTACCATAAAAAAACCTACGTTTCTTTTTACTGACCCGAAAAAAATGGATCGACATATATTGGGTGTAATTCATATTTAAGAAACATATTAGTTTAATTGACTTAATGTCACAAAAAAGTTTTTTGTGACATTAAGTCAATTAAACTAAGTTTTTTTGAAAAAACTAACTACGATTATTCGATGTGGCTAAAATCCACGTCGATTTGCGATAAATGTGCGTCGATTTTTCTTACAAAAAATTGGTTTTGCCAATTTGCTGAAAAGAAAACTGGAGAAACCGTGTAATCGATGTCAGAAACCAATTTGCTGCAAGAAAAATCGAAAGAAAAGACGTGACTTTTTCTCAGTCTAAATGGTGAATGCTACTGCGATATTTTTTGAATCATGAATAGAGCGGATTTGATCACACATGCACGAATTATTTTTTTGCTTCCTAGTGTTTAAAATCATCTGCACCCCTCCCGCAGCGCAGGAAGTCAAACAGGAACCAAAAGACCTGAAACTGTAATAATATTGTTTGGTTGGTTGCGCAGAATTTCTTACTCAAAATAAAACAACACAACACGACACGACACAGCACCAGGCACAATTGTGAATAAAGAAATCTCCTCCAGACCTGGCCACGTGAAGCGTGACACAATACGGTGCTGGCAGAGTCGCGCCCGAATCACATTTGTTTTGGTTTGGCGTCGACACGAATTATGTAAATAATAATAATATAATTGAAAAGATTTTTTCTTTGGTAT
>JACKZZ010018728.1_pt1 | contig 11139 bp, 8 predicted proteins | sample 8027871 | NCBI WGS metagenome assembly JACKZZ01 (sample SAMN15724774, study PRJNA655200) | protist metagenome | isolation source: fluorescence activated cell sorting (FACS) single amplified genomes of... | place: USA: West Boothbay Harbor, Gulf of Maine | collected 2000-07-19
CAGATCAGGAGCTTGAGCTTGGTGCTTTAAAAGGTATTGGACACGCCCCTCTTGGAAAAGAAACCCTAGCTCTTGCTGCTGCTGATAGAGGGATCAACGAGACATTTGTGACGGGGTCCCGAATGGACGTTGTGAATCATGTGCTAACTCTCCGACGAACATCGATACGTAGCTTCATGGGAATGCGCCAGAGTACTTTGGCCACAGGTGATGACCAGCAACTCGCCTTAGCCCTACAAAAAGAGTACCTACGGATAAGCAAGTGTTTTCGCCTGGAACATGGGACAGATCTATCGGGTCCTGTGTGCAACAATGTAAAGTTTCGCCCTTTTCAGAGCTGGATGGCTGACTAAGATGAAGAGACCGGCCGATTCGTGCGTGACACGAAATGGAGTTTTCGTAAGGATACTGCTCACTGTACGAATCAAACACAACAAATACCCCGCAAGTGGCTGCGTTGCAAACTTCTACAGGACGGCTTCAAACCTGTAGATTGCAAAAAAGGGTGTGACGATCCAGCACTCGTTGATGGATGCGTGGAACGATACGCCAATTATTGGCAGGATTTGGGGCGAACCAGCAGTACTAGTTGATGAATGCGTAAAACGAATCACCAATTATGGGCAGGATCTTCAGAACCAAGACTTAGACCGAGGTATGCGCGCGCGGAGAAAAGTGAATCTCTCGCAATCAATGTGATGCATGTAGTCATATGTTACCTAGTATCGGAGTTTCGACTTAATTCAACAAGCCGTTCTGAATCCGGATTACCAAGGCCATTCAGTGATTTACAATTTTTTCTAAAAAAATGACAAAGTCATATAAGAGTACATTGTATGGACATTCAGTTTTTTGTCTGCTATTAGTTCTAGGTTTTTGTCGATTGGCTCTGGCCCGTTGTGTTCAACTAGTATTCAGTCAGCTTTTCTTTGTCCGGGGTGTGACACGGTCGAAGAAACACGCGGTGAGACGTTTTGTACTTGTAGACGTAGAACCATGCCTCTTCAGTTCCAGTGGCCGTCTTGACCAGTGTAGATCGTCCGGGAACCAGATTGGTCATGTCTTCGTTTGAAAGGAAAAGAAGTTAAACTTTGAACTTAGAATTACAATAAGAAAATTAGGGCTTAGTACTATTAAGGATCGTAAATAAAGTTCTCCACCATGTTAAACTAGTATTCGTTTTCTCAGGATTTGATTCAGTGATTCTCAACACAATATACTTTCTTTAGGAACAGATACTTCTTAACCCCCGAATAGGAGTCTTATTCTTTGTTGAACTATCCCGTCTATTGGTTTGGACATTGACATTGGTTTCGAGTTCAGAGGGCTTACTTGTCTCAACTGTTGACGTCTGGAATCGTCGCTCTATTCACATCGTCTTTGACTAAGCTCTATCACTCGTTTCCAACTACAATTGAGAACAGACGCTATCCTGGCTTCACACCGTTGCACCCCAGTAAGAGTGCTAAAGATAATAATACAACATCTGCCAATGTGGCGTTTTTTATATCGAGCTTCTAGAAGTGAATTATGATTCTGAAACTGCAGTCTGCAAGCAGCAAGTACTGAAGATTGTATGGGTTTTCACAATTCGCGTGCCACGCTAGTTGATGGTTTGTGGACTATAGTGGTGGTTTACTATATATCGCTTCGTCACCGTCGAGTAACGAATTCGTGACCGAGTGTTGAATCGAAATGCACGCTTGTGTCGAATTAACCGGCGCCCCAGAGTCTGAAAGCCGATTCTGAAATCAACTTCCTAATTAATAAACTATCAAAACACTAGTGACTCTTAGAAAATTTGAATTTTTGGTTTCGAATCACACTGTAGTCTGTAACTTAGTACTACTTACTGTACAGTTACTGTTGAGTAATTCTACTGTCAAAACTTGTCAATAATTTTTGGGATTTGCATTATTATCATGCGTACCTCTCTCAGCCGTCAGTGGCACCAGAATAGGCGCGCAGTTTGTCCTGCCTGGAACAAGTCGAAGTTGTCAAATGCTTTGGGCTCACCCGCTAGACTCTGCATCACATCCCACTCGTACTCCATTACGGTTCGTTTTTTTTCGAGTGCCGCTTCCTCATCTTCGCCGTCCCAGTGGAACACTATAGGTTCTGCCGGTGCTTGCTCGACATTGCAGTCCCAGGGCCAAGAAACAGATGGGGAACCAGACTAAGATTTCACGCCTGCCCAAAAGCTCGCCTCGATGAAGGTGTTCGTACTTTCAGAGAAGGAATTTCTGAACATCCTGCGGCGGAGGTTGTTCTGTGTCAGAAGTGTGGAGACTCTTCAGCGCCTTTGGTGCGAGGGGTTGGACGAGGTAATTGGCGAGGCTGTGGAGAAAACGACGCTTTTTCAGGAATCCGGATAGAGTAATAGGTCTGATTCTGAAAATATGCCGGAGGACCTGAAAACCCAGATCAAGGATGCTCGAAAGTTCGTGCACTCATCGGACCGCCTGTCACTCAGAGCATTCATCAGGGATTGCCTGCCTCTCGTAAACGCAAAACATTCTGACGTGCTACAATTCGTAGAATCACGGGGAATTTCAAATTTGTCAACTAACGGTAACTCCGATTCTATGGATTTCTCTCCGTCGCCTCTAACTGGTGGTTTCATATTCGAGCTCTGGCAGCTCCTCCAGACTCCCGCTCCAAATGGTAAAAAAATGGTGGTCCCCGACGACGTCTGGGCATCAGTATATGATCGTATCAAACAACCCGGCCCCCAAATGCTGGCTTCCTTGAATCTTGGTTAGTTGCTGTCGATAATGTTAAAATCCGAGATCGTGGATGAGGAACTGCTGGGACTCATGCTGTACGATGTTTTGAGGCGAGCGGGTGCACTGGAGCCTGAGTCAGAGGCGGAAAACGAGATCCAAAATCAGTCAGAGTCATACACCGACAGTGACTCTTTTGGGTCTGCAGATTCAGAAGCTGCAGCTTTGCCAAATCCTGATTTAGAAGCTCAAGATAAGATGCTCCCGAGTACCCAGCAGAGCCTTGCCCCTCCCCTTTAGCCTGTGGACCCGTCTTTCCGTCGCATTCACGCACTGGCCGCATTGGGAGCATTTTCGCAGCAGCCGGTGCGAGTGAGCCTAAACGGGTTGCAAATCTTGTTGTAAATCGTAGCGCCTCTGGTGAACGACTCCGTGAAGAGCGGCGTGAGGCCGCTAGGTGTTGTAGAAACGACGACGCTACTGCTGGCGATAGCAAATCTGGGGTTGCAGGGAAAGGAAGTGTATACTATGACATTGATAAGTGATAGACTTAATCATGTGTTACAACTGTTGAAACTTGTTAGTTACAGTTACAATATAGTGAAGAACTGTAGACACTATTGCATGGGGTCGCGCAACGGTATTGAGTGAAATCTGAATAAACGAATTCAAGATGTATAAGGTAAAAATTTGGCCTGAATGTATAATTTAAGTCAGTGTTGGTTCAATGTTCAACCTTCCGATTCTGAATTTCTCAGCCTTCCCATAATATACGGCCTGCTCGCGACGCAGATCAACTCGCTCCGGCCGGCGCACATCGCTAACGTTCTTCTCGCCCTGGCCACGATGGGAGAACATCCCACGAATCTCATGCTGCAACTCCAGAAGCGCTTGGCCGCAGATGTTAGTGTTGAACTTACTAATACTGCGTCAGACTCTGACCCTATGACAATCACATCAAACCCTAATTTAAATGTTTCAACGTACTCCCGTGAAGACGCGCTCACTGTTGTTTGGGCTTTGGTGGCTCTGGATGCGACCAACTCAGACTGCTGTAAGAATATCATAGCTCCAATGTTGCATCGGTTTGTCGTACCGTCGCTGTCATCGCGTCGTGAGTTGGATTTAGCACAGGAAGACCAACTGCACCAAATCGGGTTAAGTTTGTTTCCTGGCTGTGAATCTTCGGAGGCATCGATTACTCACCTTCGAGATCGTGTTCTCCGTCCAGTGGACGAGTTACTCAGTGGCGGCGAGGCACTCGCTACGAACCAACACAACATAGAGACTGAATTTGTCCCGGTATTGCGAAGGGTGCTAGACTCTGAAAATTCGAATTCCAACCTTGGCGGCCAGGTGAGAATTTCTTCGGGTTCCGGTCGCACTCTGAGAGTCCATGAACGACTCCGCGATATCTGTGATGGCTTCTACCAGGCCGACTGCTGCGTGGAAGTTGAAGTCATGCAACCTGACGTCACGGCCCAGCCGCAGTCTCAGAGACTGCGTTTGGTATTCAATTTCGTGCGCCGGAACACGCCACTGGATTTGTCGACACCACTGCTTAGCCCCATGGATCCGTGGCAGCGACTGAAAAAGACCCACTTGGAGAGTGAGACAAACTCATTATCTCAGACGTCTCAGACAATGTCACAACAGGAGAGTGAAAGTGATTGTGCTCCTATAAAAGTGGTACACATCGCTGAGATGATTTGGGACTCTCTCGAGGGGGACGAGGAGAAGGTCGAGTTTTTGTCAGATATGATTGGTGCGACTCTGTTTGCAGATACTCAGGGGGGTTGAGAAGTAAGTCTCAAAAACATTTAAACAAGGTTCCAACACTGACTCCGAGTTTGACATTTTTCAAGAAAGTTTGTAACCATTCTAGTGATAGCTACAGTAGTAACAATGTTACTCAGGTATGACTTGACGGTCGATAATCGATCTTCGAAAGCTACATTTCTTGGTTGGAGAGCTGCTGCTTCGAGTGTTCCAGGACCAGCCCTGCACTGGAAGGTTGGGATTTGATCTTTTTCATTTCAATTGCAAGACAATCGTGATCAGTTCGACGAAAGTTAGAATTCAGCTAGGTAGACTCGGGATGGCCTAGAGAAGTTTCAAGTGTACTAAGTACACAGTATGACCAGGTCCGGATTCACTGCCAAAATACCATCATCAGATGCAAGACAGGCAGCAATTGGTATTGTCTTTGTGTGAATCTAAAATGTCAAATCACCTTAGTAGTAATAAGAAGATTGCTTTCCCAGAAATTGGAAACGAGCCCAGCATTAAACATCAAAGTCCAGACTTGCTGTATTTACACCACTCTGAGGTAATTAATCAATAACTAAACTAGAGGAAGGGTCGCGTGAATTTACTATTCAATTTTGTTTTTACCATCTTACTGTATTCTTAGCTCTAGCTTCTGAGTATCATCAACGGCAAATATTACAATCATGAATTTGGAACATCAGCTTAGAGTCTAGGTTACCTCTCTGATTCACGGTATATATATTGTTGTGCGACTTACAGTACTATTACTGTAATCATGTTTAGCTTTTCCATAGCTTGGAAATGGCAGCTTCTTTCCTTCACACCGTCAGCCTCTGCCTCCAAAGCCGGCTCAAAGTTCTCGGAGAATTTGATAATGGATCTCTCTTGGTGTCGCACCCTATCGAAACAGTTCAATTGGGAGCGTTTCCTCTAGCTACAGCGCGCTTGTGTATACAGCGGTGACGAAGATCTCTTCACCTGTCCGGGTCAGTCTGACACTGGCGATTCTGTGGAACGCTTCGCTTGGGACGCTCTTGACTTCGCCCTCGAGTGGCAGTGGGGTAAGCCACAGGAGTGGTTGTGTGCGAACGGAATCGTGACGGCAGCCATGATTATTCTGCACAAGGACATTCGAGTGCGCACGGAGAGGTGTGAGGCGGAGTTCGAGTCCTTAGGAACCTACTAGGGGACTGGCTCTGGTTCTGCAGCAGAAAAGATCCAGAAGGACCATCCGTAATAGCATGTACTGGTTTGACTCGACCTGGACCAATCTCAGTCTGACCCAGGCTCCGGATCCGACAACCCACATCCCAATTTTGTGATCGAGCCGGGAAAGCGCGTCGACTTCCCCCTCACCCTCCACAAAATACTCCAGATTGAGGCGCTGTTAAACCGAATGATCCAAAAAACCTTCATGCTGGATGGCAGCCTTTGAGGCGTAAAAACTTTCATGGTGAAAAAGTACTTCGAAAGAGAGACACCGTTGTTATAGTTGTCGCGAAACGGAATCCCAGATACAGGAATGACGGGGTTGGGGGGGGATGTGACGCCGGATCAGATACGGGAGTTGTAGATATAGGCATGGGAATCACAAGTCTAAGATTAGGCCAAGTTGGAGACCCTAAGTACTGACAAAAGTGTAGAAACTTAGTAGATTGGGGAGGCACTGAATTCGGCAAGTCCAATAACGGATTCGTTGCGAGTGGCGATAGTTACAGAGGAGCGGATAATATCACAATCTTAGCCTAACCCAGAAGAAGCTGGTGAGCAAGATTTCGAGTCGGCGACAACAATACAAAAAACGTCCAGAAAGTTGAGTACGATAGACCTAAATCGGTAGTTGGTGGGTGATAGCCTCCAAAACATGGCGTAACTTCCAGACCAGTCCCAAGGATCAGGATCAGGCCCAGAGCTTAAATTGAATATACGAGGCTTAGCCGAAAAGATAAAACGAAAGTTATGTTTGCAACGTACTTTGCCTTCAGTTTTTGATTCTCTGCAAGATCATCCTGGTTCTGAATCCAGAAAGAGACTTTAGAAGAGTGGCGTCGCAAGCTTGGAAATCTAAATCAGCGAATGGAATCATGATCCGAATGAGAGGTCGGGCGGTGTACATTATAATTAGTAACGTAGTATACTACGCTAATTTCGCTAATTTGCGCACATTCCAGCTGGCGAATGGGCAATTCGGCGGTTCGTCTAGTTATTTCGAAGTTCACGGTCATCTAGTTTATCATCGACCCAGTGGCAGCCTCTACATCCTTTCGCCCCCCTTTCCCTTCCTAAATTCGACGTTCTTTTCGCTAACTACCATCACAGTCTCCCTCCAGAGGTTTCCACCGACCTTCCCGTTCTCCCGAGTCCGCTCGAGTCGTCTGACGCCCACTATATACCCGACTCGGAAACAGTGTCTCGGCCGGGAAATTTCGTGCCCTTCGCTGTCCCCGTGAGCTTCGTCGTGCCTGACATGACAAACGCGATCGCGGACCACTTACTGCGGCACTTCCCGGAGCATGTAGTGCTTACTTTTCGGGACCGCGAGAATTTCTGGGAGACCCGAATGAGCTAGTTGGGGGCCAAGAACTGGCTGTTTTTTGATAGGTTGGGGTCGGAAGTTTAGGATACTACAGAAACGATAACCATTGCCACTATCGGATCACCCGAATCGGATATAGACTAGGAGGATCAGCCAGACAGTCACAGTGACTCACTGGCCTCTGGCAGTAACTCAAGCGAAAAACCAAGTGACCGTACTACTACCACTTCTTTCGACTCCAGAGAGTCCAGATAGGTATTCCACCGGGGTCTCGAGTTGAACGGCATGGCACGCTCAAGTCCCACTAGTCTGACCTACATCGTTATCGAAAGCCTGCTGCCAGCAAACCGGGCGGTCTTACGCGACCTCATTCGCTACCATGCGAAAGCTGAGGTGGTAGGAGGAAATGTGATTTAGGAAATAGTGACAGAATCGCCTAACTTAAACTTGATATAAGGTCAAGCTAAGTAACAGTTGCCGGATTCAGAAATTGTCATGTAGTCCGATTCAGAGATCTCTTCTGCAGATGACGTTCCATCTACCGACGGTAGTAGAAAAACGATTGATGTAACTGTTCCAGCGACCTCACGGCCCAACTCAATCTACCAGGATTTCTGCTATAACCTCCGTTTATCCGACTGGCGGCTGACCTTCGATTCTGTCTACGAGTCGTCCCTACTTGTTGGTGAAATTGATGGTGAATCTTATCTAGGCACCGCAATCCGGGGTTCTTGGTTCGACGATCGCCTAGCCCAAGACTAGCACACGGATTACCCAGCCAAAGTTTGTCACACCACGAGTCCAAGTTTCCTCGTGAAGACGGAGTTACTGAAACGAATTCCGTTTGATCCGGATATTTAGCATCCACAACTGATGATTCTCGAGTGGTTCATAAGATTAAGCAAGTAACGGCCGTACGCTGTGCGCGTGGCGACGGTGGCAAATGCCATCTTGAAAGATTTACGCTCCGATCCTGGGCACTCCACAGCGGAGCCGTTTCTATGGGGCTCGGGAGACATGTCAAGCAGCACGGGAAAGTGGTCGGAAGCGAACCTTCGGGCACGAATGGGGCGGGCATTTATCCACAACACTGATCTGCGAGAGATCGAGTGGCCTTTAAGTCAACGGAGTCATAGCGTGACGCTGGACGTGCTGCATTCGGGAGTGAGTGGGCATTCATCCTCATTTGACAAAGTCCCTGGATCTCAGACTGATGCTAAGTTTCCAGAATCCGACGGACCTATCAGTCTAAGTACTACTTCTTTTCCCGACAAGTGCCCTTCAGATTTCACCGCGGCCACTCTTAAACAACGATTCCCCTCAAAAACCCCGACCTCAGCTCTGATTCAACGAGATCTTCCCCCGAAACTCTTTAATTTAGGCTGTCATCTCAAAACCGGAAACTGTGAGATCCCTCTCTGGGTCTACCGCGGCTGGACGGCCCCGCCCTGCTGTCGCCGCACCCTGCGCTCCCTCTTGTTCTACATCACCTCTTTTTTCGACCGGCCTGATATAGGGATTCGGTACGTGATCACCGACGGTGCGCTTCTGGGCAGCCTTAAATACGGGCGGCTGATCCACTGGGACGCGGATATAGATCTTCAGATACACCCGGATGATTTTGAAAACAAATTGTCTACCCAAAGAGTCTAGGACCAGATTTTCGCCGACGGCTATTTCATCCGGAAGCACGAAACCTCTCAAACCCAGTTTCTGCTGCAGGCGAACGCAAACAACTTCCTTCTGATCGAACTAAACAAACGCGTTTACGATGCGTTTTCGTTTGAGTCGCCCCCGATCCTGATCCCGCTTGAGGGCAGATTATTGAAAGCACCAGCGCAGCCGTGGAAAAGAGTGACACAGTGGTATGGCCAGGGCTACTACGCAAACCGTCTGAGACACGTACCGGAATGGGAAGAGGCGGAGAACCCACTTTTTTGTGGGACTCTGTTTCACCACAACTGTATAACGACCGTGAAGGGAGCGGTGCCTAGTTGAAGACGGGGCGATCGGTATATTACAGCTGTGTAGTGAAACAGAAGGCTTAGGAAGCGGTGCATAGCGATATGTTAGCAAGCTTTTTTCGTCGAAGTCTTGACTCAGAGTTTGTTTGGAGTGGAAGACTAGGCTAAGGTTATTGAATCTAAAAGTTAGACTATAGAAAGAGAGGTTCGAATGATTATCATTCTGAAATAGACTAAGAGGCTTGACGAAACTTGAAAGAGAGTCTAAGCTCGCCCGAGATGTAGGAGAAAGACAAACGTTACGAGAGAAATTAGATTGAACGAAAGGAAATAGAAGATTCGATACGGCTCAGAAATTCGGTTTGGACAGTGACTCTGACAGACTATATGATATCAAAAGCGTATCTTTACCAACGAGTTGATATAATTTCCCGATTGATTATATGTCGACGAATACCAGTAGTACTATTTTTTCAACCTCGTACTGAAGTGTTGAATTTGAGCAAACCAGGCTAAGCCTGGTAATATAAAGCGATCTTGATAACTAGGGCCTTAGCTTAGGCCCTAATCTTTAAAGGCTAAGGCTGCCCAGTAAAGCAATTTAGTTTGTACGTCAAGATTCAGGCATTTTAAGATCGACAAAAAATGTCAGATTCTATTCATCGCTCTTTCTCTCAAATTCGTCTCCGCCCGATCGTAGCAGTTAATGCGAAAAATGCCCGTGCTACTGCATCCAAGAATGAATTCTCCATTTATAAACACGACTCGATCAGACAATCAAGAAGGAGAAGGAAACGACAAAAAGATGCTCGAAGTCCGGCTATTCTAGAAACTGATTCCTCTCACAGGCTAAGCGGTGAATCTGAAGAATCTAAGGTCCATCGCAGCACTTCTTATCGTCCTCGAATCGCCAATCCCGATGCGGTTCTCCATCCTCTGAATCTCGGCTCTGCCGCGGACTCGACGAATGGTAATCAAAGTCTCCGAAATTTCTACTTGACCTCCGTTGAGTACTCGCGGATCCAGCAAACCATCCGGATACTGGCAAATCTACCCCCTCTAGACTTCGTTCACGAGCCAGAGTGCGGGCTGGTCGTCCAGCCGGAGTGTCGTCTTCGTTTCGAGGAGTTTTTGGACAGTTTGCACGAGTTGAGCAAGGAATTGTAGGTACAGCGGGTATCGAAGGAATATAGAGCACTATACTCGCCTGAAGTGGAGACAGACGGATACGTGTACTCGACACTGCTGACGGCGTGTACGCTGTTACCATGGTAAGTTACTTGTAATGGAGCGGACTCGTAAGTTAAAGTTTAATGAGTTAGATTAGAACAAATTTGATTCTTGAAAGTTGAAAGGCAGTTTCATAATTCATTCCGCGCTAAGAGGGTGCTGACCACTGAGACTTGAACTTACAAATTCCCACACTGTCACTTAAGGGCGCTTTAATTCGTGACTTTTAATTCGTGACTCGTTCGATTCAAACTTACCACAGCTACGTTCTTAATGGGCACGAATTTCGTGTTTCGGATTCTGTTTTGGGGCAATGTCAATCTCTGATTGTAGTTTTGAGGCAGACCTGTGGCTTCCTGTCTCGTTACGCATCCGAATTAGACGTACTGCTTGGAGTTTCTACTAGTAGTACTACGGTAACTAGTGAGTCTGACGCTACGCTTGGCGTCACCTCTGCCTCAGACTCATCTGAGACTTCCAAGACTTTTAAACGAGAGTCAGACTCAGAGGAATCAGATTCAGGATCGGATTTGCGCGACTCGGTTGAGCGCATTCGTTGCGGAATTCGGCGGAGGTTATAGGACTTTGATCAGGCCTGGTGCCGCTTCGAGATTCCTGCGCTCGAAGAAATCGAGTGCATCCACCGAAAAGCGTGCGAGCCGCTTCTGAAAGCCATTCGGGTGGCTGAGTAGGTGCAGGCGCCACAACGCAGAGTAGAACCACAGGAGGCTATCAGAACCGACGGCCAGGGGCAGCCAGTTTCAGGGGGGACTGCTGCTGCAACAACAGAGACTGAGTCCAACAAGTTCAACTCTAACGCTAAGCAATACTAATAGTAATCGAAGGGCACAAAATCGTTAATGTTGCCAGCGATAGGATTGTGTTCAAAGCAAACACGGTAAGTCACAGCCTAGAC
>JACKZZ010016653.1_pt1 | contig 11137 bp, 5 predicted proteins | sample 8027871 | NCBI WGS metagenome assembly JACKZZ01 (sample SAMN15724774, study PRJNA655200) | protist metagenome | isolation source: fluorescence activated cell sorting (FACS) single amplified genomes of... | place: USA: West Boothbay Harbor, Gulf of Maine | collected 2000-07-19
ATTTCTTGTTGTGTTAGCAGCAGAAGAAACAATTATAATAACTATTCACTGTCCACAGTATTCGAACTATAATTATAATAGTAACAATATAAAGTGGAGGCATGAATATAATGAACATTGCCAGCCCTGCCAGTAGTACATACATTTTTTATTTTTATATTACTACTCGTAGTAGCACCAACATGGCGATATTTACCTGCTATTGCCATGCTATGGTGACATTTACCTTAAACAATTGGAAAATGAGATCTTAAAGATCATGTCTAATGTCTACAAAATGGAATGTACTCCGTAATCTAACAAAACCCGTTTTTCTATGAAAAAAATGAATTATTAATTATTAATCTCAGAACTTTTTGAAGTGAAACATTCTCTTACCTCTTACAGATAATAATAAATAGCACAATATACGAGGTATTATTATTATTATAAAAGTTTATATTATTATTTATTATTTATATTAGCACATTATTATTAAAAATTATTATTTATTATTATTTTTTTATTATTACGTTATTCATTGTCGTATTTGTTTATAAAATGCATGTCTATACTTTTGTATTATTCTCTACATCAACAATATGTTCACTTATCAAATCATAATGACCCATGCGTTCACGCTTGCATTTTAGATAGTTGGAGCTATATATATTTGGTTTGATAATAATTGGTTTCCTAGATGTAACCTCAATCCCCAACTTTTTGAGACTGTTAACTTTGTATGGATTGTTGGTCATTAATGAAATACTTTTAATATTTAAATCCTGCAAAATATATTTTACTGGATCGTAACGTCGGGCTTCTGCTGGCAACCCTAACTTTATATTTGCCTCCACTGTGTCCGCCCCTTCTTCTTGCAAACTATATGCAGCAATTTTGTTCGCTATTCCTATCCCACGCCCTTCTTGTTGTAAATATATTACGATACCTCCATGATTCTTTATGTACGACATACTTGTCAAAAGTTGTTCTCTACAATCACATTTTAATGATCCAAGGACTTCCGAAGTCATGCATTTATCATGAACACGTACCGTTACATGATCCGGGGTATTTGTGAAATCACTTTTTGCATCTTCCGACATTAAAACTAACGGTTCCATACCCAACGTTTCACATCTATACGCACGTATATGAAATTTACCTTGTTTAGTAGGTAATATTGTTTCACTAACAAAGGTTGTCAACTGTATATCATAAGATATCGTCCTATTATCCTTCTTCTTAAAGTTATTTATGTTGTTGTTGTTCTTACCATCAAGAATGATGTTATCAACATTATGAATCATTTTCAGATTAGACTCAATTTTCGCTTTCATTTCAACATCATTGGTTGATAAAGATACACCAGCAATTGCTAGTAGTTGAGTTTTTTGTTTCTTGAGTTGATTTATTTGTTTTTGTATGTCCTCTATTGCAGCTATCGCATCGTTTCGATCAATGATCTTTCTTTTTTTCATAAACAGTATGCTTTCTTTGGTTTCCATTCCTGCTAAATATTGGGGTATAACATATGGTGTATGGTTTATTACTGCGTTGCCTAGCTTACTGCATACATACAGAAATTGGTCGTTGAATACAATGGCGTGGTACAGTGCATGAAAAGTAAGTGAAATTTCGTTGTTATATAATAATATGTATTGTTGTATTGTTGTAGTGATCACACGACGATAAACAGCTTATTATTATGCTTATTGAATGAATGAAAAATAATAATGAATTATTTCTTATTATTCTATTTATTCGTCATCTAATGCACTAATTATTATAGTTACTACTATAATCTACAGTACCACACCATGCTGGCATTATAGTACAGTACTAACGAAGACGATACAATGTTAATGTTGTACTACCTATACCACCGTGCCCAGGCGTGGTATGACAGTAGTACCACCTCGTGTACCACCTCGTGGTAGTACACACTAACACACGTGTCACCCAGCAACTTCAACAATTTTATAGTCTATGGCCGAGTATGATATTAGGTAATGATAGTAATAATAGAATAATTAGACTAATAATAGCAGTAGTATAGTATTATAGTGTTTGTTGTTTTGTTGTTGTAGAGTTTTATTACTTACACACAAATGATCAGAAACCATGTGTAGCAGCGACATCGGTCCTCCATTTACAAATGTACGCGCAAATATTTATTGTATGCAAATGTGAGCGTAAAATTCAACAACAATGAGACGGTTATTTTATTTGTCGGTTGCACTCATTTTCTTTAGTAATGTTCTTTCGATAATAAACACAAACGCTTCACAACAGAATAACTATAAAGATTATTACAAAATTTTAGGAATACCAAAAACAGCTACGAAGAAAGACATTAAAAAGGCATATCGTAAGCTTGCTTTGCGATGGCATCCTGATAAAAATCCAGAAAATGTAGTTGATGCAACAGAAAAATTTAATGAAATTGGTGAAGCGTACGAAGTTCTAAGTGATAATAAAAAACGAAAGCAATATGACTTAGGTGGTAATAATAATGGAGCAAACGGTTTTGATTTTGCAGGTTTTGGAGGGAGGACAAATGCAAATGATATTTTTAAAGATTTTTTTGATGGCAAGGATCCATTTGAGTCCATGAAAAACATGTTTAATGGTGGATTTTTTGAAGATGAAGTGTTTGAAAATTTTGACCATATCACATCACAAGATACTGTTGAAAATGACCTCTTAGAATTCTATCATAAATATAAAAAAGTTGCTGCGACTAAAAAAAATGTGAAAAACATTTTAAATAAATATAAAGGAAAGGAGAAAATATTATATAATAAACTGAAAAAAAAATATGGTGCTGCGCCATCTATTCTTTTAAATGTACGAAGCGGTAATAGTAATAACAAGGAGGATAGTGGTGGATTTCCTGACTTATTTGCCGGATTTGGTGATTTTGGAAATTTTGCAGGTGGTCCAACAACTTTTAGTTTCAGTTCTTCTTCCTCCACTTTTGGGGGTGATGGAAGGACATTTGAACGAACGGAAACAACAATTCAAAATGGTAGAAGGGTAACAAAAAAGGTTCGTTCAAATGCTGGTGATACGTATGCTGAGATAGAGGAAGTTACAGGTGGGCGTACTAGACGCCGAAAAGTTCGTAAAAAAAATAAAGATGAAAACGCTGATGATGAAAACAATAAATTAGGTTTGTAAAAATATCTCAAAATGAGACACAAAATGTAACACGCTAATTTAGAAAAGAGAGAATTTTCGTGTGTTGTAAATTAAGTGTTTTGTGTTATATTTGTTTATTTGTTTAAATAAATTAATAAGGTTTGTAAATATATATACGAGTATATATATTTTTAAGTTCTACCACAGTCTACCAGATATTAAAATTTTTAAGTGTTATTTAAATTAATGAGGTGTAAGATACTATTTTATATATTACTTGGGCGCGTAATTTTCTTCGGCGGCTTTTTATTCGAAGTAGTTCCCATGTTTATTAATGATCCATTTCTCGTTATATTACGATTACTAACATCACCAACAGTGCTCAAATGCTGATCTTTGATTCCTTGTGTTGTTGTTGTAGCTATGTTATTATTAAGACATTTTTTATTTTTTTTACGTTTAAATTTTTCTGGAATTAAAATATTTTTAGAATCCCACATAGAATCTATTTGTACCTTTGCTGTTGCTATTAATTTCTTTAATTTATCGTCATCATAGGCCCATCCCGCAATTTCATTACGGCTATGGACATTTTTCAACGTAATTGGGTACTGGGGGTATGAAGGAAATTTATCCGGGTGTTTTTTTTTTTTGTCAATTTCAGCCAATCGTCTTTGCCAATGTTTATCTAACTTTGTATTCGTTCCAGGCTTTGCTGTATCTATCAAATATTTCAATTTTTTTTGGGTCCGATTCCAACCAGTCACTTCACGTCTAGTTGCATAATTTTTTAAGGACAGTGGAAAATCATACATTGGATGTTCATCCCGAGTTTTGTTTTTTTCTATCAAATTTAGTTGATGCTCTTGGTATTTGTCTAATTGCGCATCTATTCCAGGTTTTGACGTTTCCACTAATTGATTCAATTTTTTTCGTGTGTGATTCCAACCTTCTACTTGTCGTCGTGTAGCATGATTTTTCAAAGTATATGGAAACTTGAAATTTGGGTGTGCATCACGCTGTTTTGCGCTACGTTTAGCCCTTTTTAATTGCTTATTGGTATATTTATCTATTTTACAATCCACAGCACTTTTGGCGGTATCTACTATAAATTTATGTCTTTTCTGCAGTTCAAATATATGGTGTAATTCTAGTGGATTAGTTTTCTTCACAGTAATAGGATCAATTGAATCTTTATTTATTACTTGAATTCCAACACTATCTTTTGATTGCCCCGCCGCTTTTGCTCTTTTTTTAACAGCTATTTTTTTCTTGTGCAATTTCCTAGCTTCAAAGCAAGCTGCTCGATACCAATTCTCATTACTCATAGAGGTATTCATAGTTAGTGTTGCTAAAGTTTTACTAACAGCATCATATGCTTTATTTTCTTCAATCTGCCACTGTTGAGTTGCCGGCATAGTTAAATATTAACTATCGCAATTTATGCGTGTGTGCTCTTTTTTTTGTGTTTGTACAGTGTGTTATGTGTAGCATATTTATCCGTCCACTGTATTATTGAAATTATCCCCCTCTATAGCTATATTAATTAGGAATCACTATGCACTGCGGTATGTAGGGCAGTCGTCATCAGTAGCGCTATTACGTATTATTATTACAATTTCCTCGTATTATTATTATCAATACCAGCCCAGGCCAGCACAAAACAACTATAGTATAATAATCAAAAACTCCGAATAATAACGACTACACGTAGTGACTACACAGCTACTTGCTATACAACTATATAAACGACACCTATTTATATTACCTATCCTATAAACTATACCATTAATACTAGTCATACTAATTTAAATTAGTATAGTTGAAATAGCAGCAACAATGAGTCCGAGGGTACTACCGTCATGGTACTCAGCAGGAGACCACGCTGCGCGTGGCGCTTGAGTATTACTGTAACAGCACGTAGTAGTCCGCTACGTACTACTGTGCTGTTAATACTCAGTACCGTCATGGTACTGTACACTGTATTATTATTGTATTGTAATATTGTGTTGTGTTGTGTAGCATCATCATGGTTTTTTTTTTGGCAGTTATTTCAAAAAAATAGTGTGCACTACTTTAATTATTGTTATTATTATTATTTAAAAAATTTCTATCTAGTGGGTACCTGTTATTGTTATTCATAATAATAATAATAATAATAATAAATATTATATTGCACTATTCTTCTTCATTTTTTTTTCTCTTTACGTCAACGAACATACATAAAAGTGGAAACGTTTTATAAGATAACATTCAGTATATATGATTGTGTTGGTAAGATTAGATATCGCAGTGCAATTGCACACTAATAGCAATAAATTATAATCGTAATATTCAACCAGATAGAATGTCATCGAAATCACTAAAACGTTCAAGTTCACAAAAAAAGTTTTTTCAAAAAGCTGTTAATAAACTTAGTAAAATATTTGGTAAATTTAACAAATCAGACAGGGAAAAGTTTGAGCGAAATGCTACAAAGGTATTCCGCACTTATGATCGAAATGGACGAGAATATATATCAAAAACCAATTTTTTTAAGGCGTTGCCAAAGTTAAAATTAAATTTAGATGATGATTTAGTAAATTCCATATGTTCACAGTTTGACTATCGTAGTGGCGCTGGGGTCCAATATCTAGATTTTATACAATATTGTTGCGAAGATATTATATCTGAGTTACCAAAGGTTAAATCATCTAAGAAAAAAAAAAGCAGTAAATCTAGCGACGATGAATCAGATTCAGAATATGATTCAGATGGTTTAAGCAACGGGAGCGAACAAGTTAAATTGGCGTCCAATATTGACAAGGTTATTTTAAAAGCATTTAAACAACTCGGAAAAAGTCGATTTGTCAGATATATTAAAAAACAGGAATTGGATGGAGAAGCGTTCTTTGATAGAGATGGTTTAAAATCTTTTTTAAAAAGCATGAAAGTTTCAGGTTTAGGCAATGCGGACATAAAGGAAATAATTAAAACATTTGGAAATGAAGATGGAGAAGTAGAAACGAAGGAGTTTGTTCAATATTTTGAGCAAAAAGCTACTTCTTCATCCGATCAAGATATGGAACATTCATCGGATGATGATGACGACCTTGCATCAACCTCTGAGAAAAAGAAGGCAAAGAAAATTCTTCAGCGTCTGCAAGAAGTATTTTCTGAAATGGACGAAGCAGAATTAGAAGAAACATTTGATTATTTTGATGAAGGCGGTGAAGGATATATATCATACAAAGAATTTAAAGATGCATTAAAAATGATGAAATTTAAAATTAATGCTTCACAATTGAAAATATTAATCAAAAAGCTTGATAAAGATGGAGATAAACGTATTGACATTGATGAATTTTTTTCTTTTGCCGGAAAAAGAAAAGCGAAAAAGAAGTCTAGTTCAATTTCTTCTTCGATTACCAAGTCACAAAAAGTTGTTGGGAAAGCTCTTAGCACAATTAAAATTTCTAAAATTGATTCTAAAGTAGGTGAGGTTAAGACAATTGGATATGGTAAAAATGCGAAAATCAAAGCTACTGATTTACAGAAAATAATTGGAGGCATCAACAAGAAGTTTGAGTTAGGCATTAAAAGAAATGACATCGCTAAAGTCATAGACGAACTACAAGATTCAAAGGGTAGGGTATTAATAGAAGCGTTTTACGGCATTATAAAATTAAAAAATAAAGGCGGAAAAAAGAAGTCATCATCATCATATACAAGTAGTTTTTCAAATGATGAAGAGGAGGAATTTGAAGATGTACTTCTTAAAGCAATGGATCGAACAGACGATTTTCATCTAGAACAACAATTTGCGAAATACGACAAAGATGAGGAAGGGGTTGTTAGCAATAGTAAATTTAGAAAAATTTTACAACATGTAGGCTTTAAACCATCGAAGTCGCTATTAAATTCTATTATAAAGGAATTTGATTCTGAAAATATGGGTGAAATTGAGTATAATACATTTATATCATTTTGCAAACAATTTGGCTATGTGCAACCAGCTGGGAAAAGGAAAAGAAAAAAGGGGAAATCATCAAGCGATAGTGATGGTTCTGAGGAAAGTTCTGAGTTTGATGCCAGTGACTCTGATTCAGATGATGGCCACAAAAAACGGAACAAGAAAAATAAAGACGGAACAAAGTCAAAAGCAGGGCGATTTGATAAAGGGCTAAACAAGGAAGCGTTGAAAGAAGTGGCAAAGAACATTGCTAATAAATTTAACGGCTTGGTCCGAAAAGGTAATTATAGTGATCTTGAAGCTGTATTTGAGGAAATTGATGATGCCAATGCTGGAAGGGTAAGTGTTCGGCAATTATGTCGCGTGATTGTAGATGATTTGAAAATAAAGAAAGATGTTATTAAAAAGAAAGATTTAAATCGCCTTATTGAGGACTTTATCGATGCAAACGCGGATGGACAAATTAAATATAAAGAGTTTGCTAAATTTTGTAAATCGTACGGGAAGGATGCCTCTAGCAGTAGGTTTAGTAAAGGCAATAATAGCCGTAATAGAGGCAACGATTTTGATGATGATGATGAGTATAGCTATTCTAAAAAGAGAAAATTAGGTAGTTTAGGGAAAAACACCAAGAAGAGAAATGGCCGCTCTCGATTGGAAGAGATTGAAAATAAACTTGCCGATCATTTTAAAGATGCTGTACAAGAAGGTGAGGCATACTGTATTAAAGAAATATTTGATATGATTGATGAGCGAGGGAGAGGTACATTAACTCAGAGAGAATTAGAAAGTGCATTTACAAAAATTGGTTTTAAAATAAGTCGTGAGGACTCTAATCATATTTTTGATGATCTAGATAGAGATGAAAATGGCACGATTGATGTTGATGAATTTATTAGCTTTTGTAAAAGTCACGGTTACCAAGTTAGTCGGGGAAAACGTGATAGTAACAACAGACGCCGTCGTGATAACGTTGATATAAAAGATGTATTGAATTCGGTGAAGTCAAAGGTAAAAAAAATGAAGCATAAGACTGATATTATAGATACATTTGAAAGCAACAATGGTAGTGATGGTTTTATTTCGACAAAAGGTTTTGAAAATGCTATGCGTGAACTAGATTTTTCTCTGACAATCGAAGAAATCAAAATGGTATCCAAACATTTTGAAAGCCGTGAAAATCGCGGAACTGTGGATTATGATGATTTCTTAGAAGAAATGGGCGTTGATGTTACTAATTTTAATGCAAAAAAAGATATTGAAACGGAACAGTTAGAGGAGAAAATTCAAGAAGCGTTTATTGAATGTGCAAACGGTGGGTATTTAGACGCCGTAAAAAAATCTTTTAGCTCTCAAGATAGAAACGAGGATGGTTCTATACTGTTGACTAAATTTCAATCAATAATGAAAGATGAATTAGATATGAAGTTAACATCTACAGAGGTAAAAATAATTTCCAAAAAATTTAGGGCTCGTGGCAATAGCAGAGCTATTGATTATTCAAATTTCTTAAAAACCTATACCAAAGCAGCTACTGGTGGAAATTTAAAAGGTGGTACTAGCCAACAAAAGCTGATCCGAAAAATCCAAAAAGAATTTCTGAAAGCAACGAGTGGCGATGACGAGGACGAGGTGTTACGTACTTTTCAAGCATTCGATGATGATAATGAAGGTAGTATCCGCCGACGGGATTTTAACGTAGCATTAAAAGAACTTGGGATTAAAAATTTAACGAGGAGTGAAATGGATAAGTTGGCAAGAAAATTTGAATCCTCTGACGATGATGATCGAGTTAATTATGCAAAGTTTTTGAAAGAATGTGCACCACATGGACAAGAAAAAATGCGACAAGATATGGCGAAACGATTGAAAAGAAAAATCCGAGCACGTTCAACGTTATATTCGAAAGAACAAGGGCGCCATATAGATTTAAGAGGTGAATTCAAAGCATTCGATACCACTGCTTCTGGCACTGTTTCTAAACCTGATTTTTATCAAATAGCAAAAAAGCAAGCTTGGAATTTAACAAAAGAAGAGATGCGTTGGTTATTTAAACAATTTGATTATGAAAATAACGGTCGCATAAGTTATGTTGACTTTACACGATTTGCATCTTTAGATAAAAGCGACATAAAGTCGATTGAAAGAAGATTGAAGAAAATAATTCAATCGAAACGCGAAGCTGGCGTTAAATTTTCTGAACAGTTTGAATGGTTTGACACAAGTGGCACCGGTAAAATATCTCCAAACGATTTTAAAACTGCAATGGGTACACTAGGTTTTCCTCTTAGCGATGCAGATGTGGAATTATTTATAGATCGTTATGATTCGGATTATGATGGGAAAATCAATTATTCTGACTTTTTATTTGCATTTGCATTTGATAAAGATGAAGTGAAAAAGAAAAGTGAAAGTCAAGCATTAACTACAAGCGTCCCTTTAAAGCATAAAGATGGAGAGGCCGGTGAGTGGAGCACAGGCTTATTCTACGATTGGACACATGGTTTAGGAGATGCAATACAAAAAATTGGTTCAAACGGTAGAGATTATGGTGGTCTTCCTGTTGCCGGATCAGGAACTGTTGGCGAGTGGTTAGAACGAAGTGCAAGCCCAATGGAACGCCGTAATTTTTTTGAATTAATGTTTTTACTTTCAACATTTGAAAAACGATTAGGCTTACAACAACCTGATAGAGATAGTGGTTTAGAAGGGGATGTTTTGATACAGTTAGGTAGCCGTTTAAAATGCTCATTAAAATTTTCTACATGATGAGGGTGCAAAAAAGAGCGCGAGAAATAACAAGTATATAAAATATATATATAGTCTGTTTGTTTTTATTATTCCATTAATATTTATTATAATATTATACCTATATTTTATATGATAACTATATAATAATATATTTTATATGATAATAATAATATAATATATTATGCACTTATTGTATATTATTACTCGTATTATGAATTGCACAAATTATTTATTTTTATTTTTTTTATTATTATTATTTATTATATTTCAAATTATTATTTTTTTTTTCATTGTTGTGTGTTATATTTTATATTAATTTTTTTTTATTTATTAGACTATTATTATTATTATTATTATAGTATGTACTTGGTAATATAAATTATCACATCATCATATTATTATTTTTTTTATTATTGTGCTGCGCTACATGGTGGCGTTACTTTATATTACAGTATATATATCTAGGTTGTTGTCCCATCCTTTCAAACGCACAAGAACAGAACTCTTCTCTACATAAAAATATGTCCAAGAAAATATGTATGTTCAAGTAAAATGTAGAGCACTACTATTGCGATTATCTGAAAATTTGTCGGGGCTAAAAATTACTAATGTTTTAAAGCTAGAGAACCTAGTGGGTGTTTACAACCAGAAAAACCTTGCAGAGTCACCGATAACAGTGCTTCCTTCAGATTTATTATACAACATTTTGTCATATGTGAAATATAAAAGATGGTTCCAATTATGTTATTTGAATAGAAGAATGAATATAAACTTGCGTTCAAATGAACAATTTTGGAAAGGAAGATGGAGGGAAGTAGGATTACGAAGGCGTTGCTTTTATTTGTCAAACTTTGAAGAGGTGGTTCGAATGGAAAAATCGAAAAGACTCGCAAAGCATTGCTGGGAAAAAATATATAGATACTCCTCGTGGGTTCGCGAAATTAAGCATAGTTTAAATGGACCGGCCACCGCGGAAGATATAGTAAATTTTGAAAATAGTTTGGGCATTCTTTTACCGTATCAGATTTTGTCCTCAATACGAATACATGATGGCCAATTTTGCAAGAAGGTGGCAGTCATTGATAACATATCATTGCACTCAATTGAAGAAATTTTTACACATTATAAACAATTATCGGTGAAAAATAGATTGAGGTTTAAATATAAATTACCTGTCGGGGCTGGAACTTCGTTGGGAGACCAAAGCTTTATATACATTGATTTAGAAAAAGCAGATCATGCTGTTTATTTAAGTTCACCCCATGGCAATACAGATTGTAAAATATGTCCCAACTGGTTTTCATTTTTGTT
>JACKZZ010020160.1_pt1 | contig 11137 bp, 6 predicted proteins | sample 8027871 | NCBI WGS metagenome assembly JACKZZ01 (sample SAMN15724774, study PRJNA655200) | protist metagenome | isolation source: fluorescence activated cell sorting (FACS) single amplified genomes of... | place: USA: West Boothbay Harbor, Gulf of Maine | collected 2000-07-19
ACGATCTGATGTGCGGACTAATCCGTATGTCTCCTGGTTGCAGAGTTCACTTGATGATTGTGCTGGTGAAGAAAACACTCTCAGTGCAAATATTAGGTATCAGCGTGTGATACGCTGCCTGGGCTGGGAGTGGGACGACTCGATGTTGGGCAAGGATAAAGCGAAAGCACATTCGAAGAAGAACCTTCGGCCGATGCGCCATCCCAAGGTTCTTCGGAGCACCCTAGGCGTCCTTCGCCCCCACGTTTGTGGCAGGTTCACTCTCTTGTCTACAGGTCAAAAAGTACCCCGGGGTCAAGTACAACTACGAGTCGGCCAATACAAAGGGGCTCTTCGTCGTCGGCGAGCTGATGCACTCGCGCGACTTCGGAACGGCTGCGGGCGGGTTCATTCATGGCTTCCGACACCTGACTGTTGCACTGTTTCAGCTGTTGGAGATGGACCATCATGGGCAGAAGTGGCCACAGGCGCAAAAGTTTGCTCCAAAATCAGCAGATCTGCGAAACGAGTCAGCTCCTGCACTCGATATCATTACCAATTCGCTTGTGCATCGGTTTGGGCGCGCCCCAGGGCCGTACCACATGTTTCAAGTGCTCCAGGATGTCGTCGTTTTCTTGAAGAACGGTGAGGCTGTGCTACTGCACTCTGTTCCCAGGGCAGCAGTCGTGAAGGTCATCGATTCAGGGTTCGGAAATAATGCTACTCGCTACTTGACGGTGACTTGGGCGTATGGCGAGAGGTTCTCTGGTCGTGGCACGGATGTCTTTTTTGACTCTCGCCTTGCACTGAATGCATCCGAAGCGCATCGCTCCAATTTCCGTCACCCTGTCATCGAAACATACCTAGGCGATGAGGAGTCTTGGAGCCAATGCACGCGGCATCATGTGCTCGACGATGCAAATCTGGGTTGGAGCGATCGACGAGTGCACGTCGGCCCACTGCAGCGGCACTTGGACCTTTTCTTCGGCATGAACACGATCGAGGATTGTCTGGATTGGATGAAGCAGCAGCCGAAGTTTGTGCAGCTTGGGAAGGCAGAGAAACAAGACATTCAGTTTAACGACCTGCTATTCGACTCTACTGATGAAGAGAGAAAGATAGGAGAAGTCGTGACAAAGGTCTGGTTGTCTTGATCGACGTACATTGTGTGTTTCGTGAAAAGCAATCGGTTTGATCTTGCAGACCATCGGCAAATCGGCGCGAGCTGCTCATTTTCTCGAGGTGAACATCTCTGGTTCAATACCATTGTTAATTCGGTACTACTTTGGATTTGTGTCATCTTTGCAACGGCGAATTGAACAGTGTGTGGGGGTATGGTTTCGGCCTAGGCAACGGGAGCAGCAAACGTCAGTCACAAAACTGATGGCCCAACTGAAAGAAGAAGTGCAAGCAGTAGAAAAGCAGGTGTGTTTTGAAATATAATTGTCTTAAGAAAACTAGATGTGATTCGGTTTCGAAGCTAGAATGGAATAGGTGGCTGATACAGAAGAGGACCTTCGAATCACACAGAGCGACGCCGAGAAAATGATTCGTGAAATGCGGTTCGATTTTGCTGGCCCGACTGCGATCATGTGGATTGTTTCACTGCCAATTGCGGGGCACTGCAGCGAGGCATTGAAGAACCTCAAGCCAAAGCTCAATCACCAGGAACTTGACCAAATGCAGTCTACTATCCTCAATGTCGAACTACTAATCCCGGTGTGCATGCTATTGTCCGCAGTCGTTTTGCAGTTAAAGTTCCATCATCAGTTTGTGACTCATGGCCTCAGGATATTGCTGATCTTCGGAGCAATCTCTCAGCCCCCGAGGTCTGCCCTTAAATGCTTAAGTGTCCGTACTCATGTAAAATTGAATTTCCTCTTTTCAGAGTCTCATGAGCGACGCTGATGAGAAAGAAGAGCAGGAGCTGCTCGGACCATATTCGATGAGAAACTGGGTCTGGCCGCAGCATGAGCAGATGGAGGAGCGCGAAGCCTTGCAGCGGACTGAGTTGAAAGATCCGGCCCAGGGCTCTGTGGAAGCTCCGAATGAGCACACAAACAGTCGTGTGCGGACTGTAGGAGGTTCAGCAATGCCCTCAGCCGTGTCGTCTCAGGGGACAACTTCGGAATCCTCGGAAGTGAGAACTTCAGAGCCGTCTGTATCCAAGGATGTCCGTGATACGGCAGATCAATGTAAAGATGGGAGCCCGGATGAGGTTGCTGCACATTCAAATGGGATGTTCAAGACTTGTATTGAGGTGAAGGCAGGTGGCGTGTGCGAAAAGGCAGGTTCCCTATGTGCCGAAACATGCGGGTTGTGCTCGAAGCCCCTGGCAGTTGCTTCCCTTGGCCAGTGTGAGGATGGCACCAGTGACCAAGTCAGGGCGCTATCTGGTGGCATGTTCAAGAGCTGTGCCGAGGTGAAAGCTGCACATATGTGTGAACAGGGTAGGTCAGTTTGCTCTCGGACATGTGATTACACATGTGTAGGGCTTGAGCCATCAGAAACTAGCAGTTCATCAGCATCAGACATGGAGATTTTGAAAGATACGGCTCGGCCAACACTTTCACCAAGCGACCAGCGTATTGTGGCAACGGAGAGGCCGAGGCCAATACCGGAGGAAATCAATCCAGCTGATAAGGGGAAACAGCAAAAACATCAGCTCAATGTACAAAATTTGCAGGCATTCCACCAGCAGAAGATTGCCTGGACCGAGCCGATGATGTCGACATCCAGCTCAAAACCGCTTGCCGAGGACAGATTCACACCTCAAGGCCATTCTGTCCCACGAATCCCGTGGAACTCGCTTTGCGTGTTCGGTGTGTGCCTCGCCGGCCTGTTCTTCTGCAGGGCATGCAAGACGTCACGCTTAGGACGGAAGATAGCACTCCAACAGCGGCATAACGGCCTTGCAAGGAGGCCATAGTCGCCATGTTTTTGTGTTGAGATGCTGTGCACAATGCAAATTTAGAGTGTGGAGGTAAGTGAAATTTGTCACGGCCTTTATACATTGATGGTCTGATGTTACTTTGGTAAGAAACTCACGAATAAGTTCATTTGCGATCACACAGTTATCGTGGCATGTAAGGGCTAGCTGAAGTTGGCCGATCTGGCAACAGCCCAGTCTGGGTCACTGGTATATGTGCAGCACCCCATTCAACTCGCTCTTTTGCATCTGAGCACGTGGGCTGGTTTGGGCCACGTCGCTACCGCAGTGCCCGTGTTAGTGCGTGGTAATCTGCATTTCTGCTCGATTCCAATTTTCAACCTCCGGCTCCGGGTGCGGCTTGGGGCCAGGCTGGGGCATCGCGGTGCTTACTTGGAGTACGCGGACCAGCTGAACACCAGCATGCAGCCTTAGGCCGGCCCTTCAAGTTCGTGTGCATTTAAAATGATTTGCGAGTAAAAGCTCAGCTGGGCCTGCATGCAACCGGGCCACCGCCGGGGGGTTTCCCTGCACGGCCCCGGGACCCGGCCGTGTTGCACGTGCATACGAGCAGGCCGGTAATAGCAGGCCAGCTACCTAACTGGGCGCCACATGGCGCAGACTGTGCTATCGCCCGCGCTGAGGCGGCGTGTGTCTTCTCGCTCAGAATCCTCAGCTAGATCGATCGCGTGCTTGAGCACGTTGCTCGTCGACCTGGCGTCGAATCCGCCGCCGATGGCGAGTCCAGAAGAACCGCAGTGCACGGTAACGGCGCGTTATATTCATGTCGGTGCCCGGAAGCGTCGTCCACGTCCCGACTACAGCGGCAGAGAGGACTCGGAGCGTGCGTCTTCTCACAAGTTGCGTGCTTGAGGGAAAAAAATTGGTCGATCGTTGCTCTTGTTCCTGTGTACATTCCGCATCCTGGTCGAGTCGCTTCATGTACTACAGTTGGACTGAGCGTGCTTTCACTGGCATGCAGCGGTTCGTGCTCTTGGCGTTGCGGAAATAGGATCTTATTGTGCTATCGCCCGCACTACGCGGCTTCCCGGGCCCTCTATGACCCGGATAGGAACACGGTGGAAAGTGGTTTATTCTTGGAAGATAAGTATTTAAGTTACTACTCGTGCCACGCTGGGTACGTTACACCAGCGTGTCCCGCTACATACTACGACAAGACCAAAACGGACCGTCCATAACATATTAGCGGGCGATTTCCATCGCCGTGCGTTTTATCGTAATCTGGCAAAAATGTGATAGAACGCGGCCCATAACCCTGATAGACCGCGTGTACAGTAGCGGCTTACTCCGAGTCAGCTATATACGCGCGAGCGTCCAGGTCAACTTACACTGACACCGGCAGGCGGTTAGTCCCGAATCCCTAATTTAACGTAGGGCCCGTGTTAACTTGGCCTGTTTTGTTCCGGCCTCTCACGTCACTCTCACTCTGATGTCGTGTTAGTCCGGGATTGCGGTCCGGTTACCTAACTCTGGTACCGGTACCTTTTCAAGTTTAATGTAGCTAATGTAGCTAATGTAGCTGCGCCCAACTTGAACCGCCTTCTCCAAATCCAGTGGGAATTAATTAATCCCGGTTTCAATAGAAGCAACCCGAATTTACAATGTATAGGGCCCGGAATTTGGCGCGAACAAGCTAGCCGTTAGTAACTTGCAGTGCCAGTCAAGCGGGCACGAAGTTGCCACGAACCCCGCCACCTGACAAGGCCCAATACATTGTACAAAAACGTACAAATACACACCAATGCCAACCGAGCACGTACAAAACTGCCTAGTACATCAACTCCCGAAATTCAAACTTGAATGACCACAGGCATATATATATAGAAAACAGAGCCTGAAACAACGCAAAGTGCCTTCGCTGCCTGCGCTGCATTGTGCTACAGAACGCCTTATGTCACCACCCCGGAGCTCGCATTCTGTACAGTATGCACTGCCCATCTCACCTAAACATTGTGCTGGAAATCACAGGCAGACGAGGTTGACTTCTGTTACTGCTGTTCTAGGCGAAACGGAGGATGCAATCCTAGCAGAAGGAGACAATTTGTAATTAGGTCTCGTGCTAACATTCGACCACACCAGGAGCTGATGATGTAGATTCTGCCCAGAAAAGCACAGCGTTGCCGACAGCAGCCTCTGAATCGCCGTTCATCGTTCGCAGCCCGGTTGCTGAAATAAATGAGAGTAAGGCATCGGGACAATGTCGACCTGGACCGAACAAAACGACGGCAACATGTGCGCGGTGCAACATTGATCTCCTCAAAGAAGTCCATATGCGAGCTAGCATGAGCTCTAATGCACTACCACCGATCCTGCGCTCAATGCAGAATAACTCGACCAAGTATGGTACAACACATGTGTCAGAAAACTTAACACTGATGTGTGTAGGCTTCTCAGTAAGGTCCAGAGAGTTGCACGCGAAATCAACAGCGCTTCGAATCGTTATCCCAGGGCAGGCGATCCTTCCTAGAAGCGAGACTACGAACGGGCTATGTGCATCATCGACGCCATCAACAGATTCGTGTCCGGCCGAAGTCGAATAGCAGACGAGGGTATTCGATGGAAAATCAGCCTTATTGAACTGCAAGGAGGGTGTTAGTGCGAGTTCAGGAATTGGTGCGGTTCTGCAGGCATCCACTATGACAGCCAAAGGCCCTGTCCAACATGCATGTATGCGTTCGATCAGAGCATGAACATCAATTGTTTGATGTTGAAGGTGAGCTCGCAGCAAAGTCTGGTCATTGGCAATAGTCTCAGGGACAGCCTGCGTAGTTCTCAAGGCAAGGAAGACATCCGAATCTAGTTGAAAGCCGTGAGAAGCCATAAAGACGAATATGAGTTCGATCGAAGGATGGCGTTTCACGTCATCAAGAAACGCTTGTATGCCGGCCAGATACTCGTCTCGACCAATGTCTTCGTAGCAGTGTACAGATGCACCGGACAGGGGCGTCAGCCGGTAGACAGTCGACGCCAATGCACGGGCATCATTACAGCAGCTGTGGAGGTCAGCGAGTTGACCAGCATCAAAAAAGTCAATGCCGATACAAAGCCCGAGCACACGTGGTCGGTCATTGCAATCACCACCGAATCTCGAGCTCGAGCTCGATGACATCGTATTTGGGCTTGTGGCATGCTGAACAGTTGAGGACGTTGCGAGTAGCGATGCAGTGCGATGCCCTGCTGAGGACTGCGATGGTAAATACACATAGTGCGGCCAAGGAGTAGACTGCAAAGTGATCGAACTTTCAGACTTAATGTGCGCCGAGGTCGGCAGAAAGCCCGAAAAGTGATGAGCCACACAAGCAACGACATCTTCTTGCTGTTTATACTCAGGACGATGAACGGACTCTATGAGCCAGTGCAGTATCTCTTCCTGTTGATTGCTATTGTCGGCCGTAATGGTACCACCTGGTACTACACTTTCGTAACAAATGCCCTCTGATGAATACACGGTTGCATAGCTAGGCGACATCGTTATCGATGGTTCTGCTGCTGCTGACTGAGAAGATGACTCACTCAGATGCTCAGAACAAACACCTTCTGATGGACACACTGTTGCATAGCTAGGCGACATCGTTATCGGTGTTGCTGATGCTGCTGACTGAGAAGATGACTCACTCGGAGGCTCAGAACAAACACCCTCTGATGTACACACTGTTGCATAGCTGGGCGACTTCGTGATCGTTGTTGCTGTTGCTGCTGCTGACTGAGAAGATGACTCGCTCAGATTCTCCGGGCTCGCTGGCATAATGTGCTGAGTCATGGCCTGGTGCCTTGTGCCTGGTGCTAGTGGCTGAATGTCTCGTGGAACTTCAGTCATGTTGGAGGCATATTTCGTCAAGCTAATATCCGCACGAGGCGTATCACGGATGCTGACTGCAGAATCAGGTCGATCGCGCTTGCGACTGAGCTTGACAGCCTCGTCTGCTACAGCAACCGTCTTGGACGAAGTCACATCCTGTAAACGCGAAGAGCCAAGAATCTGGTCATCGCTAAACATCGTGGCACTTTCGTTGCGCTGGCGGAAAGTGAATAGTGTTCCGTCTTGGAAGTGCACGAATACTCGACATTGGACCGCTGTTGATGTGGCAACCAGCTTATCCAGGGCACAACGAGCAGCTTGTTCCCGGCAGCGCAGCTTGTGCCAAGTCATCTGCAGCTTTTCCCTAACAGGGGCATGCATCGTATAAACCAGGCCGCAAGCTGTTGATATCGAAAGATGCACATCCTTGATGTGACTGGACAGAGCATACTCGAACACTGCACGAAAAACTCTACCAAGCTTCTGTGTATCAATCGGCGTGCACTGCTGCTCACAACACGTTGATCCAGACGTTATCTGCAGAGGAATCGAAGGATACCGTTTTCTGATCTCGTGCTCACAGACACACCGCGAAGTCTTAGCGCCGTTGACTCCACTTTTAACAGCCAGATCAGGTCCGTGCTCTTTGGCAGCCTCTGGCCCACTTATCTGCTCGAACCTCGCGCCACTCGAGCCATCTAAGAATCCTTCGGACTCTTCGCAATGGGCTAGAAAGGCATGCGCCGACAGATTGCCGAGAGCTTCAATGCAGCGACCAGTCTTGTCGATTATGATGACTTTAGCCCTTAAATCACACTCGTCGATCATCTCTTGCAACTTGGTGGAGATGATGTTAACTTTACTTAATACCGTAGCTGTCTGAAGGCACACCAGGGATTTCAAAGCTGCTGCACTGGACGGAATAGATGGGCCATTCACCTGCTCCAGACAGATCCCATTTGTGTCGGAGAGCGCTTGAGCTTCTTTGAGAAAGTCTTGCGGTGGGACATGCTTCAGTGCATTATGGAAGCTGCTGAAGCTATCTTTGGCAAGCAGCTTGATCTCATCAAAGCTGCCGATGCTCTTGACTACGCACAACTTCGCAAAGAACTCGCCAGAGCTGCACACTCCAGTGATTTGATTGCACAAAGCGCGAAGTTTGCGGTCATATATCTGGGCACTCATGCCAGTTCCGCTGTCGTCCGCAGGGGCCTGCAGATTAACCTGACACAGGCGTCATTTTAAGAAGGATCGACGAAGGAGCCATACTGAGTGCAGCAGCAGCACTGGGGATACGAATAGTTGGGCAAGGGTTACCGCTGAAGGGCAGGTCAACACACCAGCATTGACGGCCTGGGAACGAATACCCGGGAGCAGCGAGGGGCCTGGCGCTGCGCTTGTACCCACCGCTGTATGAGTTGAGAAGTGAGAATGTTGAGCAAGGTCTGCGAGTGACGTGCTGGCAAACGACCAAAGTTGCTGTTGTGGCGTATTCATCATTCCATGCAGCGACAAGCAATTCGGGTCTGCCACACTGCCGAACATTTCGGTCATCTCTTGGTCACGAATACCTGTAATCATAACCACGACTGTTATGATCAACCTGTCAAAAAAAAACCGAGGCTTGCATGCAGATGCACCGTCTGTCTGGAAAGCCGGAGCTGCTGAGTGATGCAGTTCTCCACTTCGATACCGCTTCATTTCACCCGTCACAGATCTCGGTACATCGAGGACATCCACAAGATCGGAACAAGACTCGCTGATGATTTCGAGATCGATTGAAGCGGAAACAACTGGGCACCAGGCAGAGAGGTGTTGCAGAAATGTGTTTGTCCAACGAACATCGTTCTCAGAGCACACTAGGTAGAGTTTGGCATTGTTGGTTGAATCGGCATGGGCATGCGCGCATGGTGATGGCACGTGTGGATGGGAACATGGCAGCGACGAAAAACGAGTGTGAGGGTCGTCCTGAAAAAAGGAGTGCATCCTCAAATGGCGCAGGTTGGGGCGGCTCTCGTCGCAAGGCGCCAGCAACTTACGAAGTAGGGCGCACCCTTGACTATTGCGCAGAGTACTAGTGTCAATGCTCAGCAGACGACGCTCGCACTCAGTTGTGGACCACGTCGACAGCGCATGCTGTCCCTCGACTGTCAGGTGATCGCCATGGTCGGTTGTAAATAAAGTGTGGCCAGTCAACATTTGGTACAGCACCGCTCCGAACGACCAGGAATCGTATGCTGGCGATGCAAGTAGTGCTTCTGTGGAGGATACACCACGCTGAACGACATTGCCCATCTTGTCGAGGACGAACATCTCGGGCGGGGCAACACAAGCGCTTGATTTATGGCCGATCGGGTGGCCGATCCAAGCGGCAGCGTCGAAGTCGATCAGTTTCCACTGACTACCGAATTGCATCACATTCAACGGCTTGAAGTCACAATGGACAATGTTCCTTGAGTGCAGGTATGAGAGCCCGTTCCCCAGCTGGATCATAATGCCTCTCACATGCATGCTCACGGTGTTTTGACCAACGAAATTGTCGTGCAACATTGCATCGGCTAGTGTTCGGTCACCCTTCGAAAGCACGAGACAGCCTGCTAGCGTGCGAGGACTCGAGAAGTCGGATTCGATGTGTGCGTGAGATCGGATCAGGTGAATCGCGGTAGGCACTTGCTCATGTGTGTTGCGATTCAGGTGCGATAACTCACGCTCAAAGGCATTTTGATCGGTCATAAGCTTGAGTACGACTGTTGTTGGGGCGACTTCGAGCATGTCGTCAGCAAAGACCACAGTTGTGCTCGCAGAGCAATGCAACGGTGGCGCCTCACGATGAATCCGGTACCTAAGTGCCCGGAGGCTCAAAATCAAAACTCGGCTCAGATCAAATCGTCTGGTTGAGATCGGCAGGGAAGAACCTTCCGAGGAAGTACAGACGCTGCCAGATCTGACGGCGATTGCGCTTACTTGCGACCGACAGTGCAACACGCCCAGCGCGATCAGTTGCATAAGCGAGCTCTTTAACAGAGAAAGGCTGCCCCGTGTCGTATGCAGTGCAAAGAATTTCATCCACCATCTGTGTCCTAGCATTGGTTTCAAGCTGCAGAAGCCGTGTCCAATTGTCTGAACGGCCCACAGGGTCGATCGGCCTAGCCAGCAGCATGCCTAAACGATGCCAAGCCTCGATAGGCTCATCTGGAACAAGCTCAAATGCAAGACGCATTGAGTGATCGGGTTCAATTACCGCAAGAGGGTATGCAGTAATGAGAGCATGCAGTACGCTGAGCTCATCATCTGCAGGTGGGCCCCGTACGCTTAGAGCTTGCACGAGAAGGTGCAGCGGGAGATCACCACTAGAATCAGTCTTCGTGGCTGCCTCCGGGTCAGCTCGCAGTAGCACATCAATCAATGCGGCGGGCGCACCACATGCAGCACACGTATGCAGTGCCAAATCTCCGGCAGAATCGATGGCGGTGGCCACCTTCTCAAGGGACGCCCCGCTGCTCCACATCTGCAGGTACAATTTGTATTGCTTGCACCGGAAGCGGCTTAAATTATGCGACGAGTTAGACCCCCGCCGATACTGGACGAGCATCAGTGCGAGAATGCTGATGGTGAACACGGCTAGGCCGATCACCACGAGCAAACGCCTTACGCTAGGCACCTCGGAAAGGTCACAGCCGCCAGAAACAGGAGTGTAGCCCTCACCACACTGGACTACGATCCGGCGTAGCAGCAGCACACACCTACTGCGCCTCTGTGTAGTCGTGTTCCAGAAGCCATCCACGTGGAGTCTCATAATGTACGAGCCGTGATTAGAGCGGATGCTTGCAGGTACCGAGACAAGAAATCGGTTGATCGCAGTGAACGGGTCCGAGCGAAGCGCTGTTAGTTTCACAACATCTGAATCTGATCCATGCGGCTGTTGCCAAGTCAGAGTGAGTCCGACAGTTTCGTTCGCGAACGGTGCGTCTGAATCATCGAGGAGCTCCGCGCGGACAACCAATTCGGGCGCGTTGTGACGCAGCACCCCAACGTTGGGCGTAACCGAGTATCTTGAGCGCTGGCATGACAGGGCTGGCTGAGCCGCTGTAGAACTTGCCGCCAGCAGCACAAACAAGTAAAAGTTGTAAGAACCCTGCTTCGAGTCCAACATCATCATTCCCAAGCGTAAGCGAGCACGCTCGACACCGACCACGAGAAACTAGTTACTTCTAAAAGTAAAGTACGTACATGTTCGAGCCGCGACAGGCGGACATTGTTAATGAAAAGCGGGTGCCGTTTAGTTCCGGCCTCTCACGTCACTCTCATTGTTGCGGTCCTGATGAAAAGTGAAAAGACAACAGGGTTGCTGGTTGTCCTCCCGTCCACACGGTTGTTTTTAAAAAAATTCGTTAGATCAGTTACTAATT
>JACKZZ010004954.1_pt1 | contig 11136 bp, 10 predicted proteins | sample 8027871 | NCBI WGS metagenome assembly JACKZZ01 (sample SAMN15724774, study PRJNA655200) | protist metagenome | isolation source: fluorescence activated cell sorting (FACS) single amplified genomes of... | place: USA: West Boothbay Harbor, Gulf of Maine | collected 2000-07-19
CCGCCGGGCTGGACTTTTTAGAAAGTCCTAACTTTTTGGAATTTCCGGACAGTCCGGATTTTCCGGAAGCCGGAAAAATCGATTTTCCGACTTCCGAAAAACCCAGACTTTTCGGAAGATCCGGACTTTTCGGAAAATCCGGACTTTTTGGAATTTCCGGAAAGTCCGGATTTTCCGGAAGCCGGAAAAATCGATTTTTCGTAAGTGCCGGAAAATCCGAACTCTTCGGAAGATTTCCGGAAAGTCCGGACTTTTTGGATTTCCGAAAACAAGCTCTACGAGAAGGAGGCAAAAATCATCAAGGGATATCTTCAATTTCAACACTGGCCTGCTCATCATCAACCGTGTACTTGATAGACCTTCGCTCTCGTCTTTTCGAAAAGAGAACAACGGACATTGCGCTGTTGCACGACGCCACAGAAAAAAACAGAATCATACTTACTGCTTCGTTCTCTGTAGAGCTGCGAGAACGAGTTTTTTCAAGAAATTGAATCACCCTCCCCCCATGCTTTTTTGTGATATGGCTGCTCCACAGCTTCATCCTTGTCCTCGCTGCGTTGTGTCACAAGGAAAAGTAGTTCAACATCGCTAGAGTAGAATTAATACCATACTCTTTCTCTTCACGAAGACCAAGTAATATCGAACTCCTTGATGTGCTAGTATTGCAGCTTTTCCGACGAGGTCTAGATCTAGATCTAGTTCTAGTCTAGTTCTAGTCTAACTCAAGTCTTGTTGTAAATTGCATAAATTTCTTTACTGCCATTGGTGCTGATTTCTGTATCTTTGCTTTTGTACTGTCAGAAGTACAACTTTGCAGTTTGATATGGTATTCATCTTCTCGGAAGTCGACGTAGTTCTGGTGTGTTTCTGGGATAATCGTTGCACCAGCCGCAGCCTTAGTACATCCTGCCGGCCCGCCACCATCGGAGTTGCAATGTGATATGAGACGAAAAAAACCAATCGCATATATGGAAGTGGAGATGCGGACGAGTATATTCTTTGACCATGCAAACGAAACGCGAGCTCGTCTTGGCAGCACCTGCGAAAGCATCCTCGTCGCAGGAAGAACTAAAAACTGGCACGATGCTGGGCTCAATGTTGAACTGTGTCGCTGCAGCAATTTCCTCCTATTTTTTGTCTAAGTGACGAACGCGCACAGAAAATTGATTGAAGTATTGCAACTAGAACGGCACGCCTGCGTTTGGTTTTTTTGCATCTCATAGCTGGCGCCTGTCATGCATTGCAAAGATAATGATAAGTAGCGCTAATTTCTCACTTGAGCTTGACTTCCTGGCCGGAGCAGCTACGTCACACACAGAATTTTTTCATTTGAAGTGAACCGCGTACGATGATCTTCGGGATGCGCTAGCAGCACAGAGCTGCATAATTTGTTGATAAAAAAGAAGGAAGCCGAAGCCTACACTTACAGCCTCCGGCATGGATTGTTTGGTCATGCTTCCTGCTCATGTTCTTTGTTTACTTTGATAAACCTTACTAGCAGGTGGCATGATGACCAAAATGAGCTGCAACCTCAATTGTCTCTCACTCTCGTTGGGCCACACTACAGTATTATGTCCCATGCCCTCTAAAAATCTTACCGGTGCAGGCGCGGGCTCGGTCTGGTCGAAGAGCAAGAGGGCAGGGGCGCTCCCGAGCACGGCCAGTGGCAGGAAAAGGAAGGCCAGCTGCGTCGCAAAGTAGAGCTTCTGGTGCCGCGTGCTCTTGATCAGGGCGGCCATCCCCCGAGGAGGAGCGGGTGGTAATTGTGTATTGTGGACGTGCTTCAGCGTTTCTGTTCTCGCACTGACGTAGTACTTGTACAGATTCAGGCTTGCGGTGGAGCCATGCTCCTTTATGTCCGTTTTCGCTCGCCCATCCCCGGTGGCGACTTTTTGTTTCTCCTCCGATTCGTCTTTTCCTTCTTCTTGCGTTTTTTCCACGCGTCGAGCCTTCGCAGCTGTTCGCCTCCTCGTGGCTTGCGCTCGTTGCTCCCGGGCAGTTTTGATGATTTTCTTCTGCTTCAATTTCATGTTTATTTCATGTGATGACTTTCGTCGTAAAAAATTAAAATAGGGACAAAACTTTTCGATTCGACAACGACTTCGACGGGGAGCCTTTGTCGTGCGTCGTTTACATGTGTATGTATGGGGTTGCTTTTTTTGAAAAATTTGATTTTCGGGGCGGAATACTGAAAATTACAAACAATACAGCTCTTCAAATTATACGTTGCAAAAATATAAGGAGGATATCCTTAGTACCCGTGGTCGTGAAAAGTAACGAAGTTGGACGAGGTCTCTTGGCGTTAGGCACATCGCGTGCAGCATTAGAAACTAAATCTCAGGCTGCATGATCTTCTCGACAATCAACACAGTTCTTGTTCACAAACACATATGCAACTCTTCGCGTTTTTTTAATATAGTAATTGAGTAAATTCTTCCGTGGTAATATTAATTTTGCGACAAAACGGGGGGCCGAATCGTCTTTCTTGTCATGGGGAAATGCAAGTCTTTAATGTAGCGAAAAAAGGGAAAAAGAGTTGGGAGAAAACTATCGGTGGTGAGACGAACTCACAACCACAGCTGCTCCTGTGATGAATAGTGAAAATTCTTTACGACCACGCAAGCAAAACAACAACTTTTATCCTCAAATTAAGTAATATTGAAGCACAAGTACGATGCTTTGTTCCATTCAAAAGATGTTTTTGATACAGGACGAGGCGAGCAGCTAGGAAAAATACAACTACGACCGACCACGTACTGCCCTCGTTCCAAGACGGCGAGAGCGCGTCAAATCTGTGCCTGTGCCTGTGGCGGCATGCTTGTTCATCTAGACGAGGTGTTATTCAACATTGTGGACGAAGACGTTTTTGTTCTCGACGAGCGTTAACTGCTACATGCACGAGTTGTACGGATGAAACCGAAAGCACGTACGCTAAGCCTGCTGTCCGCACGAGGAACGAGAGGACCGAAATGAGACCAAAACGAAAACTAAAATAAGTGAAGCTCCCTCGTTTACCGACAACTTTTTGACGCGACAGCAGCATCCAAGAGCCGACCTCCGCACCGTCTCCTCTGGTGCCGGGCATATTAAAGATGATGGGCAACCTGGTGCCTTTGTGACGAGAAACCGATGAAAAAAATTCTCAACGTTTGGGTTCGTTTGATACCCTGGTCACTACTTCCAGCCATAACTGACGCACCACAGCTCCGACTTTCATTCTCTGTGCCAACACTTTATTCAGCAGAACACGCACTGCTTCATCGAACAGACGAGTCCGAGTCGCTCGCAGCATCCAACCAACGTGTTGTGTAGTAGATATGAAAACGAAAAATGAAAATACTTGATCTCTACATGATGGAACTGGTACTATTGAAGTGCCTTTTGTAGTGCTTTAACATTCATCCTATAAAGATAAAGATTGTAATTTTTGCATGTATACTATCTATCCAAATCCTGATAACATCTAGACTTGCACATAGCATTTGCTTTTGTTTTGGATCTGCATTGTTTTGCTTTTTGATTTTGATATTTGGGTGCATAGAAAGACACTGTAACAAATCTTATTTCAGGACACGCTTGTTCTTTGTGCATGATGCAGAGAAAAAATGTATAGAAGACCACTTTGAGCTTGATCAAAGTTAAACTTCCTGCTGGGTGCCGTTCCTTTATCTCAAAATTTTTGATGACTCGGGTGAAATCATATCATTTATCAGAATACCACATGTACGGGAGTAGTTAAGTATGTTAGATCAAAAAAAAGTAAAGTGTTTCGCCGCGGGTTGCGGCTTCTTTCAGATCCTCAACAAAGTTGCTTGTGCGATTTCTGCTTCAGAATTATAATTGGTTTGGTGAATGGCAATGGTGAATGGAAAAAAGAAGGTTTGTTCTTATGTTAGAATTAGTTTTGTAAGAAAAAACTTGATTGAAGAAAAGTGAAAAGTGTGAGTTTTCGTTGTAGGTTTTACAGATATAAATACAGGCAGCTGAGCCCGCTTGTCTGACATTCAGCCTCGGTACCTAGCCTCAACATAAATCGAATTTCTGGAGGGCATGCCTGGAGCAATCGCCATTGCCCGCATCTACAGCAGAGCAGATCATACATGTACATCAGTAGAAGCATCTCGAAGTAAGCTAGAGTTTATTTTTCTTTATTGCAGAAATACGCGAGCGCCCTACACAACAGATAAGCTGAGGCCATCAAGCGAGCCAATTCCTGGGCATGCTGGTTTTCTATGTCATTTTAACTTTAATTAAGGTGGAAGATTCATGACAAATTATCATTTTGTCGATTTCCCACTAGACACTTCCCTATCGTCCGATTTAAAGCAAATTCAACAAAAACTGGCGATTCTTCAACAACAGCCGGCACTAACACTCTTGTCCGCTGCTTTGTTCGCGTTACTGACGTGGCTCCTATCATGTGCGAAATTGCCCCACCCCCCGAGTCGTTTGGAACAAAAAGAATCGATTTTCTTGCGCTAGTAGTGACTATGTATATGGCTTCATCGCTTTATTTCATCTTCAAGTTTTCCTCTACTACTTCATTTTCACACCTTGTCTTCCACAGACAGGAGAATGTATCTTCATGCGATGATGATAGATCATAAATATCATATTTTTGATATTGATCATCATCGTTGGCGATGCCCACCTGGCCGCAGAATACAAACCCCACAGGAGTCGGTGCTGTGGATGGTGTGCCGGGAATCTTGCGGAGGCGGTGGCCAACACGGTCGCGCGGACACTCGGGGACCACAGTGGGTTCTATTTCTAGCGAGGGAGCAGCAGCGAAATGCTGGAAGGAACAGTGTACAACCACCATCGAGCCACATGCCCTCGACGGTTCAAGGCTTGCGTGGTCGTGTTGTTTCTGATTCTGTTTGTTGCAGTTGCTTGGGCAATAAAGGGCCAGAAGGAACTGGAACAGCCGAACACCGATAGCCACAGAGGGAAGCTTCGCTTCCACATCAAAAGGGGCCGCTGGGACTTGTTGCCCGGGTGCTGTTTCTTTTGGCTCTATATCTATTTCGCAGGGCCTGTCCATATAAAATACCCAGAAAGGCACCATCTAAGGGGAGTCGATCAACTCCACAAACAGATACAGATTTCGCCTCTCGGCGCTGCAGGGCCCAATTTCCGCTAGGGCCTGGCTTCCATGAAAGACCCCGAAGTTGGTAACCTCACAACACATGACAAAAACCCCTTGAAATTGAAATGTTCTTCGCAAGGGCGGGGCTTTAGTACGTTCTTCAGTTCGATAGAAGAGTGCTACGTCTCCGAAGCCCAAGCGATTCTCAGGAGCCTTTGCCTGGAGAAAGGGCACACTTTCGTGACCCAGCAGCAAGAATTGCTCCTTCTGGAACGTGGGGCTGTCAAAGCGAATGCAGTACACAGTCACAGGTTCAGGCTTATCGTCTTGCTGCTGCTCGTTGGCGACTGCAAGCAAGCCGAGAGCTGTTCTTGCCAGAATGGCGTCGTCCTCCTCCAACGGGGCTCCCCCGCGCTGGACGTCGGTCGAAAATCCCCCGGGGCACTTCTTGATCAGTTGCACGGATTCAGTGCTTATGCAGTGCAAACATGTCTGGTTCTAGAACACTGCAAACTCGTAACGCGTCCCGTGGGTCAGAGATGAATGAATCTCTCTTGTTGCATGACTACTGAAAAAACGCGTTTGCTTTGGTCAACTGGAGAGGCGGGTTCTTACGAATAATATAGATCAGGAGGTGGACGTGGACCATCCAGAACCAGAATCTGAAACGCTACGTGCTGCATTTTTCCAGACGTCGTCATAGGGGAAGGATGGAGACTGCACGGTGAGCCGCGCAATCTTCCAGACCCAAACATATTTGCAAGCCGTAGCGGTACGCCGTTCCTGGTCATCGTTTTTCTTCTTGTGTTGTAGTTCGACCGAGTATGAGGATGCACAAATCCCCCTCCTTCTCTATTTGAACTTAAGCGCGTGAACAGCTGCAACGCCATTTTTCATGACACAGCTGCCTCTTCGTGCGCATTGTAGTAATTGTACAGTAATTATTATTTGACGTTGCAAAATTTGTCGTAACTCAAGGCCGGGCCAAGTGTAGATTTTGTATTTTGCATTTACAAACGAGGGCAAGAAGGGAATAAAGATGTGCACTCTCATACCGCCCCTGCATTGGAGGTTGCCTTGCGCTTCACGATCTTTCTCCTGTGGAAAAACGTGCCCGCCCATAAGTTAACAATAACAAGAAGATGGAACTTCTTCAGGCACTCGTGATGTTTCATCTTTCTACTTACTTACTTACTTATTTGCGAGTTACACACTTTCCCATCTTGATCTTTGTTGTTGTGATCGAGTGGAAGGGCTACTTGCGAGCACAATCGCATGCGCATCATAAAGTCAAATGCGTACTTACAAATACAGCATGCTGCAAATACAGCATGAAGAAATTCCGAAGAACTACAGGTACGTCGTCACGATGAGCATGACGGCCTCTCTTCAAGAGGAATTAAGCAGCAACCGTTTCTGAAAAATCTGAAAATGCAACTCTCCTGCACAAGAAGCAACTCCGGGCGCGGACGTTTTTGAATAGGATAGCATCGCTGATCTTATCAAGGCGGTTCAGAAGATCGTACGTCGTAAACCAGCCGACGTTCAATGCAAAGGTGCCTTGCGTCTCGTCTTCCCGCTTCTTTTTTAGAAACGTCTTCAAGTCGCCTTCACCGTCGCCATAGGTTTGTTTTAGGCCCGGCTGGTATTTCGGTATGATGGAGGTCTCAGACCACTCCACAGGGTGTTCCCGCAGCCGCAGGCTATTTGCCTTGGACACTCTCAGACCTAGCCATGCCAGAACCTGCCAGTCGAGCGTCTCACGCACTCCCTGGAACACTTCGTCGACGTCTTCACTTGTCGGTTCACACGGGTTGCTCGACAGGGCGCCAATTTTATCTATCACACTCTGATAGGACCTGTGCACATTGTCACGCGTTGCGTGGAATAGCGTTTGGATCTTCTTTCTCGGGTTTCCGGTTGGCGCAATGAAAAAAACCTTGAAGGTATCCAAGAGAAAACGGTGGTTCGTGTCGGCGTCGTCCCCACAGAGAATTATTAAAGATTGAGGCATAGAATCAACATTGAGTACTTTCAATTATACTGCCACACAGACACTACAAGCAGTGCTGCAGCTGCAGAGGTGCTTCTATTTTTACGAAGCGTCCACCCACGGTGGAAATACAATAACATAAACATAGTGTGCCGAGGAGCACTGCAATAACTCTCTGTATTAAGAACGGCAAAAGAACCTCCTGCGTTCAGTTTGATAGGACGCCTGGGCCATGATATGGCACTCGTTGAACACCGAGGACGAGACCCCGCGCTGTTCATCTTTCTTTCCTTCCGCTTGCACAACATTCCAGATCTTTTCCCCGGGTTTTGCAGGATTGTCTTGTGCCGTCAGTTTGCTCCTGATGAACTTCCCCCCTTTGAAACAATTCTGCTGATATTGCGCCGCGATGAAACCCCGGGTGCCTTGATTGTAGGCCATAGTCAGAAAGACCCCACTGAGGACGAGGCTCACGCTCCTTTTCTCTTCTTTTCCAATGGTTTCATAGTCATCAAGCCGCTGGTGTTTCTCCTTGAAGACGTACAGCAGCCCCTGCTGTGCCAGCATGATTTCGACGATGTTTTCTTGCGTGGTAGTAGAGAGGAGGTCCAGGCTCCTGTGGCTGTCAATGGATTCTAAAAATTTCCCGGCCAGGTCGGTGTGTCCTTGCAGCTCCAAAGCGTGCAGGCGTTCCAAATTCCGCACAACATGACTGTCTCCCCTCGGTCCCGCCCACACGTAGACGTGATAGCGATTCTTCTCCATAATGTGGTACTCTAAATGCGTTTTGCTTACCCGCTCGTCGAAGGCTTCCCAGAATTTTTTCGCCTCGGGCTTGTCCCTGCGGGGCAGCCGAATCGCGTGAACCCCCTGCTTGCTACCCGACTTGGACGGGAGCTCGATCGTGCCGTCATCAGATTCGGGCAAAATGATTTCTTTCATGGGCACACGGACGGTTCCCTGGTAGGAAAAACCATGCTCCAGCAGTCCAACAATGACAAACACGCCACCCTCCGTGTTCTCCACGCGCCAATCTCCCGGCTTCCAGTTTTCTTTCTCAACCTTGTTGCCGTTGGCGCCGGGGGGCGGTGGATTTTCTCCCCGGTCCGCTGCGGTTTGGCCTCCAACGGGAACCGCAAACCCCCACATCTCGGGTTTTCCATGTATTATGAAAGCGCGCAATGCCGCCCTCGGCCGCATTTGTTGATGCACGGGAAGAGCAGAAGAAGAAGCATCGCAGATGCAGCGCACATACTGTTCTTGTAGTCTCTGGGTGACAAAAAATCCACAGACATCAAGCAGCTGCGCCTAGTACATATTACTGCTTCACCGGATCAACAGTGCTGCAGGTTCCCATGTGCTGACAGATAATGATACAGTCAGGAAGAATGCAATTTCAATGGCCGCAAGAGCTCTAGCTGTTGAACTCATGGCGCCTGTGCAACATGACGCATGAAGTAAAGTAGAAGGCGGAATTGCGCACTTTGGTATTGGAAATCCGCCGCCTGCAGCCGTTTTCCCCCAGTGCCGTGTGTTTCAGGTCATTCTCAGCCAGCGCGTTAAAAATTTGAACTGCCACCTCCGCGTTCTGGGCGATCTGCGGCTCGGCGAAGGCTTGGGACCAGTCCTGCCCCAGAATCGTGACCGTGTTCGGGCATTCCACAAGGTCCCCGGGGTTGCCCACGCTGAAGAGCTTACCTGAATTCTCATCGTCCGCGCGAATCGGTTATGGAGGTTTCAGCAGCTTTTTTCAAAAGGAAAAGGATGAAAAAACATATAGAATGACTTCTATTTACGAAGAACGACGTCCAACACAAATGAATCGAAGCTGCTGTTACTTTTCGTGCTGCACGTTTAGAGGGCCATGGGTTGCGCAATAGGATGAATAGATACGGTAAAGGGCGAGTCTTTATTGTCTTCCTCCTGAACGTCCACGTGATGGGTTATGATCGGCATACTTACATACTTATAGTTAAAAATTCGAAGTAGCTGCAGCCAAAAACAAGCCACAGACATGATCTGATGCTGAAAAGAACTGAAGTTGCTTTTGTTTGTGCGAGTCCACAAGGAAAGTGAGGACTCTCTTCAACCTTTCCCCAATGAAAAATTCCCACCTTCCGTTTGCGTATGTGTTTCCGGCCAAGCGAGATTCCCCACTCGTATAATTTGAAGAGGTTAGCTTGGTTCTTGGGGCTCCAGAATATCGCCCATGCCAGCCACGGCATGACGCCGTCTGTCATCGCGTACGGCTTCACGCTGCCGTCGTCCATATCGTTATTGCAGCAAAACCTGCTCGAGTCAAAAAATACATAAAAAATACAAATACTTATATATTCGCGGTAGAACTAGTACGGCTAGTCCTCGGCCTTACCTTGTTACCTTACCATTGCCACTGCAGTCTCCGCCACGTCGCAAGGGCAGACATCTGCTTGAGCAGCTGCCTTGTTCATAGAATAAGAATACTGCTACATCACGCTTTGCCAACAATAAAGATGAGACCACTTTTACTTTTTACAATTTACAGTTTTTGACGATGTTCGCGAGACTTCGACGAACTTATAGAGGCGTCATTGTCACAATGACGCCTCCATAGTGTTATAGGTTCGTCGAAGTCTATGGTTCGTTTGATTGAGACAATGTCTCGTGCAACTTCATCTCGCGGCGCACGTGACGTTTTTCTTTTTGCAAGCGTGTGTCATGACCGCGACGGACTGTGTTGGGCCAAGTGCTATTTATGTTCGACTTGACGTTGACTCAAGAAGTTGGAGTTGCTCTTTCCCGGCATAATTGAGACCAAAAGGGAACTCTTCGTACGGACCTTTAGCTTTTTGTGCGAGGATGTTCTTGTCGACGTGGTCGACGACCTCCAGGAGGGCCAGCTCCTTGAGTCTGCCGGCCGCATAAGTCGTGTCGCGTGTGAGAACGTCCTTGCATGCTGGAGTCGTGAATCTACCTTCATCGGATGATACAACGTTTGTCAAAAAGTGCTCATACCAAGGAAGGTTTGTCAATGCCATTCCACCGCCGTCCAGCATCGTCTTGCTTTCTAAACGAATGGCGGTCTGCAAAAACCCCAGAATGGTTGCTAAACAAAACTCCGCTGGCCTCGTCGGATAGTCACCTCCAATTTCGTAGAGCTGTAATTTTCCCAGCTTTAACGCGCGCTCCTTTTCCGCAAGCTGCGCAGCGCTTTCCGCTTCCCTATTCACCTGCTCCAGCCATCCCTCCGGACCCCGACCGCCAGTTCCATATGATTTTGTTGTGTGGGGACAAATTTCGATGTCCATCGCTTCAAGCGAAAACCAGTAGTCGGGACACACAGGGAGACCCTGAAACATAAGGAAGACCAAATGATTCCTGGGACACCAGCTGGGGCGACTCTCATCGTTTCTGTTCACGAGGGCTTCGAAGAGGTCGCGTTGCGAAGGCGGGTCCTGCATCTCAGTTTTTCTTCCTGGTATTACACACGCGTGTGCATCAAAAACATAGCCCACGGGCTCCCGGTCCCGCTCGAAACTATGCGTGCAAAAACTGCCCCCCTCTGGGTCCATTCGTTCCTGGAAAAATATAAAGCTTTCGTCCTTGTGCCCATAATCATTTCGCTGCTGGAGCAGAAATATTATAAACACTGCGTGTAGAAGAAGTACTTGTCCCGATCAAAAGAAAGATGACAAAGCGACAATCATGCGAAAAATTATGTTGCCTTGAAGAGACGTACACGGCGTTTCTTCGTTGTGCGACGTGGGACGATGACGGGTATCGATCAATCCTGCTGCAAGAGCTAGCGAGAAGAGAACGCGATGAAGGCACGCAGTGACAATGCGAAAGTGAATCTGAAAAAACAGCCAAGCTGGGTGCTTCATGATTTGGGTGCTAGTACAGTAGTAGCAATACCATAGCGGTAGCGACAAGCTCTAGGCGAATTCCCAATGCACAGCCATTTTCTTTATTCCACGGCGGGACCTAGAAGATCATGCAGTGGATAGACTGCGGACAGTTGCATTAGGTTGGCTCCGCCTGCTGGGCGGGGGCCGGACGAGCCCGGTTCATCTAC
>JACKZZ010009412.1_pt1 | contig 11135 bp, 4 predicted proteins | sample 8027871 | NCBI WGS metagenome assembly JACKZZ01 (sample SAMN15724774, study PRJNA655200) | protist metagenome | isolation source: fluorescence activated cell sorting (FACS) single amplified genomes of... | place: USA: West Boothbay Harbor, Gulf of Maine | collected 2000-07-19
TTTCGAATCGGTTCCAGGGGTACTGAGAGTGGTTACTGTAGATATACAGCCTGCGGATTGGGGCGATAGGATGAGTGCGTTTGCATGGGTATACATTGATTGTGACCCAGAGCATCACATCCTAGACCTCATGGCCAGAGGTAGGTGGCTCAGGCGGCAGACTGGATCTACTGCAATTGATTGGACCTATGCGGTGGGGCAAAAGGTTCCTATTCTTTCCAAGAAGAAGACAATATATTTGACTTGTTGTGGGGTGCCTCACGAGGCTGGTCTGGGCGATCCGCGCCCACCTGAAACGAAACCAATGCCTATATACGCAACACCATATGTCTCCTCCTCCTCCTCCTCACTAGCACACAGTCGTGGGCAGGCCCAGACCCAGACCCAGGCCCTGCCTGTCTTTGGTTATCAAACCCTTGGTGGCAGTAGTGGTAGTAGTGGTAGTAGTGGTGGCAGTATTGGCAGTGGTAGTGGTAGTGGTAGTGGTAGTAGCGGAAGCACAGTGTTCGAGACACAACAAACTATATACACTATCTCCGCACTTCAACTGCGTCGGCTGCTGATCTTACATATGCAATGCACAATACCCGATTTTGTAAAAATGATTGATTCTCGCTCTGGCCGAGTTATAGAAGGTTCTGATAATGTTCTTGGCGGAAGTCGAATTTTCCTACAAGGTGCGTGCTATGGCCAACCTATTGACCAAATCCCCCACTATGGATAGGTATGCAGGTATGTAGGTGGGTTGTAAATTGATTTCATCGTAGTAGTAGTAGGGGAAAAGAAAAGCCCAGCTCTGTATCAAAATGTACATATAGTAATGATGCCAGTCATTGCCAAAAGAAAGAAATGAAATGAAAAATGAAACATGTTCCTATTTATTTGTCAGGAGAATTAATTTTATCTTGAAAACTGAATTTATTTACTCGTACTTTTTTCACGAACATATAAAAAAACTGAAATTAATTTTACTTCGAGGTACGAATTTTACGAAGAACTTTGAAGACTGTATAATGTGTTCCAAGAAAAATATTAAAATCTTTAATAATAAAGCCGTATACTTCGAAGTATAGTAATAATGTACGAGTATCATCTCCGTATAACCAATAAATCTCATGAAAATCAAATAAATATACGATGAACATGTGAATGCCTGCAGGGACAGGACAATGACAAGGACAACTACTGCTATCTATTTCTAAAGCTTCGCGAAACTCTTCACTCGCCCTGCATCCATCGTCAGCACCCACTCACATAGAGGCGTAGTACCCCCAATAGCATCAGTGCGAGTTGCGCTCTCTAGGTTATGTGTAACACACAACAAGGTACAGCGTTTTTCAATACAAACATCCCTTAAAGTACGAATTATTTTTAATTCCGCAAACTCATCAAGATTTGAAGTAGCTTCATCTATTAAAACAACACAACCCTTCCCACTCTCTGCAGTGTAACTCCTTATCTTATAAATCGTCCTAGCTAAGCATAGCAGTTGCCTCTGACCTGCACTGAGCTGTGACCCCCCGTCCTCGAGAGTGACCCTCAGCATCTCTATGGGCGCCATATCCGAGAGATACTCAAGGTCGATGGCCCCAGTAGTAGCACTAGTAGTAGTAGCACTACTAGTAGTAGTAGTAGTAGTAGTAGCAGCACTAGTAGGAGTAGTAGCAGCAGTAGTAGTAGTAGTAGCAGCAGTAGTAGTAGCGTCAATTAATACATCTACCTGTTTATCTGTTTGCCTAGCTCGGATAGTGTCCACGAAACCACTATCAACAAGACAACGTGCCATCAAAGCATAACGCTCACGATGCACAGCATCAATATCCTCCCTATCTACAACACCAACATCTTCTAAGTCACCTGTGCGGGTCCCCTTTTGGGTAGATTGAGTATCACCGGGTGTCCATGGGTCGATATTTAGTGCGATAGTTCCGCTGAGCAGCACTGGATCTTGCGGTAACACGGCTATCTGCTGCAGCTGCTGCCTACTGCTACTACTACCACTACTATTACCACCACCTTCATCAACAGGGACGGGGTAATTACAAAGATCACCTGATACATACAAGGCGCCTTGACTTATGCGAGTTAGTCCCATCACGCACCGCAACATGCTACTTTTACCACTACCAGTGCGCCCCACCACTGCCACCCTGGCTCCGATAGGCACCCTTAATGTGACATTTCTGAGGGCAAGGGAGGCAGTGGGTCGAGGTGATGAAGACTTTCCCGTTAGTGATTGGGTTTGCTTGAGTAAGTCAGAATGAGAATAAGAGAGAGAAATGTCATTGAAAAATATTTCTCCATCTTCTGGTTCACATCTCAACCCCTGTTCAGCACCCGAAAACAAGGAAATATCAACTTCAGTGAGATCTGAAAGCAAGGGTCGTTCTAGATCACCATCATTTGCGTCATCTCCACTTACAATCGATGCAAACCATGCCGATGGCTCTTTCAAGGAGAGCCCACCACTATCCCTCACGCCACCCCCCAAAGTAGTACCACTACCACTACCACTACCAGTAGTAGCAGTAGTAGCAGGCTTTTTATTGTCGTGATCAGGGCGACCCGGGCCGAGATCTTCTATATACTCACAGACGCGTTCAACACTCACAAAGTGCTGTTCAGTAGCTGTAACACTACCAAGCAGTCCGTTGAGATTACTAACGATACTAATACTATATAGCAAAGCTAAACCAAGGAGAGCTGGTGATGTTTCAACAAGACAAAGATCATGTTCTAGCGTGCAAACAACAGCCGACAAGGATATAATACAACTTATAAACATGCCAAGGATTTGAAGACGAATGGATAACCATTGCGAGCATAGGTCAGAGCACAAGGAAACACGCAACACATCACGCATCATTCCATCAAGCACATCGCAATAGTGTCTAGATGCACTAGGGTGTGCCCTTATAACTGGTGTAGCGGCAAAGCTATCGGATAATAGAGAATACATTGGTGATCTGACCACTGAGTCCAACCGCCGTAGCTGCCTACTAGAATGCCTAAAGAAACGCTGTATTCTAAAGTATAAATAGAAAGCGAAGAGCATAAATGGCAACACAACAACATCAGACACAATAATAATCGTAAAACCTCCAGCTACAAGAAAGAATTGCATGATAACGATATTTAACATAAATGGCAGCTGATCATCAACTATAAAGACATCACGACCCAAACGGTTAACCACCCTACCCACTGATGTGTTTTCGAACCATCCTAATGGTGCGTATAAAACACTATTAATAAGTTCACTATATAACGACACACAAGCTCGCATACACGCCCAAGCGAATGAAAAAGATCGAATTATCGCCGCAACGAAATTAACCGACATTATTATTGACGTGATTTCATAAAATTGGCCATCCGAATATTTATCTGGATTGGATGCCCAGGAACCATAGAAGTACCCCATCAGGATGGCACTTGCCTGCATCGTGGCAATACTGGCGATAACAGTCGCACAAATAGGAATTCCCGCGGCTTTGATATAGTGCCATATGTAGCGACTTTTTATGACTCCTACAAAAACCCCTTCTTCCTCTTCATCTCCAACTTCACCATCTCCTGCTCCTACTGCTGCACCAGTACCAGTACCAGTACCAGTACCAGTACCACTAGTAGTAGAGATATCAACATTGTCAGGCTCAGAGGGTTCACCACCACTAGCACTAGTGGTAGCGGCATCACCCCATAGACGTGTTGATTTGAGAACAGGAGTAGAGGCAGGTGCGGTGAGTGTGAGTGCCTTGGTGCTAACTTGACCCCTATCGCCAATAGTAACCACCCTTACTTCTCCTATACCGGCACTGGTAGGCGCAGTAGTGGGACGAAGGGCAGCAGCAGTAGCACTAGCGGCAGCTATAAGGGTGTCAGAGGAATGAGCAGTCATGACGACTGCGCGACCTGTCAAACCACCATCCCCGCTAAAACCAAGACTACTAAAAAACGGGAGAGTCCCGCACGGTTTACCTTCCCCTTTTCTCTGATCAGAATCTTGAGAAATCCAATAAAGAAAAGAAAGAATTTTTGAAGCTGTAATTGGATCAAGAGCAGATGTAGGGTCATCTACACACACAAATGCACACGTAGCATATACAGCACGTGCAACTCCTACTCTTAGTCGCTGCCCGCCACTTAATGCTGACCCATCCTGGCCGCACAGATGGGAGTCGCCATCAGCCCATTCATCAATATCGACATTGAGCGCGCAGCCGCGGATGCATATTTCATATCGATGCTGGTCGAATGGACAGCCAAATGTGATATTGTCACGCACGGATGCTTGGAACATCTGAGGTGCCTGAGGGCAATAGCCAGCACATAATGCATCACTAGGATTGGACTGCTCTAATCGTGGTCGTAATTCACTACTACTACTGTTACTACTACTACTATAGGCATTAGAGCCAAAGGAAGAAGAAGAAGCGGGGGAGGTATATTTATAGATATCATCGAGGATAGCGCGCAAAAGAGAGGTCTTACCTGACCCAACCTTGCCACAGATGCAGACCAGTTCGCCCTTTTCTACAACTAGTGACACAGGCCCCACCCGAAGGGATTGCATATGCATCTGGGACTGAGACTGAGATTTAGATGCTGAAGAAGAGGACGAGTTGGAGTTTCGCACAGAAGAAGGCAAGAGCGCTTGCTCTTCAGAGTTTGACTCAGCCTCAGCACCGGTAACAGTAGGAGAAGAAAGAATAGGATCCCAAGAAATGATCGTGTTGTGGAGTTGTACCCGTCCGTTTCGGGTGCGTCGATCGATAGGTGCTCGTACATATGCATCACTCCTACTACCCCCACTGCCTTTAAATTTTTGATCTTTTCCTCCTCCTCCTCCTCCTCCTCCACCACTTCTACTACTACTAGTATCACTAGCAGCATCATTGGCAATGTCCCCTATGCCTCTACAAAATACACCACCTACCCGCCCAGCACTCACCCTTCCTTCAATAAAACCATTGACAACCCACGGGAGACTGTTCATTGGTGTTATTAGCATAGCTAGCAGTGCCAGAGACGTAAACACATCCTGTGACGTAAGGTCTCTCCCAAGTGCTACGCAAGTGGTGAAAGTAGCATAAGGTACAATTACGGGCATGGACGCCCAAAGTAGGACGCACACCGCATCACAATACTTACGTGTTGCTAGATATTTCACTTCAGATCGTCGTAGAACCCACGATAATGCAGCTATTGTCGACTCCAGACCAAGCATTTTCACTGTTTTGACGCCTCGCATTGCTTCTGTGAGGATTTTCATGCGCTCATCCTTGGACACCATCATGGCCTTCGTTGCTGCTTGAATAATACTAGCAATATAGGTGTTAACTGGAATCATTATACCAATAATCACTACCCCCGTGAGGAATGCTACATCTAGCTGGAGATATAGCAAGTAGAAGGATAGAAGGATCTGCAGAGGCAAGGCCCACAGGTCATGTACACTCTGAACCAAGGCAGCTACCCTGTCTATATCTACTTGGAATAGATTCAAAGCGAGAGAATCAGTGATATTACGACTTGCACTTGAACGGCTTTGGTCGTGTTTGCTGTTTAAACTGTGACTATTATTAGCATTAGCATTAGCAGTGGTTCTTGCGCCCTTTCCTTTCCCCTCTCCACCTCTTTCAATTGCACTAAAACTTAACAACCTCTCAAATACACAAGTAGTCAACGAACCTTTTATACGTGCCTGCAAATAGCTGATCTGCACACTATACATGGTATTCATGATAGCAGATAAGGTGAAGCTCAAGGCAAATAGGCCAACAAGGGTTAGGCCACCTGTCCAGTCGAGACTAGGGGTGTACACCAAGAAATTCCCACTATTGGTGCTTAAATCATCAGTTTTATCATCATTATCTGATTTACCGCTTTCAATGAACGAAACCATCGCACCAATAAGCAAGGGTCCAGTATAGTTCAATAGAACTGTGATGAGTTTTATCACCCCTACTCGTAGTATATCCCATCCATAAACTTTCCTTACAAGGGTGAATACAAGCTTAGCTTTGTATGTATCGTAGTCTTCACAACGATTGATGTATACACGTGAAGATGCTTCGAATAAGGCTATGCGGCACTGCTCGGGATGAAGATGGAGTGGAATATTCAACATATCGTCTAAAACTAAGTCTTTTTCAGCTCCTAACTTAAGTAGCGACGTCAATTGTCGTAACCAAACATTCCACCATCTTGTACTTAACTCCTTAGCAACCATGATGGGAGGTTGGGATCTTAATCGTATCAACTTTGGCAATTATTTTGCAATTCTAGCCGCCTTTCGTCACGAGGTGCGGGAGAAATCAAAAAGTCATATCTTGGTCAAAAGTGGTGTTTAATCTGTACTGAGCGTAAGATTCCCTAATTTATTCGATAGGATTCTAGGGATTAGTTTTTTTTGATTTAGTAGAACATAGGAAAATGACATCGAATGAAGAATCAACAGGAGAAGAAGGTCTTGTTACAATCAGAGGCTCAGTTACCTGGATCAACCCTTATAAAGGAGGTGCACGCCCGCCTCGAGATGTGGAAGAAGAAGGCCGTAGAACGAAACCTTGTACGAATACTGTCCTTCATATACGCCCCGCAGAAGGACCTGAAGAACCTCCTTTTGATCTAGATAGCATTCCCTTAACTCAACTACGGACAGATAGTGACGGGGAATTTGAAGTTAAATTAGCGCCTGGAGTGTATAATATCTTCCGCGCGGACAAACTAGGCAAACCAAAGTGGCATGATGAAGCTATTGCTGCTGCTACCTTTGCTGATGGTGGTAGTAGTAGTGGTGGTAGTAGTATGAGGATGAGATTCCCTGGCGGCCCGGATATCGCTGAGAATGAGAGGTGGCGGAGACATCCGGATTGCGGTCTCACAGTGATGGTGCCGGAGGGGGCACCCGAAATGGCAATAATGGGTGGAGTCGTCTTGCACTGGGTCAATGGCATGGAGCGCGGTGTGGCTCTGCCGTGTTAAGTTAGAAAGAAATACTTACTGGACTAGTACGTCGTTTTAATTAAAATATTTTATTTACAGGTACCGTAATTAAAAAAAAACATTTACAAGTATTCGAGGTCGCATAATATTTAATACTTCGAAGTATTTTTTCCGGCTACTTCGAAGTACAATATTTGATATTCGTACATAGAACAAAAACGCATTTGTTCTGCTCGGTTCACATGAATTGTTATTTAAAAGTAAGCAACTAATATGTTAAGTAAGGAGCATGTAAATAAACCTATGAGCACTGCGGGGTATAGGGAAATACTTTTAGTATTAGTGTCACCTATTCACTCTGCTGCGCTATATGGCCTTCCCGGCTCACTAAGCAATAGATGCGCCCAGCGCAGCACTTCATCACCCATAGCCGCTGTCGGCTCTACTTTCCTCATTAAGAGATGACACAGCGCTAGTCCACTACATCCTCCATCCAATAGAGGACCCAGGCCAAAACGTTTGGATAATTTAATAACAGAAGTCGCCGTTAATCCGTTCCTTCTATGGATGTTATTACTATTACTACTACTAGTATCTATTGAAGTTGAAGCACTACCAGATAGAGGGGATAGAGTAGGACCGACACTTGCCACCATGTCATGTAGTTGAGTAGCCCAATGGGCCTCCTTTAATAAATACTTATGTAGCATATTCCCTGTATTTTCTTTATAAAACATTTTGGGATGCTTTGGCTTCGGTTGGCCATGGGCACGACTCCAATCAGTCAAGGTGCTCCCCCCAGCACACGTAGTAGACACATGCGTACCTTCTAGAGCAACAGAGAGAACAGTAGGAACATAATGTTCATCTGAAAATTTAAAGTTATCGCCGAGCCAAGCTTCATAACTGTGGTTAAAAGCAAGTAGGACACTTTGGCCAACAGGGCCCATAACAACTTCAACATGCTTCCTTGTAAGTATACTCCACTGCTCGCTTTTTCGCCATTTTGACTTTGTAATATTTGCATCTTTTTCCAAACCAGAATGCCAATGTTTCAATTTTGAATCTTCCGCATTTTGTGGACAAGCATTGATAATTGACCTTCGAGTCCCCATATTCAATATATTGATACAAGCACTAGCGTACGGTACAGATGATAGCTGCGTAGAGGAGAGAGTATGAGTTGGAATACCAGTGCCTTCTTCTGCTCCCATCCATTCCTTGGTATGTACGAGTGAACTCATATCGAGCGATGCTAGTGCTGCAATAACAGTAGCATCTGATATTGCAGGTAGCTCGGATGCTTGTATATGTACATGTGTTCGGTCATCTTTGTGGGAAGATGATCTTTGCTTTGAATTCTTATCAGTAGAAGAAAAATCTCTCCTTTTGAAATCATGCGGGGTTAGCAACCGTCGCTTTTCCCCCTCATATTCTTGCTCATGTTGGTGGTCATAATAGGCAATAGATCTATTTACACCGATTTCTACAGCAGCAACAGCATCAGCTATGGCGTGTAAAGGTTGTAATAATGCCCTCCTGATCGCAGGCATTGGATGCAAAGGTATACACGACTCAGATGCTAGGATAAAATAGGAATTACTTTCATCATCATTAAGTGCATATTTGTATAAAGATCTCATAGCGAGAACTTCAGTTAATCCTCCCCATTCTACTTTAATACGCAGAGCATCTGGTAATGTACTTCCAGCAAATAAAGACGAAGAATGGTACCTGAAGCCTTTTGGAGGATGCACATAAATATTATATTCGAGTTGACTGGTACGGTAGTTGAAAAAGCGATGCCAAATTGGTTCATGTGGCATGGGTCCTCTTGTGAGGAAAAGAAAAGCGATTTTTTCAACACCATATTTTTTCTCTCCGGATCGACCACCATTTGAAGTAACCTCATTTTCACTCATTTGCGCATTGGATGCCTCAATATCAGTCCAAGCTATGGAAGGAATCGGTAGCGGTTGCTGTTGTTGATTATTTTTCGGTTTTGTTTCTAAACATTTATCAAGCCATTTTGTTGCAGTAACATATGCTTGCTTAGTCCATCTGCCATTGGCATGCAATACTAAAGGGAATCTATTTAGACCTTTTAGTGCCGTTTCCATTGATGTCACTGAATCTGATCCATAATTGTGTTCATTCTGTAATTGAGTTGTGTTAAGGTTCAGCAAGCAAGTCGATGGATCCAACCATAAGAACAATCGAGTACTGAGCTGCACCTGATAGCAACCAGTGGTGTGACCTAAAGTGCGATTATTCCAGCAAGTGAATTTGTATCCGGGTTTAGGATACATAGGAAGGACAGGAGATGGTTCAGCTTCTGCCTTTGGTTTTACAAACTGAAGTGACCCGAAAACATCCCAATTTGTATCGAGAACGACAATATTTCGAAATTCGAAAGAAGCTGCAACTCTTACAAATGAGTATTGATCATCCATATACCCTGGACGCTTCTCACGCTCCACACGAAAATCTGCCAAAATGGCCTCTAGATATGGCACAAGAGCGTTTACAGGACCCATAAATGCGCCTGCATTTAAATATAGGGATCTTGTAGATTGTTGGACTGAATTTGCAGATCTTTTATTTTTCGAAGAAGGATACATTAAATTTGCTTCTTGTACAGAACATTCATGCCCCATCCAACAAGTGAGCTCTGTAGATATAAGGATGGATGGCTTGGTGTGCGTATCCGAAGCACGCTGCATTGAAATCGAGTACTGCTTATGAATCTCAATGACATTCCCAGCATTAAATAAAGCATCAGAGCCATCGATAAAAACAATAATATCAACCCAATTAGGGCTGGAACCAGCATTACCATTACCATTACTATTACTATTACCATTACTAAAATCAGACGGATTTGATTGAGTAAGAGAAGAGTATGAAGATGACAAAACCATTCGAGCATATTCGAGTAAGAAGGTAGGTTTCATTATAAGGCCAGCCCACTCTTTATCAGCACAGACATTGACGACTTTGTGTGCACCAGCGACATATGAGGCGTAATTCAACCAAGTATTGCTTATATCTGCACGAGTTTCACAAGTCAATAAATGATATCGCACTTGATTAAGCTGTTTGGGATCAATACTCCTATTCCTGCTCACATAGCAAGCCAACAATAGCAAGAAGAAAAGAATATGCACCATTTTCAAGCCTGCCCGAAAATACCCGATAAGATCTGGATTGAAATATCACCGGATTAGGATTGCCGGATTCGGATTCGATTCGGATTAGGTAGATGTTTAAGACGTACAAACAAGGAAAAAACAAAACAATTAAACAATTGATAAGTAAGTTAAGTTGTTTTTGCTTGCTTTTAGAAAAGAAATTTGAGGGTGCAAATGCCACTTCCTCGTCGCATTTTGTATGATGCGCCAATGTATTTCCCTGATGACGGTCCAAAAGGGGCAGTGGGACGTGAAGTTAGTAGCAGCTCAAGCGGCGGCTTTCTACCTGGTCTACTCGGATGTATGTCCCAGTTGTCTTATCTTGCACAATATTCATCCGAGATATTTGATTCATTATCTGATCTTGCTAAGGATACAGGAGATAGACTTGAAGATGCATCTATGCGTACAAGTAGGCTGTTGAAAGTGATTGGTGATGTTGATTGTGCTCGATTAGCCTTTGAAGCAGAGAATGAACTAGCTAAAGAACATGGCTTTTTGCCTTCCCACAAGCATTGTGCAATTGAGACAATAGAAGAAGAAGTAGACGTAGGCAAGACCACTACTTATACATTTATTGATCATATTAAGCCTTCGCAGGTCTCCATTATGGACCCTCCAATTACTGCTACTACTATTATAACTCCAAAGACTATGCCAGACTCTTTACGTTCTCAGCACGAGACGTGTATTTCAATGCCCAAATTTGAAGCTTTACCTCGTAAACTGAAAAATGGTGCTCAAGATATATTTTCAAATCCTTCATCTTTCTTTACGCAATGGATTGATTTTGAAGCACGCCATCAACAGGCTGTTCATAAGAAACATATGACAGCAAAGTTGGCTCGACATGCTGAGAAACAGAAAGCCTTATCGCGCCAATCCGAGCTTGATGATATGAGTAATACATTAATGTCATCACCCGCAATGACTGCTGCAGAACCTAATGCCGAAAGAGAATTGTTAATTGCAAGAGAAAAGGATAGAAAAGAG
>JACKZZ010019131.1_pt1 | contig 11135 bp, 6 predicted proteins | sample 8027871 | NCBI WGS metagenome assembly JACKZZ01 (sample SAMN15724774, study PRJNA655200) | protist metagenome | isolation source: fluorescence activated cell sorting (FACS) single amplified genomes of... | place: USA: West Boothbay Harbor, Gulf of Maine | collected 2000-07-19
GCGGCTAGAATTTATTTTTGATTGCCTGGTTCTGTACGAATCTTTTGGTGTTGAGGGGGATAGAATATCAGTGTCTCTTAAATTGAGTCATATGATAAGAATTCTTCAACTCACTTATCTCTGGTTTCAACAAGAAAAAATCAGTGCTGGGATAGGATGTCAGTTCATGATTAATTTCATGTATGTGATGAACACTGTTTTTTATAAGTCATATTTTAACTAAAAATTCAGCCAGCCATTCATTATATTATTACTACGTAAGTACTAACTACTAAAAAGTAGTTTTTTAAGATATATATTTTCCTAAGTCAGAACCAGGTCAACTACAAAAAATTTATGCCACTGCTTGGAAAATCAAAAAGGATATTATATGGTTGAGAAATAGTGATAAGGGGGAATGCTCATGCTACAGTTCATCTCAGCACGATTAATCAGTTTCTGAAACTTGTTTATTTACGTAAATAACAGCCAATATACTTTTTATAATTTATTATTTTTTCCTTTTTACGTAAATATCCCAATATAATAATACTTTCTGTATATTATAAGATTTTTAAGAAGGGAAAACTTTAATTGAAACAGGAAGTGTTTAATTAAATACTGCCTTACTATTTATTTTAATAAAAGTATTGCATTTCTCTTTCCGTTTTCACGTTCCCTTAAGAGTTCGTTTCGATCCCAAATTACACACGGGGCTGCAGATGTAGTTATAGATGACGACAAGCGCAAAAATGCCCTACACAATTTGTTATCCCCTATCTCCACTGTCAATATGGAGGGGGATAGAAATGAGGGTAGACTTATTAGTGGGGATGATTTACACGTGGATGATCGAAGCCTCGGTGAAGGTTGCCAACCTGATGGCATCGCAGTTTACGGCGGTTATTGTAATCGTGAAATATTTCCTACCGTCACACGTGAAAGAGTCCCAAACCCCAATCAAAACTGGAACAGTTTAGCGAATCGGTTGCGAGCGTTCCACATTTTCCTGGATTATTGTCGTCAATACGAGTTTTGGGACGTTCATTTTAGCCAATGTTCGTATAAACAACTACAGGCAAATGAAAAGAATAAAGCAACAAAATATTCTGATGCGTTCCGCACATTCATTAACCGAGAGGATGAAGAATTTGCTCACGCTCGGATTAATATGAGGTATCTGAATTCAAGAGGAGCCCTATCAGATGGTGCCATGAAAGTCATTGATAACCTTGCGATGATAAAGTATCCAACTCCGCCCACTGAAGACAATCCTTGTGGTACCCTCAGCTACCTGCCTGCACTTGCTCAATGGGCTGAATTACACATTCTTAAGATTCAGCGAACCATGGTTGACACTGGAGCGATACCTCTTAAATCAGGAATCGCGGTTTGTTCGGCTAATGCTCCAAGACAGTTACCAACGGCCCATGCTGTTGAGGCAGGTGAAGCAGGGCCCAGCGCAGTTTTTCGCAAATACCTAGATGGCCGGCCACTCTCAAACAATTCAGGCCACTGTTCGGAAACTCATACAGGATCTCATTTGGAAGTTGAAGAGACAGACTCACCAGATAAGTTATATCTCATTCCACAATTGCCCATTCTTCTACTGTTTTTCATGAGAGCACCCAGTCCCCTTCAACAAATTCAGGCCACGGTTTGGAAATTGATGCAGGATCTCAGTTGGAAGATGTTGGTACAGCTACGTCATCCACTATGGTTGAAATGATATCCCCATCTTCAAATGTCGATCCGTTTATCACCCCCAAGACCAGAACCCGGCTAACTTCAAAAGACTCAGGCCACTGCTTGGAAAGTCACAATGGATCTCATTCGGCCTTATTCGAAGGTAGAGATAACAATCGTGCACACGAAGAATTCTTCAACACACTTATTTCTGGTTTAAAGAAGAAAAATCAGCGCGGGGATAGGATGTCAGTTCATGATTAATTTCATATGTGATGAACACTGTTTTTATATTATTAATTAAATTAAATACAGCCGCCAATAAAATAAAAATAATAAATAAAGGCAACCAAGGAACAGAAGTATTTAATTAAACTCCTATTGTGAAGCAAAATTCCAGTGAAGGCATACAGATGCACTTTCTTTTGCATTGGGCAAGGTATCTACCAGCCTAGATTATTTTTCGAGAATCTTGCATTTCTTCGCCATGTCCGACAAAGCAGACGTTATTCCCACCTTGGACTTGCATGGTGGTGACGACTTAAAGCTTGCAAAACAAGTGCATGATGCATGTGTGAACACCGGTTTTTTTGCCGTCGCGAATCACGGAGTAAACCAATATTTAGTGCACAAGGTGTACACCTGTATGCACGATTTTTTTTCGCTTTCAACACAAGAAAAAATGAGTGCCGTGGTTAATCAGTCTAATAGAGGCTATACGCCGTTCAAAGAGGAAACTTTGGATGAAGGAAACCAGAGCACTGGGGACACAAAAGAAGGGTATTACATTGGCCGATGCATAACTCAAAAAGAATATACTGAGCACCCCCACGCTTTGCAAGGCAAAAATGTTTGGCCAAATGAAACTGAGCTTGGTTTGAATGAATGGAAAAAAACTATGTTAGAATATTTTCAATGTATGCATAAACTTGGAATGCGCATTTTGAAATTAGTGGCACTCAGTCTAAAATTAGAACCGGATTTCTTTTCGCCTTTTTTTACACGACCGATGGAAACGTTACGCCTTTTAAAGTATAGCAAAGATTTAAGCGTGCCGACAGAAGGAGTATTTGCTTGTGGAGCTCATACTGATTATGGCATGCTAACTTTTCTCTCCACTGACGATACTCCAGGGTTACAAATTTTTAGTACTGACCAAAAATGGGTCGACATTGCTCCACAACCATTTAATTTTATTGTGAATATTGGCGACATGTTAGCAAGGTGGACAAACAACAAGTACAGGTCGACTTTGCACAGAGTGATCAACTCGAGCATGCAAGAGCGCTATTCAATCCCTTTTTTTTTCGAACCAAATTTCGAGACATTGGTTGAATGCGTGCCATCTGTCCTAGCTGAAGGTGAAATCCCAAAATATCCTGCTTGTACATCTGGAGAGTACTTGCTTGCTAAACTTTCTGCTAGTCATGCATTGATGGGTGCGAAAAGAGATAAACTCTAGGCATGTTATCTTCCACGCGTGCGTCTAATTGTCTTCTAGTTTTTGGCAAATTACACTGGCCGTCCCGATCGCCGCCTGCCTTGGACTTAACTGCGAGTAACGATACAACGAGTGATAAGGTCAAGTTTTAAATCCATCAGAACTTTATGGACAGAATACTGTTGTTTTTGAAGTTTGTGATAAAAACTGCGTCAAACAGTGATTATGTCCATTTGAGTTGCTCGTAACAATTCCTTCCTGTTTGTATGTCTCAAAAAATCTTCCTTGTACTAACTAAGTGAGATGATGTAGAAATAGAGAATTCATCCGACTTAATAAAGTATATCGTTTTTATAACCAATATTAGTTTTATTCTTGAATTGTACTATATCGTATTCTAATACTATAAGTTTTCAGCTGCTTGTACTATCGATTACTGTAGACTGACGAAGTGACACGAAATTTCTCTTGGAAAGTAATCAACCCACTTTCATGTTGAAGAACTCGTCAATGCAGGAGGATAAGTTGCCAATAACAGATTGCGAATTCATACAATCTATCCTCTAGTCGGAACACGGCCGAATATTCGACCGTATTCTCGGTATTAAATAAGTGCAAAAACTTTCTCCGTCCGCATTGTTATAAACACGATGTTCATCCTCCGGCTTGCTCCCCATTATTTTGCCGTATTTCTTTTTATCACTGTTGAAGCGATCGCGGCAGTACGTCAGGGGTTTCCTGGGTTCGTAGTTTTTGGTTACCTACCAGAATGGCGCTACGAAGCACTGAATTGGGAAACAGCAGCGGAGCACGTCAGTCACATTATTTTGTTTTCCATGGAAATGAGTGGGGACGGTAATCTGAAAGCAAGAGATAGGTTCCCTCGTGAAGAATTATTGATCGAAGCGAGAAAAGCTACGAAAAAGCATGGATCTAGGGTGCTTTTATGTTTCGGTGGAAATGGTCGAAGCAGTGGGTTTTCGGCAATGGTAAAGTCGTCGGCCAGTAGGAAGAATTTTATTCAGGGTATGATGAGGCTTGTGGAAGTTTCTAATATAGACGGTATCGATTACAATTGGGAATACCCTGGGTACATCTTTGGAAAAGGCTACTCCAATAACGACAAGGTTATGCAAGATTATTCTGGACTTTTGAAATTGCTGCGCGAAACTAGAGAAGCTTTTGATGCATATCAAGATAGGAAACGGTCATTACGGCGTCTTGAATTAACCATGGCGTACTACCCTGATGGACGACAGGAGAAACTTATTAAATTTTTCGAAATGGAAAAGTATGTTGATTATTTCCATATGATGGCGTATGATCAGCATGGAGAGCAGCACAGCTCATTTGAATTCGCAATGAAATCTGTAGATCTTGGCACACAGAGGGGATTGCCTCTATCAAAGATGACCCTGGGTCTGCCATTCTATGGAAGGGATGTAAAAGGAGACTGGACGACTTATGAAGACATGCTTCAACGCTACTCCCCTCTTTTTCCTGGCGATGATATCGTTGGCACAATAGGATACAATTCTGTGGAAACAATTAAAAGGAAAGTTGCCATGTCCATTCAAAAGCAAATTGGCGGTGTGATGATATGGGAAATCGGTCAAGATTGCCGTTTGATTCCAACTTATCGAGGCGATTCGGTGCATGCTGCGACATGTACAAATGGAACTTCAGATTCATTGTTGTATGCAATAACAGAAACTATCATGAAAGAGACCAAGTTAGAACGATATCGGGCGGAGGATTGGGTTTCAGCAAAGCTAAACAATTCCGCATTTGTTGACTCTAAAGTTCGCAATGAACTCTGATCATAATGAGCGAAAGAAGCCCGTTTTTCTCGAGGGGGATTAGTCAAACACAATATGATCTACAGCCACTTTGTATGGACACTGAATGCCTTTACTAACCATCTTGTGGCCCACACGTCCATTTGAAAAACCTGCCGTATTTATGTCATCATATATATAGCTTAATTATTCTGATGATGTTATGATATTTGTATATATATAAACAATAAATAATAAATAGTAAGGCTGTATTTAATTAAACACTTCCTGTATATAAATATATCAGTATAAAAACTGATTTAAGCGTTAAGCGATGGCTGTTATTTACGCAATTTAATCATGTTCCTGAAACTTAAATAGCATTCTCTCTGATGTTAACATTTATATTTTTCTTCTTCTTTCATAATACAAGTTTGTCGTACAGATCGTTTGTAAAACTTGATTTCGGTGTGCTTGTCATTTGGGTTTTATGAAACTTATACCGTTTTAGGGAAAACTCGTTTGTACAGGGTCATACACACAGTGTCATGCTGTTTAATGTGCCCATTAAAGATGCATTTCATAGACCCATGCGTACCAATAGACTGTCTAATGTGCCCGATTGCACCATGCTTTGTCCACAACTCCAATGGTTTAAACCACCTTACATCGTCCGGATGGAAAAACATGAACTTGACGGTAGCAGTCTTTTTTTTTACCTTTACAGGAGTTCCAGACAGAACGATCCGTTTCAATATAATTCGGTCGGGATTAACACTGGCTAAAGAGCCAAAGCATGCCATCTCCCGGGTCTTAGCCAAGGATGATGTGACGCCTGCTCGGATTGCAATGACAGGGGCGGGACCATAAGTTACAGGGAAGAATGCAGTCATTACTGCGAAGCGATTGGGCATTAAAAATCGCTCATATTTGTGTTTGTCACAGTTAAAGTTATCCTCTGAAAAAATCGGCTTGCATGCAAGACGACGAAATCCAACATGGAGTTCCATCGGATCCTTTGATTTTACGACAGTCTCGCATGATTTTGCTTTCTTTACTTTGAAATGAACTACTGACATTTTGTTTTCATGGAGAAACAAGCCAGAAAGAAGAAGCGGGTATATTGAATTTTGCGAAGCCAGATCAAGTCGAGATACATTTTTAACCACAATAGTTATATAATGCCCTGTTGAAACAAAACCTGGTGAAACGTGATCATCTTCAACAATATCCATACTTTCCCTATGCATACTATTCGTTTGTTCTAGGGATAGAGGCGGCAATTTACAAAGAGGCTTGCCCAGACACATGTTGCTTTTCTGTTCTACTTCTTCCATGACTTTTTTTTTTGTATATGCAATATTCTCGATCTGAAAAATACGCGCGTAATCAAGCGGTAGACTTTCTTTGGCATCCCATGGACTTGTTCTGAAGCTCTTGAGCCCCCTGTAGCGTGCGAAGCGTTCTCGTGCAGGGATATCTTCAGGGGTATCCACTTCATCTGGAAATTGGGCATCTTCATCTTCTTTAGAGCGCAATTCTGCTCGTCGCGTTCGCCACAACTTCAGTTCAAGGGCATGCCTATCCGGATTTTCGTCTTCTTCATCTTCCTCCATATCTTCGTCTTTGCTTCCATCATCCACTTCGGACAAGTCATCACACGCAGATGCATCAGAATCGTCGGCGTCGCTTCCAATCGCTTCTAACCATGCACGTTGTGTATCTGACACACCAGCGAACCGTTTCTTTAACTTCGGCTTTATCGCCGTATCGGGTACACTAAACCCGCCAATCGCAAGGCCCTCCTTCGTGTATTCACTAACCCCACCCATCCTTGTGTCAAACCCTGCGTCTTCGAGCTCAGTGTCAGAAAATATGGTTTGCTCGCCGGCCAGTGGATCAATTTCTGCCCAGGGTTCAAGTGACTCCTGCTGTGAATTATCGGCATAAAAGACGACATCACCAACTTGTGGCTGATCCGCGCAAGATTTTCCAGACTGTAAGCTGGCTCTGAACGGACAAGGGTCATCGGCGAATAGTATCGAATCTAATTCATATGTTCCTAAACCAGTTAGGTGGACGAGTTGGTTCACATTTATCGATTTGCCCCGCAAGTATCCTGTAATATGGACGTTAGCGACATCCTCAGTGTCGCCATTTTGAAGATTCACTGCATCAGCTACCATGTAGGGTCGGCTATTGCGATAAGGCAAGTCTTTGATTTTGACAGATGCCAAGTGTCGGTACAATTGACTGAGTGACTGTGTGTGTTTGTGGGCAACATCGGGCCTTCGAGGGCAATCCGATCTAAGATCTAGGTCCATTGATATATCACTGACGGCATATGCGGTTGAATAATCTTCCATGACCTTTGTTCCCTCCCCAAATTCTGTCGCAAAAAAACGCTCAAGAAGCTTTTTTGTGGCTCCATATTTTTTTGTATTAGATATGTCTTCAAACCCTTGGCCAACACCCAGAATTGTTGGTGCCCCTTGAGCACGCAAAGCAGAAACGACCTTTTCACCATAGCTATCGACAATCTCGTTCGGGTCGGTCGTCGCTGGCACGACAATAAGAACAATATCGGCAACTTTACAAGTGTCTAACATAGCAACAATGTCTCTATCACCTTGTCCTGTCCTGGGACAAGTGGCAAGAGTTATTCGAGCACTGTGTTGATCGGAAATTCCCGTTACCTGCGGGAAAATCGCGTCTGTATGCGAAGTCCTGGCCATAAGGGAGGATATACTGGCGCATAGAGAGTGTGCAGATGTTCTGCTCTCATTCAAAGTGACAACAGCGACAAATCGAGGGGGGCCAAAGGCCCCTCCCGGGCCAAAGCGCTTGCTTTTCATAGACGCCGCTTTTTTATTTGCAGAAGTTTGCCTCGCGTGATTCACACGGTTCAAACGGCCACTTGCAACAAAAGTGTTTTTTGCGTACTTGCCCATTTTATGATATTTACTAGCTTGTCGTCCACCAACATTAGACTGCCGATCTGTTTCTCGTTTAGACTTGTCGCCGCCAGTTTTGTGTTTCTTGTTTGACTGTTTCAAGGAAGAAGAGCGATGGTGATAGCTCATGATGTCAACGTACGACCACGGGCCCCTTCTCGAGTTCGGGTTTTGCAGCAAATTCTTGCTTGTGCGGAATCTCCTAGATTAGCAAACAAAAGTTTTCCTGGTTTAGAACCCCTTCGTGCACTTCGCTGTATATTTTGCATCGGTGCTGTATGTACCTTGGCACCAAGTCTGTCTATCTGCTTGCAGGTGTCATCAAAATATATTCCGCGAAGTAAGATGCGACGATTAAAAATAAAATGTGGTGGATCGTGATTCCACGACTAGACTAGTGCTAGTCTCTATCAGTATAACACTACAGGTAAGGAACCGGTGGTGTTCTGTCAACGAACTGTTACACTGTTACGGTCAAGTCTTGCAAAGGGTCAAGTGCTGACGGAACCACGCGTTTTGAAAATATGGTTGCTCTCTCATCACAAGAAACGGATGCATTGATAGATCACGCATCGCAAATTGAAATTTCCCATTCCAGCTCCTTAGTATTTCAAAAAATTTCGCCAAGATTTGACGTTAAGTGAACTCACTTTCGCTGGAGTGAGAGCCGGCAGTTCTCTGCTCCACAACGGGAGTGAAGCACAGAAAAACGAACAAGATAATGGCAAGTACTATTTTTGTTAAAGTCCGGGAAAGCGCCATGAAGTTTTTGTCAACGTACTTTTTGTCTTTGGACGCACCATTGCCATTTTCACAAGATTGCACTGCGTCAACTATATGCCCACCATCTAAGTCTTGTGTTAATCAAGGGGGGTATTTTATTTATTGTGAAAAGGGGATGATCAAAGATTGGTACGCTAGGTATCCAAATTCGGTTGGTCTATGCTTGATAAGTGCTCATCTGTTCGTTTTTTTTCTCTTTGTGAAAGCGCTACTCCAGGTGGCCTCTCCAATACAATATTGGAAGAAAGTAGCAAAGTGATAAAGTCCAGAAAGAATCAGCGTGGATGAGAGAAACGAGTAATGTTTGCTCGCACAAAGTTTACGATGCAAATGTTGCAATTGATCAAGAGGCGCCGGCGCAGAGCTACCTTATTGGTAAAAAACAGTCGAAATCCTCTTTCATCAGTACTTAGTTTCATAGACAGTTACTATGCAAATTTGCCGCACATGTAGTGATAATCTAAACAAGTTTCAGAAACTGTTTAATCGTCCTGAGATGAACTGTAGCATGAGCATTCCCCCTTATCAGTATTTCTCTCATCAAATAGTATCCTTTTTGATTTTCTAAGCGGCATAAATTTTTTGTAACTTAGTTGGCCTGGTTCTGACTTGGGAAATATTAGAAGGACTATCCTTTGTAAAATGAGATGGCGAGGAACGATCTGATATAGTGTCATAGTGATGCGCATCAGTACCGTTACTGGCGGGAAAGCAGGGTATCATATTAGACGCTGACCCTACGTTGTTTGAGTGAGAACTCTCTGTACGGTTCAAGTGAGAACTCGAACCTTCAGCAGTGCTCAAGGACTGTTTGTTCTTGCGAATTGTTATACCATGGCGGGACTTTTTTTTCCTGGAGGAAGCGGCCATAGCGATTGGGAGTTCATAATGTGGGCGTATGAGGGAAGAGTTTATCCCTAAACGCTCAACGTAGGCATATATACCCGGTCTGCGAAGAGTCCGGCGCGCTTGTGACACAGCTTTCCGAGCCTCCCATTCCGGGTCTATCTTTGCGTGCAACAAGTCAATGAACCTTTGATTGTCCTCCTGTGTCCCTGCCGCAAGGAAATAAGCGAGTTGAAGAATTCTTCGTGTGGGGGATTATTATCTCTATCTTCGAATAATGCCCTCAACGCGATAGTATAGGAAGGTCTTTTCCTGTGCTTTCGGATATATTTGTCTTAAGGGCTTTGCGTGAAGGCAGAAATACAAATCCTGCACATAAAGATGCCTTTAACTCACTTATCTCTGATTTAAAGAAGAAAAATCTGTATTGGGATAGAAAGTCAGTTGATGATCAAGATTTAACTGCAAGGGCTCTATTTACGGAGGAGAATACTGATGGAGAAATTTGATTTATATGACAAAGATTGTTTAATTAATTTAATACAGCCATTATATGAGACACACAGACACAACCATTATATTATATAAAACTAAAATAATGGCTGTATTTAATTAAATAAAGAATGTTCTTCATACATGAAGTTAATCATATAAAAAAACAAATTATATAGTATGCTATAGAGCTATAATAGAGTTTTGTTTATTTGTCGTAAGAATTTAAATTCCTCATTCACCATGTCTAATTGACTTTCTAAAAGGTTTTAGATGATGTAGGTTTATCTCGATTCTCCGAATGAGATCCATGTGACATGATATATTTAACCAACTGGAGTGATGATGATGATGATTTGATTGTTTCTTGTCATAGAGGAGTGATGATGATGATGATTTGATTGTTTCTTGTCATATATAGTGATAGAAATCACTAAAATTTGATATTTGAGACAGGAAGTGTTTAATTAAATACAGCCTTACTATTTATTTTTATTTAACCAACTATATATTTTGTTTTTTAATTCGTTTGTCGCTCGTCTAAGATCAATAAACGCACACCTATTTGATGAGCGATCATCAGAGAGTCATGATTAAATTCATGTGTGTGAAGAACGTAGTTTATTTTTTAATTAAATACAGCCATTGTACTAGTTTTTTCCATGTGACATTCCAAGCAGTGGCCTGAGTTTTTCGAAGTTAGCCGGGTTCTGGTATTGGAAGTGGTAGACGTATCGACATTTGAGAGTGGGGATATCATTTCAACCATATTGGATGACGTAGCTGTATCAGCAGCTTCCAACTGAGATCCTGCATCATTTTCCAAACAGTGGAGTATCATATGATATGATGTAAGTGTTATCGCATGAATTGAAAAAGATATTGCTGTTATTTAGCTGTCTGACGGTATAAAACTTATACAGCCAATATTAGTTTTATAAAATAAAACTTAAAAAACTAAATACTGTAATGACTGTTATTCATTCATTTACACGAACTTTTAATCCGATCCTGAAAGTTAACTATGCTTCTCTAAATCTTACAAAACTTAAGTAATGGCTGTTGCAGCTTTTGAAGATGGTTCAATGTCCCCAGGTTACTCATCAAACAAAGCTTTCGAAAAATGCCAAGAAAGCAGCACGTGTTTTCCAAACGACATACAACAGAGCAAATAGC
>JACKZZ010011087.1_pt1 | contig 11134 bp, 9 predicted proteins | sample 8027871 | NCBI WGS metagenome assembly JACKZZ01 (sample SAMN15724774, study PRJNA655200) | protist metagenome | isolation source: fluorescence activated cell sorting (FACS) single amplified genomes of... | place: USA: West Boothbay Harbor, Gulf of Maine | collected 2000-07-19
GAAAGTGGGCAGCTTTTGCTACCTATGCATGAGAGATCTTTCTGTGTTCTGAAATGCGCATCACAAGTTTGTATTCTTCCAGACCCAGACATTTTTGCAATCCATAGTCGTCGAGCAGCTCACTGTCGCCTTCCGCAGCCGTCTCCGTGGCCGCGGCCCCTGCTCCAGCGGCCGGAGGCTGCGTAGGTGGTGGTTCATCATGAAGTGGCAGATCGTGACTATTTTCCACTGTGGAAGATGTCGCCGTGGCGGGTGTAGTTGATCTACTAGCAGCACCTTCTAGAAGAAGATGACTCGTTCCTGTTTCAGGATTATTTTGCCGTAGATTCTCGGTCTGATTTTCAAGAAAAGCCTCAGCGTCTTCCTGTCGTCGAGGAGCCGAAGGTGCTGTAGTACGTGCGTCACCACCACCGCCCGCAGCAAGGGCAGCTTTTTCTTCACGGGCGCTACGACCGCCCGCAGCGGACGAGGACGCAGTAGTCGTGGTTTCTGCCATGCTGACGGCTTGATCGTGCAGCTGCGTCGTACCACTTCGACTCCTAGTCTTCATAACTACGGCCGCAGGAGAGAGATCCGGCGGGTCTACCACCTCCGGTCGACTTTCTTGTGCGGTTTTGGAAGGCAGTACAACTTCTGGCCCCTGCTGGGGCTGGTTCTGCGCAGGAGGGTTTGTCGCAGTAGTCTCGCCCACCGTTTTCTCCTGCAAAAATTGAAATGCGGTACTAGAAGAAGAAGGCGTACTTGTTGTCAACACCTCCTCGTCTTGCTGCATCTGTAAAGCAGAAGGCACTGAAAATTTTTCTTCAGTGGCCGAGCTCGGCGGTGCACCAGAATGAGTCCTCCTCGGGGAAGAAACAGAAGATGATGTTGGCACGACCAACGTCGGAACTGTTTTGATCTCATCACCAGCTTCTTGTAGTTTCTTGTCCTCAGGGCGGGAGGCAGGTGAACGCGATGGTAATTCTCCTGCTGGTGGCGCTGCTACTCCTGCTCCTGCTCTTTGTTCCGCTACGCCTGGAATAGCATGATCTTCTGCAGGTCGTCGCGGTCTCCCCGCTGTTGCTCCACCTTGTTCAGGGCGACCACGTTTTTCTACTTCCAGTACACTTGTTGTCTGCTCCACCGAGCTGGAAGCTGCTCTTCCTCGTCCACCGGGCCCGGTCATAACTCCATCGGATTTTTGGTCCAATCGCTGAGCTTCAGCTTGTGCCCCTCCTGCGTTTGGATCTCGCACGACGTGTTCCGCGGTGGAAGCTGACGAAGTTGTTCTTGCACTATTGGTCTTTTCACCTGCATCGTCGAGGAAGTCCTTCGTTGTTCCGTCTTCCAAAGCTCCTGCCCCCACCGTGTTTTGATTTTCCTCCACCTTTTTCCGCGGCGCCAGGAACTGGGTCGAGGAGGACATCCGGACATTCTTCAGCCTCTTCAACTGCGAGAACATGCCTTCGAAAATACCCGACAAAAAACTGCTCACCGGTTGCAGCAAGTTGTAAGCGCCGGAATAAAATCCATGTGGACCCAGCATATAATTATGGGGGTCCCCTGCTGCGGCCGCCGCGGCCCTTCTCGCTTCCTCCTCGGCCTGTTGTTGTGCCGCCGCAGAGGACGGTACAATCATGACCTCATCCGGCCATCCGGCCCGGTCGATGTCCACAACTCGGACCGCACCGACGAAGACGGTAGAAGTACTGAATAAATCTCCTGCTTCTACTTCCAGGTTCTTGGCATGGTGTGGTCCTCGTCGCAGGTGGATATTTCTAGTGGGCGGTGTCGTGTCGTGTGGGAAAAGTAGCAACACGACGCATAATTGCAACCCTACCCGCAAGGACGTCGAGGACAAATGCGATAGATGTTGAAAGCACGGCAAGAACATCTTTGCGGCTCTACTTGTCGTCGTGTTCATCGGGGGTGCCGATAGTCTTTTTTAGTGGTCGTCAAGAACGCCGGGCGGGTTGCTTCACCTCCGCTTGGTCCGTCCTCAGCGCTGCAAATTGGTCACAAGCGGGTCTACTGGGTCGCGATCGGCGTCGTGAAGATGAAGATGGTGCGTCAGTTTACCGATTATCTTCCGGAGCCACCTCTCGACGTTCTCCACCCCCTGCCCGCGCGACGACGTTGGTGTTCAGAATTCAACTCAACGCGACCTAAAATCATTTCAAAAGACAACAATGTGAATAAGTTAATCGGGGGACATTAAGGTTGAAACTGAACAACAGATCACGAAAAGCAAAAACTGCATGTGGCGCTGACAGGTGGAGCTCCGACAACTACTGCTGGGGTAAAGACTGCAATTATCACTGTAGATGAAGGATTTTGTACTGGCCTTCTTCTAGCTTGCTGATGTCGTACCTGCATTTTCATTCTTGTTTCAAGTTTCTGTTACAACAAAATCTGATGGCTGCATGGGGATACATCTCTTCAAGAAGCTGCTTTGTTCCAGGGCCTCTGGAACAAAGCGGGTTAGTTGCATTTTATACTTTTTTTTTCGTATCTAGAGGGTATTACTAGGTCGGGACAAAGGGTGCGGGTGGTGTCTGTAGTGTCGCAATGGTAGTTGCCATGGGATGATTGAATTATTGATTTGCAATGAAATGAAAAGTCTAGACGAGCCGCGGAAGGAGAAGTTATGTAGTGCTGAAACGCAGTGGCAGTGTCACTTACACTTCCATCTGCGAGTGGTGTACGAATAGTGGCAGATGCACGACATCTTCACGACTTGACGCCTACTATCCTCTCCGAAGACAGCGCAGGAATGCTGGACGAGAGGGCGACACGAGGACAGCAAGAAGTACTGCATGTACAATTTGTTACGCAGCAGCACTGCCTGCTTCTAGAGCTAGCAGCAGCTGCTGCCGCTGGACCGATGGCGCGGTTACTTACCTGACGTCAAGGACAGAAGAAGGACGAGCAGGAGCAACAGATGATGAAATGAGAGCACCAAATGTCCGACACCAATTCACGCAAAAGCTTCCTTGCTAAGCTTCTGTTTCACTACCAAGAACACGACCGACAACATAGTAGCAAATGCAAACGGAAAATAAAGAACGACTACGTGACCGAAAAGGAAGAGGAATTCACTCGCTACACCAGATCTATTCACACCGACCTGCACCTGACCTACAACGACGGACTACGACTTCTAGTAAGGAAATGCTTTATTTGTGACAGTAGTTAGACGTACGCATGGAGCTCTTGCATTAAGATGTTAGTCTTTCTCTTGCTTATTGTATTCTTTGGCATGATTGAGTAAGTCTAAGTAGTCCTCTCGGCGCATGATCCACTGTCGGCGGAATAATTGGCAGGATTTTGTAAGCACGGCCGACGTAATTGCACCTGACCTTCTAGGATCTATTCATTTCACCTGATCATGCGCTCTACTTAAATCGGGTTTTTCTTCTATGCTGATGGAAAAAGCTTTGCCATGGCTGAGAAAAACGAAAATAGAGATGGGACTAGTAACTGCTACTGTAAATATGAAGAACTAACAAACGGAACCCTGTACATAATGTTGATCTGCAGATATACTTTTTTCTATGCTTGATGTGTTGTGGTCTCTCAAATCTTTCTTCTGGAGGTGGGATGGCCGCGAGCACTAGCACTACAACTCTACTTTATAACAAGAATGCTTTCGTCGGTCTGATCTAGACATACAGTAAAGCATTTCTAGACCCGGATCTCGATCTTCTTGTCAGCTGCCTTTGTGCAGCACTAGCATTCGAAATAAGTACTTGTTGCGCATCCACACCTCTACTCGGCGGCATAGAAATTCAAGCATGCGGGAAACCAAAAAGTTGTACTGAAATGAATGACACCCGAGCAAAAAAGTTGTAAAAGGAAATCGAAATTGAATACAGACGAGATAATTTGATGTCAGGCTATACCTTGTTCGAGGGCAAAAAACTGATTTTTGTGCGTTGCTTGAATCGATGAAAAACAGAATGAGAGTGGATTGATGAATGTTGAAAGCTCAAACCGCGGCGGGCAAAAAAGAGAGACTCTAAAAAAGTCATGCAACAGAAAAAATGGTTTGGAATTTACTCTTTGTTGTGCTTCATGTAATGTTTTTCTGTTGCGTAATCAAAATTCAAATTGTGCTTCAAATGAAAAATTTAATTTGTGCTTGTGAGTCGAAATTGGACGTCAAGAGGCGTGAAAAAAAATGAAAACGATGTGGAAAAAAATGAAAAAAAAATGAAAAAAAAAAATGAAAAAGGCGTAAAAAAGAACTACAACTAGTAAAAAAAACAATCTTCTCCTATAGAAATCGCATGGGTGGTTGCTACCAGATTCTCCTGTTTCGGAAGATACCGCGTAAAAATCCATAGAGGGAAAAATTGAAATTGGTGCTTTGGGTCATTTCCAATGGCACCTCTGACATGGATGCAATTTAACGTGCTGGTAGTACCGCCGATAGTCTTCGGACATCACATGTGCCTGAGCCTGTGCTTGCTCACGCCACGTCGTTTTTGTTCTCCTCCTGCACAACTTCATCTTCTAGGGGGGACGAAGGTGAAGCTGTGTTGCTTGGTGTCGGCACGATGGACGAGTGCTTGTCGCGTCTGGATAACTCTTCCGGTGCAGAAGCAGCCAAGAGCTCGTCGTAATGTTCTGCCGTGGATGAGGATGGTGCTGCGGCGGCCTGCGCTTCCTTCAGCTGGGAAAAGCTTCTCCCATCGATACCGCCCCCGTTTAGTCCCCTGGGCGAAGTCGGGCCTCGTGGTGTTCCAAGGACGTGTCAAAGGCAAAAGTGTCGCAGCCGTAGTAGCAGCTTCCAGCATCACAACTCGGCATGGGGATGGCCCATGTCTTCATCCCAATGCAACATGAGTGGCTAGTCACTCATAGCCATACATTCCTTTACTACATCAATATTGGAGGAAGACCAAAACGGTGAACGCCGGAGGTCATTACTTATTTGGAATGCAGGAACGGAGTACTAACACATGTTGATCATCATGCGAAGCTAGTATAATTACATGCTCATTCCGCTTCCGGAAGAGGATCGACTGCTTTAACAACTGCGACAGCACTTTTGCGAGACATAGATCGCCAGAACCCGCCTCCGTCATACCCGGAGGAAAGGACAATGAAGCAGGACCGCGTCGAGGGCTGTAGGAGGCGACAGATGGCTCACCGGGCACTGAAGCTGATGCTTGTGGAACCTGTAGTAGTATTTTTATCATGTTGCACGACCTGTCCTACGTCTGATGTACAACTTTGTCCAGCAAGAACGCTGTTGTCATCTAAGCACCACAACTCTGATCGCACTCTATGCCACTAAATATTCTGGACATGAAAACGTCCACATTTGCCTATTGGTGTATGGTGTGTTCCGCTAGTCGAGTATGCTCGCTATTAATTCCTATAAAATATATTGAAAAGCAAAATCCCACAGGGAAGTTTGAGTAGAGCACTGTAGCAAAGCGAAGGAACTGAGCACTGAAGGCGTGCACATCCTGTAGTGTGGGTTGAAAATGAAGAAGAGGACGACCTAAATATTACGGGACTTGTTCCCGGTACTAGCACAACCGACGAAACAAGACAAGTCACGCGGCGACACTAGAAGAACGAGGAGATGAAAAGAAATCAGAATTGTATGCAACTGAAATATTGAACAATAAATCTGCAATTTTGATGTTGTAAGCATACAGCTATTGGCACCTGCTCCACTTCCAGGTCTTGTTGATGAGGAGTTTGTTCTCCCCCGTGTAGCTGACCTATTTGCGGTTGCCCGGATCGAGGGTCCACTCCTGCGGCTTCTTGCACTTCCACCTGTTGTGTAAAAACAATGTCACATGGGCCAAAGCTTCCGCATGGAAGCATTTCGTGTTGCCACAACTGAGCAAAACAAAACGTGTCGGTTTCCATGTAGACATGTTGTTTTTCCAACTAGCCACTGCCTTCTGGTACCTAGTATTCAGCACCTTTCGCGCCCCAAGAATGAGAGAGCATGCAGAGAAATAAGCGTTGTGAAATCTCAGACGGAAGTTTAACAATCTCGCACTTTAGCTGAAAGTAGCAAACTGCAAGGTTTTTTCTAATGGTGCACATCCTGCGAGGAATGGGTGTTGGATGAAGAAAGTTGTCGAGGCGCGGCTTATCTATACTCTATGTATCACCGTCAAAAAAGAGTACCCTTGGCTCCTGGAGGTGGAGATTCGCCACGCCCAGCTGGAGTTGGGCCATCTGAGTTGTTTATGCACGAAAGACATGTTGTCCCCGTCCCGAAATGCAAGATTTCTAGTCAGATGTCCGCGCAAACATCTGTTGCAACAGACCAAAACGCTTATGACCCAGTTTCTTCATACTGAACAATCTGACTATGCCTGGCCACTGACCGATGAACGTCAGGATGTCATGTTGTGATTCTCCATCCTGCTGCCCGTGCCTTCGCGGGCACACAGTTGCAGTGAAAGCAAGATTTTTGGAGAGCTGATGTCGCAGCCTAAATGTAAATCTCCATCTCGATCATCTTCTTGCATGAACAAAAATGCTTCAGACGGGGACATCACGATCTTGTTCGCTTGTGATACCCCGAGAGTGTCGGTTTGTTCCACCGCTTCCAACGGCGGCAATGTCGGAAGCTTCACCATGTCGCTATCCTTAGTAAAAAAATCAAGGCCGTTACCTGTATCTAGTAGATCTACTGCTTCATACGGCATGCACACACGTACTTGAACTTGCTCGCGCAGAGAAGATTTCGCACATGCAACTGAAATCTGATCATTCAATCATCGGTGCCCCGCGAAAATGACGGGCGTCTCATTCGTTTTTTTGGACAAACTTTCGATTTATTTGTCAAAGTGCTCTCTTTGTGTTCGGCAAGAGCCACGCATCCTCACGCGAACTCGCTGCCTTGGAGGCTGCCAGCAAGGCGGCAACTTCGCGCGAGACACAAACAGCAGCTCCTTGAGCGAAACGCAATCTGGAGCTTGTGTGCGTGAACAAGCATAGAGCACATGAATAGATGTGAATGTGTCACAATAACATTCTTTAAAAGAATGAGTGTCTGCCTGCGTTTTTCTCCAGAGCTTAATTTACACTGCAAGTTCTTCCAGCAACGGCGAACAACGCATACTTGCTCCTCGAGAATTCGCTTGTTGAGGCCTGGATTTTACTTACGCGGGATACGTCGTGGCGAAATGCGAGACCCACTCCAGAACTTGGGTCATTTCAGTCAAAAGACCCTGAAGGTTTTGACCCCCATTTCCCTCCTGTAGCGTTTCTATTCGGCGTGTTCCTGCCTCTAGATCATACGCTCCAGGCACGATCTGCTGATACACCACGTTTGTAACTGCATCATTCCACCGGCTTTGGTACTCTTGAACCGTCGCGCGCAGACCACTAAACTGGTCTTCCAACACTGCTGGGTTTGCGGCTTGCGTATGCGAGTGCAACACCCACCCTCGCCTCCCTCATCAAGTTTCATTTGGAAATCAAAATCATGGAAAGAATGCAAAATATAAAATCCAGATCCACTCAAATTCAAGAACATTCGCTTCTTCATATGCATTGCCTGCAGGACTGCGACAGCACCAGAACCCAAACAATTTCTTTTAGTACGCAAGTCCGTGTACGGTTTTGTATTTGTCGTGCGGACACCGTCTGTGACATTGTTTGCGTTCCTGCTCCTGCCCTGGCACTGAGGGGAGGAGGGCCATGGTGCACTGTCATATTGCATCTCAAATTTGCAGTAGCTTGCTGCGCAGGTCTCTTTCTTGCCTTCCTGCTTGTGTCCCTCGCAATACTTAATTCCGTCGTGTTGTAGCCGTTTTAGTTGTTCTTCTTTCGTCTTCTCCACCTCCGGCAGGTCGCTACCTGCACCTGGGCTAATATTGGAGATGGACGACGTTTGCCCGCTTGCAGTCACGCAATAGTAGCGATGGGCAAAATCGAGCTTATCATCCACCTGCTTGTACATGAGTGGCGTCTGGATCGTGCCGCGTGTGGCAAACAAGCTCCGTTTGTTGCAATACGCGTGCCCTTTTTTCACCAAATCGCTTGCGTCTGGGGCAAGCGCTAAGAACTGCCTGGCTTCGACGTGCATCACCAGCTGACTGGCGTCTACGTGTGGCTCTACCCGATTCGGATTGTTGTTGAACAAGACAAAATGCTGAATTGTGACAGCCGGTTTTATTTCTTGCTCCAAGTTTTTTTCCGTCTCTCGTCCCCCTTGCTCTCTTGACACAATCGCCCCGCTACCGCCAGGCCTTGGCATTATCTCTTTCGGTTTTGGTACCTCTTGCATCCTCTCCCACGCTTCTACGATGTGGTTCCGCAACACCCAGGAGTCCGTCTGCCACCCTTTTTTCGGCAGCCGCGGCCCGGTTTCCGCGGTCCACGGATTAGTGAACCCCCGCACCTTTGCCAGCGACCGATCGACATTGCGCTGCCACAAAAGCACCTTCTCGACAAGGTTGGCCCCAATCCAAATGTCGTATCTGTCGTTCAGCGCAAACCGCGTGGAGTCGCTTTCGAAGCCGGATCTGGCTTTTTTGCACTCCGCCTGCGTCATTGGTTTCAGGCCACTTGACACGCATCGCGTCACATCGTCAAGCCAATCGGCGTATCCCAATGGGCTTAGCGTATTCTCCCCAAGAACGTGGTACTCTTCTAGTAGACGTTGCGCCTGTGCGTAGTTATTCAGCTCTTCCACATCGAGGCGCGGGGGCTTAGCGTTCTCGAAAACGCCCCATACAGTTTTAGGAATGTTCGTCATTTTCTCCTGTGCCGCCATAGGCAACGAACGAAGGCCGCGCTTATCCGGGACAAAAATAATTGTATGTGTAGTGTACAATAAACAAACAATGGAGCATTCGAATTTCGAGCGCTCCATTGTTTGGAGAAGCATCACAATTTCTTTGTTTGGAAAGACGTTCTGCACCGCTAGTACGCGAAATCATCCATCATGAAAAGGTGGCGCTACGAGTTTGGTCTGGGACGATGCACAAAATGATGAGTGCAGCCATTTTTCTCGTCTTGCACATTCTGCGTTACAAACAACCGGCACAAAGACTAACTACACGACAGTTTTTTTGTTGCGTAGCACTTCCGAGAAAACCAGTACGCGAGTTCCATTCCGTCCTGCATCTTCTTCGGTATCAAGTACAAGCATGTCTGCCGGGTCTCGAAGATTGGAACAATTTTTGTAATGCTGAACTCCGATTATACAACTCGCCTTGCACTCTGAGCATTTATTATGCATGTGGTCGTGGTGGAAAACCACTGCTTGGTTTTTGCGATTCATGAGGCACGTCGCGCACTACAGAGCCCTTCAAAACATTGTTCGGCTTGGCTGACTACTACGCTCAGCTTGTTGTCGGGTGGTCATGGTCATGCACTACGTGTACTTAATAAACCTCTTTCGAGACCCGGAAAATTTCTTCAAAGTCGATACCCAATGTCATTTTCAACCTCTCGCCAAAAGCGTTTCCTGGTGCTTCCAAAAGTTTTTTTATCCGACGCTGCGACGTCGCATCCCCTTTCTGCGCGTCCTTGTCTTGAGCACCAGAAGCGACTACAAAAACGCGTGCCAGGTTCGTAAGCCGCTCTTGTGATTTTGCTTGTACCTCTTTGACCTGCTGAGGGTCCTCGACGTCCTTGAGTTTTTCCAGATCGGTTACCAGCTCCTCTGCCATCTCTTGTAGTTGACTTCCCCTTCCCGTAACTCCTGTTCGGGTGAATTGACTTCCCCTTCCCGTAATTGTCTTCAGAGCAGGAAAAGCGTATTTTTCGAGATACGACACTTCCCCCTTCTCGCCCCGCAGCAAAACCGGACATTTTTCCGTGCCCCCCGCAGGTGGCACGATTGCCTCCTTTATCGTTTTGAAAAAAACTAGCATATTCCTTCATGGACATGGAGGAGCCATGCAAAAGAGGCAGAAAGGTGATGCAGAAATCGCACTTCCGTGAAATACGAATTTTTCTATTCTTTGTCTTTATTGTGCGATTTGGATTTTTTCAATCAAGGTCATGGGAAATATGCTAGTGCTTCTCTGTGTAGTATCCAGCCTTCCGCCCTCATGAGGGTTCTTCGGGGTTTTCGTTTCTGTAAGCTCGTCGAAGATGCGTGCGGTCAGCAGAGGATCAAGCTGATTTTGATACAACTCACTGCTGCGCTTGATAATTTCGTCTTCATCGGCCGGCGGAAGAGAGGGATAGGAATTGCGCTGGAGATCAAACTCATTTTTCGCGCGTTTATACAGCTCATCACTACGCTTGATGATTGTGTCGATGTCCATTCCGGCCGAGTTGAGAAACAACCACGCTTATACATTACAAATATGTCATCTGGGTCGTGAAGTGTTCAAATAACTTGTGAAAAATTTGATGCTCACACCTCTGGAGGAGACAAAAATCTGTGTTGCATGAACAGTGCCACAAGTCGTTTCCCGCTTCTCAATGCGCTAAGAGCGAGGACGCCAGGCGAAGCAGACAAGAAGAAGCGTTCGCTAACACGCCTGTCATGCAATGTGTGCATTCCAGCCCATCTACCTCTATCTACTCTTCGAGAACCCGAGGACATATTTCTTGAATTTGCGATTGATAACGCAAGAACCTTGAACATTTCCTGGGGCTCAATCAGGTCATCCACCAGAAACCTGTGAACGTGATCTTTATCGGTATCTGCCGTCGGGGGGGCGGGATCAAGGCCCGCCATTTTAATCATGTTGTCCGCCAGGCTGCTCCGGTATGCGAGGAAAACATTCGCTGATCATCCTGTTCCTGCAGCAAGCACACAAGGACCATTACTAAACCCCTGCATACATCATGCACACACATGTGCCAACATTTGACAATGTACTCAGTGTCGTGCGTGCCCCGACTTGGAAAAATAGAGAGAGGAGAGGACTACTAGAACAATGAGGATCGCAACGTAGTTCACTACACCAGTTATTTCATATCCTGGCTGTACAGGTAGCAAATGCAAAACATCATAAATTGTCGATGTGCGTACAGAACCTTGGCGCGGCTGCAGCAGGGCAACGTTTCAAAAAAGAATTTGCTCGGATACTTTTCCCGTTCCAGTATTCCCAAACGTGATGAAGAGTTTCGGGCGATCTGCGAACGTGTTCCCAACGTCCTCCGGCCTGTGGTACGTCCGGTCGAGGGGGTCGTGTCGGCCCCGGGGAGC
>JACKZZ010003435.1_pt1 | contig 11132 bp, 6 predicted proteins | sample 8027871 | NCBI WGS metagenome assembly JACKZZ01 (sample SAMN15724774, study PRJNA655200) | protist metagenome | isolation source: fluorescence activated cell sorting (FACS) single amplified genomes of... | place: USA: West Boothbay Harbor, Gulf of Maine | collected 2000-07-19
AAAGGGAAAAGAGCGCTGGGTATAGATCCGGGTAGTGGACCGGTGGCGGCTTGAAGTGCCACAACACATGCAATGCAAACATGCCCAGAAAAGAAAGGATAATAAAGGCTAACTTGACCGCTTGAAAGCGCGAAGGAGGCGAGGCGCCGTAGTAGTTGATGATCAGGCGTAAATACACGATGATGCAGCAGGTATAAACAGCTCCGAGTTTGTCACGGAGCAGCAATGGGTACATTGTAAACATGCCAAGCACTTGAAACCAACACACAAGCAGAGGCTCATACGGTAAAATCAGTGCTGCAGGCACCAAGGCCAGAAGAAGCGACTTTTCATGGACTTGGAATGAGGCTAGAAAAAAAGAAAGAGCTGAGCAGACTAAGGCAAGTAATAGCAGCAGTGGGTTGTTGAATGATTTGCCACGCTTCACCACGCTCCATATGGAAATACCGACAGGCAGCAGCAGTACACAAGTCAAAGCCAACGCGCAGCGGAGCAGTACTGAAGTGTCAGCCAGACTGCGCACATCTACTGCTACGCTCAACACATACCATAAATTGGACACTTTATCCTCAAAAATCCCGCGCGAAAAAGGGAAGATTCGATGCAATACCTGGATCATCGCTGGTATACAAGTGCCACTTTCGTGATTATGAGCTGCCACGCAAAAGGGTAACCACAACACTCCAAAACAAATGATCACTGTCGCGGCTATCAGCAAGAAATGCTGCATAGATCGAGGATAGTTATGTACTCCACTCGCCCTTCGGCCGATGATCCAGCAGCGACCTAGAAGTGCAAAAAAGAACACGGGTGCGTAGTACAGCGCCATTTGCTTGAAGTTGAGGGACAAGCAGTACAGCACACTGGCAGCAACATCACCTCTCACGCTCGCCCACCAGCCAGTACCACTACCACTGCCCGTGCTACCACCAGGTCTCCCCTTGGTTACTTCAGTAGCCAGCGCATACGCAGCACATAATGCCAGCCCGATGCAAACCCCATTGTACTGGAAGTGGCCGTGATCGATAATGAGCAGAGCTGGACACACAAGACAGGATAAAGTGTACAGTAGGCGAGGCTGCATTCTGTTAAAAAGGCTGTCTTTTTTACGTTCTGCCGCTGGCCCCGCTCCTGCTCCTGTTCCTGCTCCTCCTGGGAGGACGCGATAAATACTGTCCATCTGCACATGGCTCCACACAAGCTGACAAAGACGCAGAATGATGGGGATGGTGATGATTACATCGCACATGATCACAGACAAGCGCATGTAAGTACGACCCACTGGGTCCTCATTTCCTCTGCTTTTGGTGAGCTCTACGAGCTCGCTCAAAGAAGTGCTATCGAACAGCCAGCCAGATGTTTGAGCCACCCAGCCAAAGAACCACGACACGTACGCAGTGAGGGGCGGGTAGTCCAGGCCCCAGTACTGCAGGTCGTTCAACTCACTATGCTCGTACCACTGGCGCAATGGCAAGCCTAGAGTGATTTCCAGCCAATGCCGCTGCGCCTCGTAGTCCCCATACATAGGTGGGATGCCCTGGCCAGAGTGACACTGCGTAGCAATGACTACACGACCCACGAGAGCAAGTGCCCAAACGAAGAAGTAAAAGCTCTCTTCCTCAAAAGACCCAGCCATTGTGTTTTTGCCCAAATGCAACAAGAACCTTGCCAATGCAAAATCTTCAAACTCGCGCCCCAATGAATACTATGAAGGATGATACACAGGATGGGTTTTCGAGGAGAGGCAGAGAAAAGGCCCACGAATGTCCGATTCCGGGCCGTCTGTTCCTCAGAACTGGGGAAATCGAAGTTCCGAAGTTCAGACTAGAAGAGCCCTAGTGCCTTTACTGGGCGTTCCTACACCACACAAACATTATGAAGACACGTAGAATGGCCAGAGCTATTGCTGATGCAAGCGATGCTGCAGGAAAATCTCCCACCATCAAGAAGGCTCACTACGAAGCTTCTTCTGTCAAGGAATACGCTACAGTGGATCCAATCTTTCGCAAACCATCACCTCGAGGTGGCGAGGTGTTCTTCGGTAGCGTTCCAGATGGAGTGTTCAATCTCCTCTCGAGCTTTCAGGTTCTGGACGACTACAAGGAGCTCCAAGTTGTTATCAACAAGAACAAGGAGTTAGAGGTTAGAGGCACACTGGGAGAAGAGTCTTCGCCAGTACGCTCACCACGCAAAGCCGCTATTTGACGAGTTCACATCAGTAGCGGTCCTGCGCTTTGTGCTCTTTGACAGGAAGATCGATGTTCCGAGGGACTGGGAGCTGCATCTGGTAGATATCAAGGATCACTATGGCAAAGGCGATCACAAATATCTAACCCACAATGAAAGCTTTGCCGAAGTGTGCAAGGAAAGATATATAAGGGGAAATATTGATACTATCAAAGTAATGGTGGAGAGGACGCAAGTGGACCTGGAGGCGAGGGATCGTGAAGACAGGACACCACTGCACTGGGCAGCACTTTTTGGCCACCTCCCTGCGCTGCAGTATCTATGTGAGCAGGGGGCTGACAAGGACGCGAGGGGAGATCATGACTTGACACCACTGCACTGGGTAGCATACAGGGGCCGCCTCCCTGTGGTGCAGTATCTATGTGAGCAGGGGGTGGATAAGGAGGCGAGGAGTAGGGGTGGCATCACACCAATGCATAAGGCAGCAGACTATGGCCACCTCCCAGTGGTGCAGTACCTATGTATGCAGGGGGCTGACAAGGAGGTGAGGAGTAATATCGGCCGGACACCACTGCACTCAGCAGCATACAGGGGCCGCCTCCCTGTGGTGCAGTATCTATGTGAGCAGGGGGTGGATAAGGAGGCGAGGAGTAGGGGTGGCTTCACACCACTGCAGTTTGCACGCGGGGCTGACGACGAGTATTTGGATGTGAGTGATGAGGAGGAAGACGAGAAGCAGCACAGACTGGATGGTCGGTTGCTCATCATCAAGTACTTGAGCGAGCAAGTCTAGGTACTCTATCCACTTGTTATTCAATCAATGAGTGGAGAGAGGGGGGGAGGGAGACAGGTCAACGAGAAACTTCACTTACTTGTCGATTTACAATATTAACAATTGCACGCTCACGCTATAGATTATTAACTTGTTTGAAGATAGAGAATGCGAAAAAGAACAAACTGCCCACACCACTAGACACCCCCACCGAACCCTATGCTGCTGCTCCTCCTACAACCTTGCCCAACTCAGTCAAGAGCTGTGCCTGATCCGCCTTGCTCATGCTAATAGCCTGGTTCATCATGAACTGCACTGTTGGAACAGACGATACAATGAAGTACTTGTAATGAAAGGAAGTGAAGCCGATGATGAGCAGGTGGCAGTCCATTCTGTCCATCACACCACCGTGCCCAGGGATTAACGCCTCGAAGTCCTTAAGGTCATATGCTCGCTTGATTGCAGAAGCGAAGAAGCCCCCAAATGGGGCTATAATACTAGCGAAGAACCCATAGGCGAGGCCATGAATCTGAATAGGTAATAATGTCAATTCACGCAGACCAAAAACTGATGTTGGTAAAGTGTACTTGGTAGCAGCAAATATCCAATGAGGGTCACAAGAGAGTGCTGGCGGAAATGGACGTAAATACAAGCCTTCAGCAGGACAAGTAAGCCATGTGAATTTGGCAAGTAGTGCTGGGAAAAAGAAGGAGAAAATACATGTCAACACGGCGGCTCCGAGAAATCCCTCCCAAGTTTTGTTTGGACTTAGCTTGAAAAATGGTTTGTGAATGAATTTCTTTCCCATGGTAATCCCACAAAAGTAAGCAGATACATCATTCATCACAACACAAGCAGATGGAAACCAAAACCAAAACAACCCTTTTAAAACATATGAAGCAAAAAACTTGCATTGTAGCACAACGATACAGATGATGAGTATTGTCCACATATATTGTGATAATTGGAATTTCAATAAGCTACCACGTAAATTCAATACACTGGCAACAAATAGTACGCAATATAGTACAAATGTAACTGTGGCTGTATATTGTGTCAAAGGCAATAACCAAGATAGAGATTCATGGTCGAGAAAGAAAATATGCAATCTCTCACCATAAACCCACATCATTGCTGCTGTAAACCAACTCCATTGCAAGGAGCGAAACCACGGCATACGACCATCCTTTGCTGGAATATAGCGCACATTCACTAATTCACGAAATAACTCAAATTGTATCAATACTCCAGCAAGAATACAATAGAAATGACCAGATAAAAGGATTGTCATGTATACCCCAACCATAGCCCATGCTGTGATGGTGCGAACGATGATGGATTTCCTGGAAACAGTCTTAGGCGCGGTCACCACAATGGCTGTATCCGCATCAGATGCCGACTCCAGGCCAATGTCCGTATCATCATCATCGTGCATAAGCACAGGCCTCGCAGCAGCAGCGCTCTTCACTGATAATGGGGTTTTGCGGTTGGCAGATTTAGACCTACTTCGCTTCGCAGGAGCCATTTTATATTTTTCAGGTGACAGCTCAGGTGACAGGCCACTTCAAGAACATAGCTTTATGAGAAACAAGAGGAATCCCGCTTGAGCCTCCAATGGTACGCCGCCAGGGTATCCAGCGTACTTTCAAAAAGACCTCTTTCTTTGTTGTACATATACTGATGTAGATTAATCGAAAGGCTCCACTGGACGTTCATGTCAACGGCGCATCACGTGCCCTTAGCGATGGACGACTCTGACAGCCCTCCACTCCCTGGGGAGAGCAGAGACTCGGCCTTGAAATGGAGATCCAGTGCAGTGGGCCGATGGATACCTTGCCTTGGCAGAACACCAGAAAACCAAAAGTCGCGACGCTACTACGAGAACTTTCTCGTCTTCACTGTGTTTTTCTGCTTCTTGCACGCGACGGCTGATTGTGTCTTGGCGTTTTCTACCGCGGAACTAGGCATGGAATACGGAAGTAACGGTGCCCTCCTCATCAATGCTTTCTACACCATCAGTACTTTCCTCTTAGCCAAGCCGTTCTTACTACGTTATGGCGCAAAGAATGCAACAGCGATTGGGCTTCTTGGATTACTCATCTTCGTCTTCTGCTTCTTCGTGGCTGTATTCATAGGCAACGAGACGGCAGCGGAGGAAAAGCTAGGCGGGCTGATTTTCGAGCTAGGCGCAGCTGTAGGTGGTGTGGGTGCGGGATTGCTCTGGACAGGGCAGGGGTCATATTTCACTTGCAATGCCATAGAATATGGAAAGGCTCTGCATATAGAGAAGGAAAGCTTGCTGTCGACAGCAGCCACTGACCACGCTGACGCAGACGCCGATATGAGTGGAACATCATCCTTGGGAAGTATCGGCAGCGACAGGGATGCTGCAGTAGCTGCTGCTGCCGCTATTGCAGTGAAATATAAAGTGAAAGAAGAAAGAAGAATTGATAATGCAATTTCGAAGTTTGCTGGCCTTTTTGCAGTAGCATATCTTCTCTTTGAAACCACTTTTAAAGGCGTTATAACACTCGTTTTCTTATCCAAAGAAAAGGAGGGAGAAGAGGATGATGGGTCATGGAAACGTCTCATCTTTGGTATCTATGCGTGCATTGGTGTTTTATCGTGGCTTTTTTTTTTGAAGTTTGTCGTCAACTTTAGTGCATTAGATGCTCGATCAGAAGCTGATGGAGGCTCTGGTTCTGATGTGGCTGCGGATTTGGCCGATATTTATCATGAAAGTAGCAACAATGAACAACAGCAAAAGCAGCAGCAGCCCTTGGCTGCAGGGTCAGGAGGGGAGCTGTGGCCCACAGTTGTGAAGCAGTGCACAAGTGTTGCACATTTGGTCTACTCATGCAGAAAGCTGCAATTACTACTACCATATCAATTCGCCTTTGGTTTCGGTGTGGCCTATGTAAATGCATATATGAATGGAACATTTATTGCTGGGTATCTCGGCGATGGCTACATTGGGTCACTAAGCGCGTTGATCACCGTCACAGCAGCCATTATTAGTCTTTGCTATGCCCGCGGGGCAATCGTTTACAAAAACGGAGCATATTACGCTATGATGGTCGGCGGAGCCGCCTTTTTATATACTGGTTTGTCGGTACTTGTTACTACAAGCGACACGGTGGGAACCTGGAATTTCCTCGGAGTCTTCTACTGCATATACGGCTTTGCGCGTGGTGCGTGGGAGTCCACGAATAAGGCTATTTTGGCATTATATTTCAAAGATAAACCTGAACTCAAGGATGCTGGTTTTGCAGCTGCTTACTTTGCCGCAGGATTTTCTGGATGTTTAGGTTATGGGTTTTTCCGATATTGTCACAAGTCTGTGATTTCTACCATTTGCACGGTTGTACCATTTATTGCCATGGTCAGCTTTCACTACTCTTACAAGAGCCACGCAGTAGATACCATGAGATCAGCTGCAGCTATGGCTAAATCCACAACCTCGAGCTTCAACTCGGGTGCCTTTAGTAGTCGTGATACTGCTGGTGGCTCCGGTGCGCTTAGTAGGCTCAGCGATATTAGTGGGTCAGGTGGCAGCAGTGGCAGCAGTGGCAACGGCAGTGGCATCAACCCTTTAACGGAGCAGTTGAATACCAATAGCATCTGATGATGCTCTGCTGATCTAATCTACTTTTTATTTGGATATAGTATGATATATATGTTTGTTCGTGTTTGATATGGTATTTACATTACATATAATAAGCTGTGCACTATTATACATTTACTACATGACTATATTGGCTCCTTTCCAAGCTATTCTTCATTCTTCCTCTGAACGCGCTATATATATCCCGCCTGTCCGCCTGTATACATACACTCTATAAATCTTCTCCTTCTCCTTCCTCTTCCTCTTCTTCATCGTCTTCGTAGTCCACCTCAGATGCCGCATCAGCGCCACCGCTCCAGTCTCCTAAATTGGCCAGTTTCGTCAAAGTTTCCGAGTTGGCATCTTCAGCCTTCTTGATGAGTGCACGCAGCTCAGACGCAGCTTCAGCGGACTTTTCTGAAATACGAAAGTCGCCCATACCCGCTGCTCGTTCAAACCAGTTCAATGCCCGCTCGTAGTCGGGCATGCCACCATAGCCATGGAGCTTGAATACTCCCATGTAATACACAGATGGCGCATGTTCAGCACGCGCACCACGCTCGAGGAGTGCTAGCGCCTTGCGGAAATCCTGCTTGTAAGAAGGGGGTATGCGGCCGTAGGCGTACATGAGTGCCAGGTGGTAAGAGCTCTCCATGTAATTCTGTCCTGATGCACGTCGGTATTGCTCCGCGGCATTCGCGAAGTCCTGCGAGTTGGGCTCGTGTCCCAGTGCGTATTCGTACATGACCCCCAGCAGGTGCTGCGCTTGAGGCACATTCTGCGCGGCGGCGTACTGGAAGAGCTCGAAGGCTTCCTTGTGCACAGGTGCTGTGACAGCTTTTCCTTCCATGAGCAGCTTGCCAAGCATCCAGTGCGAGTTGGTGTCTTTGAGTTGCACTCCACGACGGAAGAAGGTCAAGGCCAGGGACTCGTCCTTTTCCACGCCTTGACCGTGGAGAAGCATCATGCCATATGCGCTGGTAGCTTCTGGATGTCCCAGTCGGGCAGCCTTTTCGAAATTGTGGGCTGCAATGCTCACTTCTTTAGAGAGAGACAATCCGTACAACTTCATGAGGGCGAAGAAGTAGATGCTGTCTCTATTGCCGGCCTCCACACCTTCCATGACTTTCTTCACAGTGTCATTGTCTATCTCTTTGTCTCTGTCGATGCCCAGGTCAGCTCCCAGCTGCACTTCCATCACGTCAAAGTCAGACATCTTGTATGCCTGGTTTCTGGAAAACAGGAGGGCTATTAACAGTACAATGCACACCCATATCTGAGGAAATCGTCTCAATCTCAACCGAGAAGCAATCATCGCTTGTAATAACTCGCACTATCACCTCCAATGTCTAAATTCTAAATTTGGCAAAGAGGCGGGGAGCGGGATCCCATAGAGTAAGCCGTCCGTAACTCCCTTGTGTCGTCGTCCGTCCGCGTCCCGGGCCTGGCCGGATGCAATGTGAGGATTGGTGGAACTCCATGCAACCAAACGTATATGAACCATGACGACACAGGTGTGTTCCCAGTGCTTAATAGAATTCTCTTCCAGGAACAAACTTTTTGCCCATTTGAACGCATGCACTGGAGGCACAGCCAACAAGAACGCCTCCGAAGATATCGATGTAGATGGGGCTGGTGGTGATGCTAATGATGAGCCCAGTACAGGTGCAAAGCGTAAGGCCACAACAGGAGGCCCGGATGCACAAGCCGAAGGCAACAACTGTGGCGGAAGCAGCAATGGTGCCCCACAAGACAAGGCCCTGGAGGACTTCTCTGTGGACACAATCTTGCGAGTGGCTACCGGAGCTACCACTAGCACTACCACTAACAAGACTGGCGATACCACTAGCGATGCAAAGGTGGCTTTCCCGTTCCGCGTAGTAGTCAAGCCGCAAGGAATGAACACTACAGGAGGAAAAGGCCCCGTCTTGCAGGCACACGACGATCTCGGCTTGGAATACATGCTTGGGCCAGTAGCCCACCCCATGCCCCCGCGCCTGCCAGGACAAAGCATGTTACACGGCTACCGCGTCAGGCGGGCGCTGCCTGTCCATCGCCTGGATAAGCCCACAGGAGGCGTGGTCTTATGCAGCGAGAGCCGCGAGTGTGAAGGGCTGCTCAAGGCTTACTTTCGCGAAAGGACTGTACAGAAGAGGTATAGGGCCATCTGCCACGGACGCATAGACCACACGAAGGCGAAGGGTTTTGCAGCTACTACAGCTACTGCTAGCAGCAGCAGCAGTGGTAGTAACAACAACGCTAACGATGTGCGCATATTCGAAGAAGAAGTGGATGGCAAGCCCTCTACTACTGGTTACCGTGTAGTGCACGAGACAAAAAGTCAACGCCATGGCTGGTTGACAACAGTTGACCTGTATCCCATTACCGGGCGCACGCATCAGCTGCGCAAGCATTGCCGCTCCCTGGGCTGCCCTATAGTAGGCGATGACAGATACGCGCAGGCCCACATGTGGCCGGAGGATCGGGGGACATACCCCTACCTCTTCTTGTGGGCTTTGGAGATCAGCTTTCCCGACCCAAATTTGCCTGCTGCTCCCGCAACTAACATAGCTTCAACGGGAAAAAAAGCAGGAGCAGGAGTAGTATCAGAGGATGCACCAGTGCCATTATGGCTCTCCCCTATTCCTCATGTTGCAACAAAAGGGCCCTGGATTGACCACAGTTTTGGCAGGTACCGGTGTGTCATTCCTGAGCCGGCCTACTACAGGGAATACCGGGATCATAACGAGAAGGAAGCGGATGCCGCTGCCATATTAGTGCATACTTCCCCTCCTTGCGTTTAGTTTGTTTTTCCTTCAACCCCTTCAGATGAGGAATATCAATCAAGTGATAATGCACCAATTTCTATCAAACAAGAAGGCCAAGGTATAAACACTTGAAATATTTTTTTAACAGCTTCAACAACTTTCCGTTTCCTTCTCCTCTTCCACTTCCTCTTTTTCTCTACCGCAGTGAAAATGAACATCATTCAGAGGCATATGGAGGTGCTAGGTACCGGGTGATCTGAACACCCGTTCGAGCGCAAAAAGGACATTCGTGCCTATACGTTTGCTCAGCTTTTGCAATCGATTGGGTGTTTAGATCACAGATCCTTTACCCACCCCATCAACTACAACAATTCCTCACCCAACTCCAACTCCAACCCTGGTGATGTAAGGCTCTCTCGCCTCTCAGAGAAACAGCCTGTCCATCATCGACACAGCCTTGTCGGTTTGGTCCAGGAACGTGTCTTCGTACCGCTTGACCTCTGGCTCGTCCTCTCCCTTAGTCGCCTTGCGCATACCGGGAATAGCCAGGAACTTACGATTCCCTGGATTTAAGGGCAGGAATGGTACATTAATGCCGTTCTTGACTTGAGTCATATCATACTGCTCCATTTGGTCTACGTATATGCGCTTGTGGCATGAATCCATATCGTAAGGACCGAAGGGCTTGAAATCTTCACCATCGTCTTCATCCTCCATGTAGGTGGAGGAGGCTTCTCCTGTCATGACACTCATACCACCACCGTGGTCGCCACCTGCTCCGAATTTGTGCGCATCAGGACCATGTCTATGCAAAGATTTCTTGAGAATTAAAGCGGGACTGGCTACACCTGCAGTCCCAGATCCAATGTTGGAGGAGCCCATGGTTGTCATGGAGGCGAGCGAGTCATGAGACATGACGGTTGATTCATCTCCAACATTGCCCTCAAAGCGCGCCTTTCGGAAGAATAACGAGTGTTTCTTTATATGGCGAGCACCTGAGAAATCCTCCTCGAGTGAATGCATAATTTTCAAGTAATCATCCAGAGAAATCACCAAAGTGGATTCTATATCAGAACTTCTCTTCACCTTGCGCGTTTGAATATGACCAGGGTTGCGGCGATCCATTGCCTCGTGGCGAGTCTGCTTCATTATGGCAACAGCACTGAACTTAAACAACTCCTCGATGTACCTCTCTTTGGCCCAGACAAAGCGAGGGGTGAAGACGGTGTAGCATGCCAGAAGTAAGTGTCTGTACTCCAATCCACTCACATGGACAGAGGGGTAGTATCTCTTATCACCAATGGGTTGTAGTGCCCCGTGCTTCAGTGGGCAGAAAGCTTTATCGCAAATTCTCTGGATGTGCTTCTCGCACAAGATATCCCCGTGCACATCTGCATAAGGGTAGCAGTGTGCTGTGTCAGTGAAAGTGGCACGCTTATCTTCGTCTGGGAGCTCCTCTTCGTACTTTTCCAAAACTGGTTTTGCACATATAGCGTCTTTTTCATCGCCTTCTTCCCCTCTTTTTGCGCCTCTATCCCGAGCCTTGTCCCCAGCCTCTGTATGTGAGTTCACACCAGTCCTTTTAGATGCCTTCGCTGCAGCAGCAGAGGTGCCTGGACGACTCTCGCCAGCGTGAACAATGTGCATACCTTCTGGAGCTTTGAGCTTGCTTAGCCCTATACCGTAGTAAACCCGATCATCATTGGCATTCACTGCAAATCGCATGAAGTTATATATAACACTATCGAACCTATCCCTGCGCATGGGATGGATGGACCATTTTTCGCGAAGACGTTTCGTG
>JACKZZ010006361.1_pt1 | contig 11132 bp, 13 predicted proteins | sample 8027871 | NCBI WGS metagenome assembly JACKZZ01 (sample SAMN15724774, study PRJNA655200) | protist metagenome | isolation source: fluorescence activated cell sorting (FACS) single amplified genomes of... | place: USA: West Boothbay Harbor, Gulf of Maine | collected 2000-07-19
AGGGCCTGCTAAGTATCTTTTCATCAATTTCTGTTTCAGTTTTGACGTCGTGATTCGACTTAACAAGTTTCGAAGAAACCGAATTATTTGCAGGCAGTTGCTAAATCCTTATTAATTTGCCGTTTGGAGCAGGTCGACCTATCGCTGTCGAAGTAGTTTCTTTGAACATTATAATTATATCCGAGGTTTGACAGGGCGTATTACACGTACGTACGTAGATGAACTCAAAGTGGTTCTTCCGGAGAAAAGTTTTTTCTCTGGCGTCTATTTAGCCTTCTATTCAGTTGCGCTACAATCTCTTGCTTTTCATCTTGATTTAAGGGTTTCATTTCAACAAAATTGAGACTCGGATCATTTTTCGTCCGACCTTGATCCTACAACGAGCAGTGTCGATTTTGCATGAAGAGTAGTTGTTGATACATTTATTCGTATTTAGATGTCGTAGTTACGAGATTCTTGAGTGCAGCGGTATTCGTATACTTTCAAAAAGGTTCTGGAACAGCAAGCGACACGCAGGTTGCTCGCCTCTCGCTCTCCAGCAGAGGTGCCCGCGGTCGTAAGGAAGATTCATTTCATTTACAGATGTATTTGTACATGTTGTCCAAGCGGCGCTCCAAAGAATCAGTGCGTGTGCGCAACTACTTCAAGAAGATAAAAACAAATGACGCGACGCTTGATGAGCAGTCTGATTCGGTAGTAGACGTAGACAATGTTGTCCAGCATTCTTGCAGGTCTGAAATTTGGTGATTTCCCGGTTCTTCTTCCTGTTCGTTTCTCGGTTATTTTTTTCTATGTCCTCGACCGGCACTACAGGTAGTATCTATGTGTACGCCTACGCCTACGCGCAAGGGATGACATTATTTTTAAATGAGCGAAAAAGAAAATACAGCAAAACGGACAGGAGGGTACAGCGGGTAGTTGGGAAAGAAATAAAAAAGAGCTGCACGGGGAGGTTGAGCGCAGCATACTTATTAGCAGACGCAAATTTATGTTGGATTTGGATTTGAATTTACGTAGAAGTTGTAGAGGGCTTCAACCACCACCATCCAGCACCAGCACCCGTCGACATTATCAAGCAAGTGAAGGAGCGGCATCCGAGGAGCGGGAAAAGAACAGAAAGTGCTCTACTGCAGTTCGCTGTGAAGTACAACAAGGTTTTAAAAAAGTGCTAGTTGTCTCTTAGCAAAAAATCGAACGAAAGTGACTGCAAAAAAGCGAATATTTATATAATGTTGTAACGTTTTGTAGTACTATGCTGCGACACGACAGACACTGTCACTGAGACAATCGAGAACCAACCAGCTGGCGGAGTAACAGCAGGAGCACCATGTCGACCTCGAACACCCCAATTCTCCGGGGGAAAAACTCCCGCCTTCCCAAGCAGCTCCCCAGCCTCGAATATCAAGTGCAAATATGTCTGGGTCTGGTAGGTTGCAACTTGTGATGCTGTCTCTGGATTCGAAGAAAATCTGCATTGCATGACCAGCAAGTAGAGGAGACCAGTTTGCGCTACACGGACAGGGCATTTCTCATGCAGAATAAGCATCAGGAAGCCCTCTACAACTCTGTCATGCTAGGCCATGCATTACAGGCATCAGGGTTCGTGCAACATATCCATGACAAACCTAGCAACTTTCCAGACCCAGACATATTTGCATTTGATATCGAATCCACCCCGACGGCGGCGGCACTGTTGGACAATCTGCCCACCTATCAACTGTAAAAATGTCTGGGTCTGGAAGAATCCAACTTGTCATGCTGATCTTGGATTGTAAAAAAATCTGTATTGCATGAGCAGCAAAGAGAGTCCAAGTTTTGCTACACGGAAAGAGCATTTGTCATGCGGTATAGGCATCAGGAAGCCCTCACAAAATCTGTGATGCTAGGGCATGCATCACAGACATCAGGAGTCATGCAGAATGTGCATGACAAACCTGGCAATCTTCCAGACCCAGACATTTTTACACTTGATACCACCCCCGCGAGGGCAGGTACTACGGGGGGAGTTCGTCGTACGAACAACGACAATGTTGGGGGAGCAGGAGGAGCTGTGCCGGCTTTCTTTCCGCGGCACCAACTGCAAGGAGAACCATCCGCTGTGCAAATGTTGAACGCTGCAGCGCCAACTACAACGGACATTAACAACGCGAGTGGAGGTGCTGTTGTACTTGGTGCAGGAGCTGCAGATACTCTATTACAAGAGAACTCCGCCGGCTTCTCCGGCGACGCAGCTGCTTTTTCGCAGACGCAGACGAGCACAGCGACGCAGACGAGCACAGCATCTTCAACTGCTGGGGATGAAGGACGTGGAAATTATAACACGACACTTCATCTTGTTGATGAAGGAGATCAGGAAGAAGGGCGCAAAACCAGCCGCAATCCCAATCTGCTCGACATCCACTCAACAAATATTAACCAGACTGCCAGCAGCAATCCGCTCAACTCATCCAAACACCTCCGGCCGCAGTCCTGTTTTTCCCCCGGCGGAGGCGTGGTCGGGGAATTCGGACTAGAAATCTATCAAATGCGAAAATGTCTGGGTCTGCGTCTGGAAGATTCTAAACTTGTGATGCTTTCTGTGGATTTTAAAAAGATTTGTATTGCATGACCAGCAAGAGGACTCCACCTTGTGCTACGCGGAGAGGACATTTGTCATGCGGTAGAGGCATCACAAAGCGCTCTAAAAATCTGTAATGCTAGAGCATGCATCACAGACATCATGGGTCATTGAAAATATGCATGACAAGCCCGGCAATCTTCCAGACCCAGACACTTATGCACTTGATAAGATCGGCGACACGACAACTACAGGACAAGCAGCTTTCGGCGCCGGAGGTGGCGGAGGTTTCATGTTCGGCTTACACGGAGCAGGAGGGGGTGCAGGACATCAGTTTCTACACCACAACTCGCAGGACGACGCTCCTGATGAAGTCTTGGCGCAACAGCGGAAGGAAAAGCTACTTCGTACGGGCACTCTGCTATCGCAAGAAAATAAAACTGTTTCACTGTAAACTTGTAATGCAGAAAATGCTTCGCAAAAGTGTTTGTCTTTGTGTTGCAGCTACACATGCAAGACAAGAAGTGACTTTTGGCCGTGTTTTCCCGTAGCACCCTCACATGGCAAGTTTTCTTTGTCAGGTGTAAGTAACGATCTTGTGATGCAAAATTTGCAAAATTCTTACAGTGAAGCACTTTTTTCGTACGATATCTGCCGGAAGAGGATGAGGAAGCGTTGCCGATCGGGGTGAAAAAAGCGATGAAAAAGAACGCGACGGCGAGAAGTTCGCCGAAGAAGAAGAAACGGAGCAGCTGCGTCGTGGATGGCAAAATAAACGACCACAGTCGTCGTGTCAGTGAAGATTATAACACGACCATCAACTCCTACTCCATGATCTCGTCGTCCCCCTCCAACAAAGGTCGTGGACCTGCGCTGTCAACGACCGAAGCTGGAAGTCCAAGAATTAGAGTATCGGCGAACAACAGGTCCTCGGCTGCACTTCTAGCGGCACTGTCCGACGAGAGTAGTGAAGATGAGGAGGCGGTGGTGTTTCGGCGCAAGGCAACTCAGTATGGATGTGTCAGGATCGAAATCGACAAAGTTGAAATAACTTGCAATGCATAAAATGCATGACGCGGAATATGTGTGCTGCAAAGCAGGCAAGTGACACCGATTGTAAGCCTGTTTGGATTTAGAGCTCGAGCTGCTAAAGCAGCATGAGAGAGTCGGTCTTCTTTGCTTAAACAGCACTACAAACTGGATTTAGATAGCGCCAAGATTTGTCATGCGCCACTTGGAAACTGGGTTGCAACTGGCATCCATTTTATGCATGGCAAACCATTGCAACTTTGTCGATTTCAATCCTGGCACACCCATACTCAGGCGGAGTGGGATATACAGCAACTCCTACTGGGAAACAAGAAAACTGACGACGGTACTAGTTGTAGCGCCAATAAAACTAGAAGCGGGGGCGGGCTGCAAAATGATACTGGCATGGACCGCGGCTCTTCGGAAGATGAAGATGAACAAACTGGAGCGGATAAAAATTTATCAACATCATCAAACCCGGCACGCCACAACAACAAGCTGGCGACGATGAAGACGAACTCTGTCGTCTCTAACGGTACTAAGGATGTAAGAAGCAATTTCTACGGCTCCCCCCGCACTACAAGGGCAACTGCGGGCGAAGTCAACATCCGCTGGAAGCCAGGATGTGGGGCGGACAAGACAGCTGCAGTGAACGGGAGCAGTAGCAGTAGCAGCTACGAAAAAATGATGAATGCGAGCGGGACGAAGATGAAGATGAAATTGAAAATGACGAACACAAGAACTCATATTACGGAGGACCATCTTACCGTTACCACCGCCCCCCGACACGGAACGATAAAGGTGTTTCCGTCTACTTCCGCCACGACGACCTCAGGAGACGCACTGGGAACAGTTCATGGAAGCAGTAGTAGTGGTACTGGTAACCTCCGTAGCCGTTCCTCGTCCAGCTCTCAGCCCTCTACTGCGGCGCAACATCAACTGCAGCAAATGTCAACCAAAGACCAGCTCGTATCCACCAAGAAAAAAAGATTCTAGTTGTAAAACTTTCTTGGAGCAACAGCATGACAAATCCGTCTGGCATGAGAGCGAAAACCTGTTATGCGCAGATAGTACGTGAGAACGCCACTGAATGGGCCCTACAATGCATGCCCAGCATGACATTGACAGACGCAACCATCTTGCAGGTTGCGCATCACAAAGTTACAAGTAATGTTTTTTTCTTCGATAGCTCGAACAGGAGATGCTCGAAAGCGACCTGTCGCCCGAGAAGAGCAAAAAGGTGGACTCGTGGCTACGGGGCATTATCCTGTGCAAAAGTATCGTACTCGTAGTAATTGCAGTCATGCATTACAAATTTTTTTCTTGAGGTAAATCCGCATGACAAATTTCATTTTTTGTGCTGAGCGAATTTGTAATGCAATTACTACTAGTACGATACCTTTGCAATGCATAGGTGTGGCGATCGAACAAAAACGTTCCGAACGGATGAAGCTGCCGAGCTTTCAAGAGTCGGCCGCCCTGTCGAGGAAAGACTCACTGGGAAAGAACGACCTGAAGTTGAAGCAACTCTGTCCGGAGGAGTTCGTGCGGAAGTTGAATTCCCGCTACGAATCCAGTACGCATTGCAAATATGTCTGGGTCTGGAAGAGTGCAAGACTTGTTGTCATGCAGAAACTCCATAACGATATACACACGAGGTCTGGCATACAGGGCCCAGCATGACAGATTCTGTGAGATATAATCCATCATGTATGACGCCTCTCCTGCATGACAAACTGCCTCTGGACTTGGGCAAAACGGGATGACTTTTGGCAATCATGCAACACAGATTTTTGCAGGATGCAGACTTAGCATGACAAGTTTCCACTCTACTTCCAAGCCCAGACATATTTGCAATGCATATCCAGCATGAAAAACGTAAACAATCGGGACTTGGCCGAAATGGTGGTGAACAATTTAAATCTGTCCAACACCTTCACCCCAAACGAAAAAACGGTTATGAGAGCCTCAGAATGGAAATTCTCAAAGTGGAAGTAATCTGTGACGCATGAAAGACGACACCAAAAAGACTGTATTGCAGAGAACGCAATCGAGGCCGACTATTGTGCTTCTACGGCTTCAGAATTGGGCTGCTGATCAGCACGAGAGAGGGGCACCCCTTTGCCCTAAGTAGCATGACAGACATGCTTTGAGTGCCCGGTAAATTTGTCATGCGCCGACTAGAAATGGTGCTTTGACTGGAGTCGTTTTTTGCATTACAAATTATTTCCACTTGTTTGAGGACTTTCATTCTGAGGCTTTCATAACGGTGAAGCGGCGCGAAAAGGCCCTGTTTTTGAAACACAGTGAGAAGGAAAAACTGCTGGAAGAAAGCAAGGACTACTGGGTAAACACCGCGATGTCGCCGATGAGCGATTTTGGATACCACGATCTGGATCTTGTTCCTCACGCCTCGTCGTCTTCACCGGGTGCCGGCGCTCCTGCTGCAGTAGTCGGGAACACGGAAACCGTCAACGCTAAAAATAGTGTACCTGCATCAAGCCCAGGAGGAGAGGAAAGATCGCAGCAGGAAATGTTGGTGCGTCGGGGAGAAGGTACGAGAAGTTCTAGTCCTAGTGCTGGAGGTGGTGCAATACATCAAGAAATTGACTCTGGTGCAGTTGCAGCACCGGGAGGATCTTCGACGGGGAATAACACGAATACGATGAACAACATGACGATCAAAACATCGAGCAATGCGCTTCGTACAGCAAACGCAAAGAGAAATGTGCCGCGAATGAAACCGAGCGGAAAATTTGGTACGTTTGGGCCGAAGACCGCAAGTAATACGGTGAATGGTACTACTAGAACTGAAGCGGTTATAATTTTGAGTCCGAAAACCAAGACCACGAACAGGAACCTGGATAACGATTTTCTTGAATCTTCCAGTCGTCGCTCGGGTGTAATGACGTCCCCTGCGAGGTTGAATGCGGTTGCAAGTCAAACAAGAACAAAATCCGGTACAAATGTAGTGAACAAGCAGCTGGGAAAAGAAAATAAAAATAGCTGCTCGCCAACTTCGTCTGGGGCCGAATCACTTTCATGGAAGAGTCCTTCGCGCAAGAACTTTTTCTCACCCTCAAAAACAACAGGAAGTTTATTCCCTGGTCCCCTTTCTCCGACTTCATCGCCTGGCTTCAATACCACATTCTCCCCCAGCAGCATGACGTCCCCGACGAACACTGGGCTGAGTAGGCCGAGTTGGCTGGGACGGAAACGGATTCTCGATCCGGAGAAAGATCCGGTGTACATCCAGCATCAGTGCAGCGCCAAGTGGCTCAAGCTAATTACGGTGATTCACTGCTTCCAGCACGAGTTCAAACAGCGGCTGCTCTTTTTACGGAAAATCCAACTGGCCGTGCCCCCGAACCGGAATGGCGACGCGGACGAGAAACTATTCTCGAAGTACTGGAAAAACTACGATATCGAGGACGAGACCACGCTAGTACTGTCTTCAACAAACGACCACGGTGAAGAAGACGACGACGAGTCGTGTGAAGTACAATGTGGAGAAGAGCAGTCTACTACTTCACACACCGTACCAACAAAACAAGATGACGAGCAAATGAGAAATAAGAACACCGGGGGCAGCGCATGCGCAAAAACAAGAAGTAGAGATGAGCAACATGATGACTACAAGCACAACTACGTCCACGTCCAGCACGAAGCAGGTCGTGGTCCTCACAATTTCCTACACGATGATGAACCACTAGATGAGGCTTTTTTCGTGGCGAAGAGGTACCTGCTGCTTTTGCCGATCCGTATCAAGTGCAAAAATGTCTGGGTCTGGAAGATTCTGAGACTTGTTGCCATGCATGTTTTGCATGACCCAGGATGTCTGTAATGCACGACCTAGCAACACAGATTTTTAGCGGGCTTCCTGATGCCTCCTCCGCATGACAAACGCCCTCGCCGCGTGGCATAAACTAGACTCCTCTTGCTGGTCATGCAGTACAGATCTTTTTAGAGTCCAAACTTAGCTGCATCACAAGTTCCACCCTTCCAGACGAAGACACTTTTGCACTTGATAATCCGCGTTTTGAAACAACAGTATGCGGAGTATCTAGAGCTGAAGAAGAGAAGAACAAATTTTTGCGACGTCTACTTCAAGCAGCCCAAGACGAGCGAGGACAAAGAACAAGAAGAAAGCCGCGAAGATGAGCGGGATATTATGATGAACAACGACCACACGAAGGCACTCGTCCCGACTAGTAGGAGGACCAGCACCCTGGAAGAAGTAGGGGATCATCACGCCGCCCAGGATCATCTTCATACTGGACGAGATGACGCACTTCCTTCTTGTCATCGTCTCGTCCACGAGGGAAATGCAAACGACCCACCACAGGACGAGCTCGACGGCCGTGCAAGAGCAAGTAGCTCTGTTGCCAACAGCAAGAGAAACAACTCCAACTCGTCCCGCGGACAGCGCAATGACGTGGTATCTTGTTGTTCTTCTTCTGCTGCTCCGGTAGTTGCGCTGCAGCTGAAGCAACAAATTCATGACGGAGATGAAGAAAATGTTGACGCAAGAAGAAATTCTACGGGCTTTACTGGAGCAGGTGGTGTTGGGGTTGGCTGTAGAAGCAGTGTTCCACCAGCAGGAGCACGACCTGCTGAGAATAATCAGGATATTGCTTTTTACCCCACTGCTGCAGCTACGACCAACAAGACGAGCGCCACGACCACGCCCTCTTCTATCCTCACGAAACTGCGGCTTTTGAACGCTTTCCTGGTGCGGCGCTTTCTCGTGGTTATTGAATGCAAAAACGTCTCCTGGGTCTGGAAGCTTGTGATGCTAAAATGTGGATGATGGAAACAGTTTCGAATCATGCAACTTAGCATGACAACTTTCCAGAACGCTTTCTCATAGGCAATCCGCACGAGAAACTGCGTGCTTGTATGTACAAAAGAGGCTGCGACTTTCGTTGGTTAAGTATGCAATACTCCTAGGTATGGAAAGCTAGCATTACAAGTTCCAACCTTCCAGACGCAGACACTTTTGCACTTGATAGTGGTCCAGCTGCGGCGAAAGAGACGGATTCAGGTTGTGTACAACTGTCTGAACCACTGGAATATCGAACGCAAAAATCCCTGGATGTCTGGAAGAGTGCCAGGTTTGTCATGCAGGTTTTCCATGACCACCCATGAGGGGTGGTATGTAGGACATAGCATGACAGATTCTGTGTTGAGAGTTCAATCATGCCTATTCTGCATGAGAAACTACGGCCTCTCGATTAGGTCAAAAGCGCACAGCTTTTGGCAATCATGCAACACAGATTTATTTTACATGATTTTGATTCAAATTTACATTGAGCAGGACAAGTTGCATCCTTCGCCTGCTTCCAGACCCAGACACATTTGCATTTGATATGGAAAATTCTCGGCAGGCTGATGCTTGCGTTCAAGCAGTATTACGCCAAGATCCGCAGAGTCCAGTCTTGGTGGAAGGAAGACGCCGGGAGAAAACTAGCGGCGAAAGTCCAACGGCTGACGAATCGGTGGACCAAAATCGAGTACCAGATCGTGGAAAAAAAGTTGCTGGCTTTGGAAGACCACAGTGCGCCGGGAGCTAGTACTACAGTTCTTGCGGTGGATCGAGGCCGAGTGAACTACAAACAGGGCGGTGCTGCGACGAGGAGGACAGGGAACATGAAGAACAAGAACGGTTCATCTGTGGCGCAAGCAAATCAAGAAAAGAACCCGATCTTCCCGGGCAGCAACTTCTACAAGGACAACAACCACACCTCCGGAACTAGTAGTACAGTGAAGCTTCGCAAGTTTAACACGTCCCTCGCTGGGGGTTCTACTGGTGGTCGTGCTGGTGGTGGGGCTGCAGGGTACTCGACGTCAAAAGCTGGCAACTTATCGACTTCATCCACCTCAGCGGTCGTGCAAAGCAGCAAGGTTCAAAAGATGCTCCAATTGGATTTTTCGGAGCGCGTGCAACTAGCTATGGTCTCGGAGCCAGTCCGGACGAAGTTTATCAAGCAGCACCTGCGCCAGCTGCGGACGTCCGACTACCTGCCGAAAGTGAAAAACTGGGAGAAGCTATCAAGAAGAAAAACCCCCTTCCCCATATCAATGTCAGCTTTTTTGTCATGCTAGAAGGCAAATAAAGATGCGGACTCACAAGAACTGTAGTGCTGGGTGGCGTGGGAAAGTAGGCCTTGCAGCTTCAGCATGACAGGAGACAGTGGGGAGCAGCATCATGGCAAATTGCCTGCAAGAAACGAGGCCACGACTGCGGCTCTTGGCCTTCTAGCAATACAAGTCGATTTGTGTATTCAGATACAGCATCACAAATTTCGTTTTCGATCTGGGGAGGTGCTGGGGGGATTTTTCCTTGCAATAGACGCTGTTCAAGATTTACCAAGAGAAGTTGAAGAGCTGGTGCGAAGATCGGAAGGCTATGGCGTTCTCAAATGTTACATTCTCAACAACTGTTACATGAATTTGTGATGCAAGAATTGGGAAAATAAAAGAAGGGAGCCTGCACCTCTCGCATTACAAACTTTGGCACATCTTTTCGTGCTGTTTAGCCCGTGAAAAATTTGTGATGCGAAGTAGCTTGGTCGTGTTGATGCTGATGCGCATTTTGCGTGACACATTCATGTAACAGTTGAGAATGTAACGCAAACGTTTGAGAACGCCATATAGGCGATTCAATTTCTGCACCAGATGCTCTCCCCGCCCGCTGCCAGCACTGGTTCGTCGGGCGGCGGTGGTGGTAGAAATAACGGCGCTTCTGCGGGTGCTGGAAATAGTACAAGTGGCAAAACAAGCTGCAAGGCGAACGATAGTTCTTCTTCTGGCGCCAGGGCAGGACCGCACCGACGCCAGTCTTTGATCGAAATGGAGTACTTGCACTCGAAGCCGTATCCCCTTCCCACCGGGTGCGGCTTTTTTAAGTATCAAATGTAAATATGTAGTCTGGGTCTGGAAGATTGCAACAGCAACTTGTGATGCTGTCTCTGCATTCTAAAAAAATCTGTATTGCATGACCAGCAAGAGGAGTTCACTTTGTGCTATATGGAGACGGTATTTCTCATGCGGAACAGGCATCAGGATCAGGAAGCCGAAGCTCTCTAAAAATTTGTGACGCTGGGTCGTGCATTACAGACATCGTAGGTCATGCAAAACGTGCATGACAAGTCTCAGAATCTTCCAGACCCAGACATTTTTGCACTTGATACGAAGCCCGAGTTCGCCATTTCTGACGATACGTTGAACCAGTGGATTATATGCATTGCAAAAGTAAAAGTATCGTACCAGTATGAATAGCATTACAAATTTCTCCAAGAGAAAAAATGCAATTTGTCATGCTGGACAAGGTAGAAAGGTAGACGTAGATTTGTAATGCATATGCCTGCCATTACTACGAGTGCGATACTTTTGCACAGGATAGATTACCAAATGTCGGAACGACATGCACGGAAACACCATCACGAGCATTACCCAGGCGTGCTCGAATATGGGGGTGTCAGGATTGAAATCGACAAAGTTGAAACAACTTGCAACGCATAAAATCGATTTACCAGTTGGAAGC
>JACKZZ010012056.1_pt1 | contig 11132 bp, 8 predicted proteins | sample 8027871 | NCBI WGS metagenome assembly JACKZZ01 (sample SAMN15724774, study PRJNA655200) | protist metagenome | isolation source: fluorescence activated cell sorting (FACS) single amplified genomes of... | place: USA: West Boothbay Harbor, Gulf of Maine | collected 2000-07-19
ATTCGACTTGAAAGAGAAGAAAATTTACAAAAACGACAAGAAGAAGAGAATCGAAAGAAAAAAGAACAACAATTAGGTATTGGTGGTGGGTATTATCAAAACGGTGGGAGTAGTTCATCATCACATGTCCAACAATCACAAGGTCCGAAACCGACTGTATATGGTAATACCGCAGTAGTTCGAGTACAACAGATTGCTGAACGTGGTCGCCAATTAGCACAATATGGTGGCGCAGAGGATAGAGTAGCGAAAAGACAAAGATTGGCGCAAGTGAAACAAGCTGCAAGAGAAGTAACTACATCCGAAGATGAAAGTGGAGAAGATGGTAAGGGTGGAAAAAAAGATGTCGAAGGAGGGAGAAGGAAACCTGTTGTTAGTATGGGTGTAGCACAGATATTAGCTCAATCACGACAGAATCAAGCTAGTGTGATGGGTGCTGTTGGAGTAGGTGGAGCAAAAGAACTGACGGACTCTGATGATTCATCGAGTGATGATGATTCTGGCGATGATAAAGCCAATGGCAATAACGCTGCAAGAGAAGAAGCGATTCGTCGTCGTCAAGCTATACGTGCTGCAGCACTGAAAAGAATGAAAAAAAATGAAGAAGAACAGAAAGAGAAGGAAAGATTGATGCGACAACTGGGTGTACAAGATAACAACACTGGTGTAGCCCAGGAATTACCATCAAGTGATGATGAAAGTAGTTCAGAAGACGATAAAAAAAAGAAAAAACAGCAAAGAATTGGTGGAGGAGAACAAGGAGGTTCATCTGATGATTCTTCTTCGGACGATTCAGATTCTGATGGTGATTTAGATAGTGCAAAAAGGTTAGCGAAACCCATTTTTATACCCAAACATCTACGTGGTATAGAAAAAGAGAAACTCAAAGAAGAACAAGAACGTGCAGAACGGGAGAAAAAAGAGGCAGAATTAAAAAAGAAAGAGAAAAATGATTTGAAGAAGGAAATAGCAAAAAAAGTCGCCGCAGAGATAAATGAAGAAAAGAAGCAGCTATTAGGAGGAGGAAGAATGAAAGATGGACATTCTGATAGTGAATACAGTTTAGATTCAGATGAAGATGATACTCCAGAAGCTGTCGAAGAATGGAAGATCAGGGAACTAGAGCGAGTATTGTATTTGAAGAAAGAAGCTAATAAGCGTATTGAAGAACTCGAATATAGAGCGAGGCGCCGAGAAATGACCGAAGAGGAGAAGATAGAGGACGACAAACGGCTCGATGAGTTGAACAAAGACGGTCTAGCATGGAAGGAAACACGACATGAGATGAAGCATCTACAGAAATATGCGCATGGTGGCGCCTTCTTTCAAGATCTCAAACAGGAAGGGAAAGAAGGATATGAGATTCTCCGTCGTAACTATCATGGTCAAGCATTGGATTCTGAGATGGCTCAAGATAAGAAGATGTTACCGGCTGCTATGCAACTGAAGCGTGGTAAATTCGGATTTATCGGTCAAACGAAGTATAAGGGATTGATGGATGCCGATACTACCGATTTCAGTAGTATGTTTGTAGACGAGAAAGTGCGGGAAAAGAGGGAACGATGGGAAGAAATGAAGAGGAAAGAGAAAAGGGAACAGGAAGAACAAATTGCAGAACTGAGAAAAATGGGGGAGAAAACATAATTCTACACTCAACGTTCACACTATGCCATTGTTATTCTTCGGTTCTGTGTTGTGTATAATCTGAGATGTCTCATCCATCAGGGTGATTAGGGTGATGTGAAGTTTACATCCGATATATTTCCGAGAAGGAAAAACTACGCCGAAAATTCCATATATCATATTTTCGATAGGTTTTTTGTTAGTTCTTGTTCTTGGTTTTTATGAGTGTCAAGAGTGTTTTCCAGTGCTACTATGAGTTGTTGACTTGTTATTTTTGGTTTTTTGTTTCAGGCACATGAGGATTAGCGTTATTTTTTCCATGCAGCAACACGATTACAGATGACAATTCATCATTGTTTCAACAGATACTTTCTAAAGTTTTGCATTGGCTTCCATGTTCTTATCCTCAGCCAGTGGAAATAACAGCTCTTCCTCCTGCGTCGGACCGGACCCAAGAAAAAAAAACAGCACTATTGTTGGAACAAGAAATGCCTCGTCAAAAAGCGTATGGAGATCTGGTTCATGCGGGAGGATGGAAAGCCGATCAATTTGATATGGCATCAAAGTCTTATGGTTGGTAGTCATCGTGGTGTCATCGTAATTATATCTGAGGAACGTATTGATACAATACACCCTACTACACGGTCGTCTCTTTCACTATTGTTTGGATTTTAAAACTAGGAAATTTATAACAGCATCATAAAAATGACAATTTTTTCCGGTTCTATCGTGCTGACTTTTTTAACTTGTTCATTGGTTCTCGTATATGCACGACACGATGATTTTTTGGCCTCGATTGCATTGACTACGATAGTAACCTCATTGAATTTTTTGATACATCAAGGAAAGGTGAAACCCAAAAGAGAATCAGTAACAGTGGGATATGAACCAGCTGTCCCTGCAGCTAGAAATCCAAAGTCAGGACAACAAGGTACCGCAACAAAAAATTATAATGATGACAAAGGTTCATCATCTTCTTCGATCTCAAGCTCCTCTTTCCTTGTCCGTAACATTCATTATAATGCTAACAATCGAGATGGAATGATTCCTCGTTATACTCGTCTAGATAATGCCCATGATAAAGACACTTTGTTTAAGCAACCAATAGAAGCTATATGGCAACCACCCTCAACTGAATATGTAAAAGGAATCTTTTTCCTCGTTCATGGATGTGTACATCAAGGCACGGATTTTTTTTATGGCAAAGACAATGGAAAAGAGAAAGGAGAATCTGATCCCGAAAAAGAGAAAAAACAGTTGAAAATGAAGGGTGGTATTCCGAATTTAGCACCAACATATGTGTGGACAAAAAAAGGATTATTTTCACATGATAATACTTCAGTTGAAGAATCTGAATTGATAATTCAACAGGACTCGGAACACCACCCTAAATTTGATTGTCTTCAAACCAATTCACGTAAATGTCATGGTTGGCCAGTAGAAGTGAAAATGGCAAGAGATATTCGAGCTAGAGGTTATTATATAATATCTGCAAGTGGTGGACGTGGTTTTAAAACCTGCTGGGCAACACCACCAGGAAATCAAAAATGGGATTGGGAAGGTGATGCTCGACGTGCAAGATGTGTATTGGAAGAAGTAATATATAAAAAAGAAAAAATACATGAATTTCCACGAGTTCAAGTTGGTGATGAGAATGGTGGTAGTGCTGCCAGTGGTGGTAATAATGTAATCCCTATATTTGCTATGGGAGCATCGGGAGGTGGTTGTTTTATGGATCCTCTAGGTCATGAATTCACTAGAGTTTATAAAAAACCATTGACTCAAAAAGAAGGTTTATCATTACGATGTTTAATTCCTACTATAGCTGGTGTAGGTGGTGTCAAAGATTATCCTACATTATGGGTCCATATGCCAAGAGACAAAAAAGTAGCAAAAGAAGTAAGAAAAATGATTGATAAATTAAATCGAAATATAACATTGAAAAATGATAAAACTATTGAATTAGTACGTGAACTTCTTGTACCTCCTGTAGCACCAAGAAAAATAATTCAAGATGTATATCGTCATAAATATACAACTGATTTAATTATTGAAGTATTTGAAAAAATCGGCTTAGTTAATAAAGATAATGGTATGTTAAATCGAGAACCTCGTTTATTTCCAATGAGTAAATGGGTTCATGCAATTCGACAATTGAAAGACACTGATAAAAGAGTAAAAGATAATAAAATTACCAAAGAAATTTTAGATAGAGATCCGCTTTCATTGGATGAAAGTTTTTTAGATGGATTATTAGCGACAGCATGGGGACGACATGCATGGACACCTTATTATACAAATGAAATACTTGATTTTTGTGAACAATTTTAACCATGCAATAGTAAGAAAAAAGAAGACAACAACAAAGAAGTAATAATAAAGAAAAAGAGTGAGAAGAGAAATCTCTGAGTCGTTGATTACTATCCTCCGTTTGACTTATCATTACCCTTGTATGCATCCATTATGATTTATATCATTCCCAAACCCATAGGAAACGAAAGTGAAAGAAGAAGCGTGTTAAAACCTAAATTAATAAGAAGAGTATATTATCAGATAATTCAACACCCTACATCCTCCTCCTCCTCCTCCCCACAATATAATCATGCAATTCACACCCCAACAATTAGTGGGTGGTTCAAGATATTCACAACAAGTGAAAATTGGTTCATGGAGTGAAGATTTAGAATTAGATAGTCTAAAACTTCAGGATTATCTTTCATTGAAAGAAAGTGGAAATTTATTAGTTAATGCAAAACAAAAGAAGTAAGGAAGTTCAAGTTTAGACTCGAACAAGTATTGAAACTAGTTGTAATATTTGATTATTACTTGTGATTGTCCCTCTCTTCTCTTTCCCTCCTCTCTCTCTCCTCTAGACTTGAACAAGCATTAAAACCCGCCACATTAAATGGTACAACACAAGAATTAAAATTTGGTACAACATTAATGATGGCAAATCATAAATCAGAAGCATTTTTATCAGTAAATCCATTTGATCAAGTAACAAAAAATTTAAATGAATTATGTCGTACATGCACAACATCACCAAATAGTGTACCATGTGGTAGAAATACATTTATCATAGAAAGAGTAAATAAAAAAGATGGTTTTGGTGAAGATTCTGATATTGTACATTATGGACAAGATTTTCGATTAAGAGTTGAACAAATTGAAGGATGTATGGATGATTGTTTATATTTATCATCAGAACATATAACACCATTAAGTGCTAGTAAATTTAGTAGAAAACAAGAAGTTGTATGTACACCAGTACCCAATGGAAAAACATTATTTCAATTTGCTTGGCCTGATGTTAAAGTAAGTTTTAAGTTTACTACTGTACTATTATATCATATTGTTGTTGTTGTTGTTGTTGGATATTATTGTTTTTTTGTACATCAGTAATAAGTAAATATTATACCAAATGGAAAAACATTATTTTTGTTTTCTCCAAACTTTCCTCCAGAAACGTTTTGAAACTGATTCTTTTCCTGTTCATTCTGATCATCCTGTTTGTGTACGACATGTTCATACTGGTAGTTTTTTAGCTAGTGATAAAATTCATTATCCTAATATGTTTGGTTCTGAATGGGAAGTACATTGTCATAATTATATTAGTACAAATAAAACACAAAATTTATTTAGTGAAAGTAAAGGGCAAATTACTGGTGATTATCCATTAAGACGACAAGGATTACAAAATGTATGGACAGTAGTTAGTGGATATATTAGTCCAGAAGAACAAGGAGGTGATGGAAGTGGAAATGCTTAATCCATCAATGATTGATAATTATATAGTAGTAGGACCGTTTTTTAACATTATTCTTATATCCTGTAACACAGTAACAATTTTACTTAACACATTTTACATTTTAAATTACGATAAATAATACATGATTCAACAAGTCTAAGAAAAGTTTTTACGTTTTTTGCGAGTTATTACCATATTTACATTTTAAATTACGAATGAGGCATAGAATTAGACGACGATCGATCATATAAATTAGCAAGGGCAGAATCATATGACGAACAGTTTCATCAAAGAATTTGTTAAAACCGATGCAATAAGTATAGTACAATTTTGAAGAATATTAATATTAAGGAAAAAAATTAACATCATGTTTTTTTTTGATAATATCCAGTTTTGTTTTTTCATCCACGTGTTTTTTTTTCATGTGTATTTCTAACATAAGAAAACGTCGAGATCAAATGATAGCATGGTGGTGAGTTTAAGAAGGAGTAATTTCGATGAGCATACTTGTAATGCATGTTTCATGCTGATAGAGGAAATTCTTTACCTATGGTGATGTCAGTCAATCCCATTGAATGATATACCAGTTATACCGATCATATTCGTATAACTGTATTTTTATTGTCATTACATATTAAATAACAACAGTATAGCATCTTTGAAGGAGGACTTCTCAAAAGTAGAGCAGTACTTGACTGCATTGAGACAGGACCATGCTATTTTGCGGACGGATGTCTCTTATTGGAAAACTGATATGCAAAAACGAGTCAACACTGCCGAAATGGGCAGAAAAAAACATGACGAGAAAGACCAAAGAAGAGCGAGAGAAACGGACAAGAGATTAGCAGAGAAGGGCAAATGAAGAGATGAACTCAGAAGCGAAATGAGGGATTCCCAAGCACTGAACTCTAAGATAAATTCCAGAATGGAGACGATAGAGAACAGAGCGGGAATTCTCGCGCGGGCGGTCGGTAAACGATTTCAAAAGCTGGTAGACGACATCGTTCCATGCGATAAGATGACAGATTTGGTGCTATCTCGTCTCGAACCTATTTTTGATACGAAACTTGAACAGCTATTGCATTCAAAAGAAGAAACGGCAAATGACATCAATGAGGACTATGATGACAAATCGTCAGAATCACAGTATGAGAATGATAATTCAGTTAATGAAGATTTTGGTATGACATGCAGTCATCGAACAAAATCAACTATGATGTCGAATGTATCGGACACTAGCAATATTGTAAATCTCTTCAAAGATCTATCGAAGGATACCACTGCTATAAGTAGCGACAATTCTCAATTTTTTCTACCTCTAGATGCAGATAATACGACTAATAACAATCATCACAACAATTATAATCAACAACGACAAAATTCATCTTTGATCGGGACTGCTTCAACAACAATGCCATTCCAGACTGGACAACTCTATTCTTACCATAATAATTATACAAATTATCAACAACAACAACAACAAAGACAACCATACCTTTCTGCACAATAAAGATATCAGGACAACAATGAACAACAACAACAACACTGGAACAATCTTAAATAAGGAAAACTATCATTATAATAACAAGTATTACTAGTTATGATTTATCTCATGTTTTTTTATGAATGTTTACTTCAATATCTTGTCCTGTAGGTTTTCAATGTAGAGTAAACTATTACAACAACAACTACATTCTAGAATCAATTTTGTTAATTTTAATTTTTCAATCAAAAAATATTGCGCGAAGTAATTTTTTTCTGATCTGTAGTACTATTATTATGACCTAGCTGGCCGTTACCCGCTCATCATCTTATGTTTTGAAAAAAGAAGATAGAAGACTGACCATTTTTTGTAACAGTAATCATCATTCAATTTAATAAAAAATGACAGCAGCAGTTACCACACCTAACTGATTGATGAACGAATATATTTTGTGTTTTCTTTAAGGAATCATCGTGGACTAAATCTGTTTTTTCTGTGCGGCTTCATTTTCTTTTCCGTTTTCACGACACCAAAATATATGAAAGGGGCTCATATTCTAACAATAAACAGTACATACTTAATCGATAATATTAATCAACAATCGGATTCATGATGATCTTTGTTCATTTTTTCATTTGATACAACAGGTTGTTAAATTCATAATATATTCATTGTGATAATAAGAATTGTAGATATTATTCTCCTGTTAAGCTTTATCTGCTAGCCAAAGCCCACAGGGAATAAATAACAGATACTAGAAATCTAGGTAGATTCTAGATGATGCTGATGATGATGATATCTTATGTTTTCTTATATTTACCATGTATATTCTCAATGGTTTATGAGGAGAGTGGTAGTTTAGGTGATGGAGTAGATGATAGTAGAACAATCAGTTCAGAAGTTTCACCATTTTTAGAGGAAGAGTTGGAGATTCATGAATATGGATTTATGGCTACTCCAACACAATCCGATATGGAAGAGATGGATCGGAAGGAGGCAAAAAAGAGGAGTAACAATAATTCTATGCAACAAGATAATGATGATGATATGGGTCCAAAAACAAAGCTGAGGTTAGAAACAGCAAAAAGAGACATGGATAAATTAATGCATGAAAATTGTCGATTACAAACAGTTCTATGGATAAAAGAACAAAACACGAAAAGAGATCTGCAAAAATTTAGGGATGAATCTGGCCAAATGCCGATGATGGCAATGCCACCATTAAATGTAGGTGGATCTCGTGGTAGTAGTAATGTCAATAATAATATGGGTTTTGTATCATCACTTCATTCAATGTCAACATCATCATCGATGTTTTTACAACCACAACAAAATTGGCAGCAACAACGACAACCACAACAACAACAGAAACAACAGAAACAGCAGCAAGAACGTCGAGGATGTCGGAATAAATCTATGAAAGATAGTAGAGATATGCCACCACCATCACCACTACAACAACAAGGACCATCAACTTCAAGTCAAAAAGTAGAGAAACAACAGCCGCAGCAATCACAACCAATGCTATTAACATCACCACAATCAACTTCCTCTGCCATATGGCCCATAACAGGTGGACCAAATTCAACGGTATTATCAACATCACCTCTGCCATTGCGAGTGTTATCACAAGGTCCTTTCGTCAGTAAGAATTTCGAATTCTTGCGGGGTCTTTACATGAATACCAACTGCTGCAAACACAGGGGCAGGACGGTGCGAGAAACGCCAGACATCTTTAGTCCCGAATTCCCGTATAACACCGGCGGTAATAGTTTTTGGGTACGGCATCTTCCTCAGAAAGAGTATTTGTTACATCCAAATAGTATATTCGAGATCTGTCGTTATCTTGGGATGGTACCTGGAGGATCTGCATCGCAATTGGCTTATAATGATAAAATTATTTTGATGTTACAAAGAGTCTTCATAAAATATATAGCACCGAAATTGTGGAAAATAGGGTTACAACAAACGGTTGAAATGAGGGCAAGTTATCATACGATTCTTATGGGAAGATTGTCCGACAACGAAGAAGATCATAATCATGATAATTATTTTTCAATCGATTGTGATAATTGGGCAAGTCTTAGTCCTGAGCATGACATTGGAGCGGAATTATTCTATGTTATATTTAAATTACAGATAGCATGGTTACAGGAAGAAATCAGGGAATACATCCTAATTGAACTAAATCATTCACAAGAAAAATCCCGGCCACCGAAAAATCAGGGTGATAGTAGAAAATATGATCCAATTAGAAATCATTGGGGTGGTGTAATAAAAGATTATAATATAGGTCAACCAAAAGGAGGAAATTGGCATGGTATAGTATGTCCATGTTATGTATGGAGAATCAAACTTTCTAATGGAAATCGTTGTAAACATGGATATGGTAATGATGGATGTTGTAGTTGTGGGTAAGAAAACAAGTCTTTGTTTTTTCAAAAGTAGTATTACAATTTGAAATCCTCTCTCTCTCTTTCTCTCTCTCTCTCTCTCTCTCTCGCTCTCTCTCTCTTTCTCTCTCTCTCTCTCTTCTCATTCACAGATTTTCTCCACTTGAAATATTAAAATTATTACAAGATTATGCGAAAGTTTCAGAGTATCACTCTCTTCCATGATCTGTTTATACGATGTTGTTGTGAGTTTCTCTGTTTGGTGTTTACTTTGTTTGTTTGCCACTTTTGATATTGTGATGAAAGGCCTTCTATAGTAATATGATAGCTCGGTCTCACTAACTTCGCCTCTATCCCAACAGTCAGTGATGGATAGTATCGTCGATAGCGGTATCACACAAGATAGCATAGCTTCATATCGAATTACATAGGTTAGTGTTCGGATCAGGCTGGCTACATCAATCGGAATATAGCTTCCAACGACAAGATACGCTTTTACTTGAATATTATCGAGATAAAATATTAGTGCAATATCCTAATCCAAAAGTCCCAGATGAAAAACTATCACAACAACAACTTCTTGAAGTTATACCAAAAGAACAAATTAGATTAAGAAAATTGATTAAAAAAATTACAGAATGTAATAAGTTACATCTTGGTCCAAGAAGTGTCGACAACAATTCTCGACGATCATCATGTACTAATGTTGGTGGTCAAGGTGTTGGTGGTACTAATAAGAATGGGAAAGATCAGAATGTAAGTGATCCTATTAGTCACAGTTCTACTAGTAGTATTCTAAGTAGCAGTAGTGGTAGTGGTAGTGGTAATGGACAACAACAACAAGATGGTAGTGGAGGTGGTGGTCCAGGAACAAAACAAGATGAATCATATACATCAGGTAGTCGTGTATTAAAAGCAAAATTATTTTTAAAAACAAGAAATAGATTAAATATATCATTTTTATTATTTTTTTTTAAACAATTATGGAATACTATAAAAAGAATAATATGTATAAGACATCATTATTATAAACCACCAAGTGATGAAAATTGGATAAGTACATGTCAATATAGTCCCATTTCATGGTTACCATTAAGTATCATGCAACAATTAAGAAGAAGAGCTAATATATATATATTATTTGTATGTATATTAACATTAACTGAGTAAGTTTGTTTGTGTCTAAGAGGGGGTGGTGGTATATTTGTTTTGTTGTTGTTTTGTTTGTTTGTTTGTTGTTATTAAAATGGTATTATATGTTTCTTCCATTCCATTCCATTTCTTCTCCTAACCTCCATCCAGTTATACTACAAAACCAGCATTTACATTTGTAGGTACATTTGTATTTTTTTTATTAATTGTAACATTAAAGAATGGATATGATGATTATTGTCGTCATTTATCTGATAGAAGAATAAATTATTCAACCTGTGAAGTATTAGTTGATGGTATAAGTTCTCATAAAGATTATGATGGTAGTAGTAATGGTGGTAATGGAGGTAGTAGTAATGGTGGAGGTAGTAATGATAATTCCAATAATGATGATAATAATTTCAATCCTCATTGGACATCATGTAAATGGGCTGATATCCAATTAGGTCAAATAATAAAAATATCTCAAGGACAACAAATACCATGTGATTTAATTGTACTAGCAACAAGTAATACTGAAACATCAGAATATTGTGTATGTTTCATCGATACCAAATCATTAGATGGGGAAACAAATTTAAAAGCAAGATGGTCATCTGATGTAACACAAAAAGCATTTGGTATTTTAGGAGATTTGCCTACGAAAACTGGACCTTCTCCTCCTCCTGGATCTAATGTTATTAATAAAGATATAAAATCAAGTATAAATAAAATGAAATCAGAATTAATTATA
>JACKZZ010002078.1_pt1 | contig 11131 bp, 1 predicted proteins | sample 8027871 | NCBI WGS metagenome assembly JACKZZ01 (sample SAMN15724774, study PRJNA655200) | protist metagenome | isolation source: fluorescence activated cell sorting (FACS) single amplified genomes of... | place: USA: West Boothbay Harbor, Gulf of Maine | collected 2000-07-19
CGTCCTCCCAAGGGCGATCGTCTCAACAGACGTCCTCCCAAGAGCGATCGTCTCAAGAGAGGGGGTCGTCTCAAAAGGACGGGTCGCGGTCGTCCCAACAGGACGGGTCTTGGTCGTCGCAACGCGAGGAGTCGCAGTGGGGGTCATCTCAGCGGGAGGGATCTCAAAGGGAGGGGTCGCGTTCTTCTCAACAGGCGTCCAGGTCGTCTCAGCAGCCACGCGATTCGTCGCAGAGGCAGGCGTCGCAACGCGATTCCTCGCAGAGGTCGTCTCAGCAGCAGCGCGATTCGTCGCAAAAAGAGTCGCCCCAACGGGAATCCTCGCGGGGCTCCAACCGGGCGTCCAACCAGATGGGAAACCGCGAGTCGTCGCGGGCCTCCGGCCGGGTAGGCATGAGATCCGTTGGCGAAGAGGAGGAAGAGGAGGATGAGTATGATCGCGTAGCGTCGGGCGAAGAGGACGAAGAGGAAGAGCATGAAACATGGGGCGAGGAAGAGGAGGAGGAGCATGATCGCGTAGCGTCGGGCGAAGAGGAAGAGCATGATCATGAAACAACGGGTGAGGAGGAGCATGCTCATGAAACGACGGGCGAAGAGGAAGAGCATGATCGCGAAGCGTCGGGCGAGGAAGAGCACGAAGCGGGGGGCGAGGAGGAAGAGCACGTAACGTCGGGCGAGGAAGATCACGAAGCGTGGGACGAGGAAGAGCACGAAACGACGGGTCAGGAGGAGCATGATCGCGTCGCGTCCGGCGAGGAAGAGGAAGAAGAGGAGCATCAGGAAGAGGAGAAGGAGCATGCTTCCCAACGCGAATCCTCGCGCAGCTCTAACCGGGTGGACATGGGATACCGCGAGCGGGCCTCCAACCGGATGAATATGGGATCCGTTGGCGAAGAGGACGAAGAGGAAGAGCATGAAACATGGGGCGAGGAGGAGGAAGAGCGCGTAGCGTCGGGCGAGGAAGAGGGACATTACGAAATCTCGAGCGAGAAAGAAGAAGAGGATGGGCACCATGAGGAAACATGGAGCGAGAAAGAGGAAGAAGAGCATGAGCGCGAGGTTTCCGGCAGCGAGCAGGAGGAGCATGAGCACGGCGAGAAGGAGGAGCATGATCACGAGGTTTCCGTCAGCGAGGAGGAGCATGAGCACGGTGAGGAGGAGGAGCATGATCACGAGGTTTCCGTCAGCGAGGAGGAGCATGATCAGGAAACCTCCGCCGAAGAAGACCAAGGGGAGCACGACGAGCACGACGGCTCCCATGAAATGGGGTGGAACGTGTCGGGATGGGGGTCGGAGGATCAGAGTGGGGACCAGGGTAGTGCCGCTCATCGGGGACCGGAATCGGACTATCAGGGGCTAGAGCCCGTGGAAGAACATTCGAACGAAGAAGAAGGTGCGACCGAGCATACTGAAGAAGAAGGTGAGTATACTCAAGAAGAAGAAGAGGGTCACAGCGGGGCCGAGTATACCGAGGAAGAAGAGGAAGAAGAAGAGGAGTCGGGGGAGCACTCCCGCCAAGACCACAGTGGTGCTACCCGTACTAGCAGTCGTGCCAGCAGTAGAGGGCAACAATCCTCGAATTGGCGTCCGCAGAGTCAAACGGTCCAGGAGGAATCGGAGGCGGAGGAAGAAGAGGGGGACTATACAGGTGGGGGGGAGGCAGAAGAGGAAGAAGAGGCGGAGTATACAGGCGGCGAGGAGGCAGAAGAACAAGAGTCCCACGGCTACCACATCAACTATGGATCATCTGGAGAAGAGGCCGCGCATTCTGCCGAGGATTCTGCGGAGGAAGGCCAGAGGGCTTCCAGCAACCGGGAATCGGGACAGCAGAGGCCTTCCAGCCACCGGGAATCCGAACAGCAGAGGCCTTCTAGCCACCGGGAATCCAGCCAGAGACAGTCCAGCCACCGGGAATCCGAACAGCAGAGGCCTTCTAGCCACCGGGAATCCAGCCAGAGACAGTCCAGCCACCGGGAATCCGAACAGCAGAGGCCTTCTAGCCACCGGGAATCCAGCCAGAGACAGTCCAGCCACCGGGAATCCGAACAGCAGAGGCCTTCTAGCCACCGGGAATCCAGCCAGAGACAGTCCAGCCACCGGGAATCCGAACAGCAGAGGCCTTCTAGCAACCGGGATTCCGGGAGTAGGGTTTCCAACAGGGATTCCGGGCAGCAGAGGCCCTCCAGCAACTGAGATTCCGGGAGTAGGGTTTCCAATAGGGATTCCGGCCCTCGAGAATCCAGTCAGAGAGAGTCCAGCCAGAGGCAATCCAGCCGACAGTCTGAGAGGCAATCCAGCCGGCAGTCTGGTCAGAGGCAATCGAGCAGACACTCTGGCCAAGACCGTTCTGGCTCAGGAAGCAGTGGGTCAGACGAGTCATTTCACATCAACTATGGATCGGGCGAGTCGGAGTAGGGTCACATCCAGTACGCATCGAACGACTCGGACAGTTAAGACCCACTACGCATCGGTGGATTCTGAGGGTTAATACGCGGGTGATAGAGACGAGGAACCCATGAGAGGACGGAAAATACCAAGGGCGGAATTTACGAAGATGGAACCCATGAGAGGACGGAATATACCGAGATGGAAGCCCTCTAAGAGAGCTATCTATTGTCTTTATTGTTGTTTATTGTCTTTACCTTACGATTTTTACACCATTCACAAAAACCTTGAACGCACCTAATACGGTGACTTTCCATTCTATTTATTAATACGGTTTCACAACAATTAAAGCGGTTTCACCAGATCCTTCCCAAATGAAGGACAGTTTTTCTCTATACAAGCAATCAAAAACCAGAGACGTCCCCTCCGGGGCAGTACATCACAAAAAGAACAATTTTCATACCTTAAATACCGGGAAAACCGGCGAAAAAACGATCGGATCGGAGGGTACACATTGTACTCCTTCTGGTCCTTGAACGTGAATTTATCCTGTTGTTGAATTTATCCTATTCTTTTATACTGTTTACTTTCCAACCTCACAGAAAGAGTTGTTAGAACTGCTCTAACGACTAGCACATATTAATCGTTGTTTTGTACTATATCAGAAAGTCAGTAATAGAAAGCACCAAGACACCAAGTTCTAGAGACCTTCCAGTCTCAGAATACCGACCGGAACTACCGGCGCACAAGTTATTTTTTTAGTTTAAGGATTTCACGGTAACACCGGGCAGTACCAAGCTGCCGATCAGACTTTTAGTACTTTCAAGAAAACTCAGGGTGGAAATACGACCCACCCCAGTACGTCTAAACAGTGACCACTCACACAGTGGGCACACACAAAGTGGCATCATACGTATCGAAACTCATATCTCAAAAAGCGACTAATGCAAGCACTAATGCACGGGAAAAGAAACTAACCAGGCCAGCAGGCACATATCGGTGGCATCTCAACCCCGATAACTGCCGTACCGCTCCTGTTAAGAATCCTTACACCAGATCTGTTCTCTCGCCGACGCTCCTCTAAAATTATCGCTCGTTTTCAGTCGTTGCTTCGTCAAAACCTTCTTTTTTTGGACAGGAATTCAGACTGTCCACCCGACAATACCTCCTTTCAAAGCCTCAATGCGGCCACTTTTCCGGAATATATGACCCCAATCGTTGACGTTGCCTCCTATCAATGCCCCAATACGGCCACTTTTCCGGAATACATGACCCGAATCGTTCCTCTAGTATTCAGCATTACAAAACGCCTGTCACCAGTGGTCGCTCGCTTTTGCACTTCGAACATTGATTTCCCTTTTCTTTTCACCCACCCGACTCCACCCCAGCAGGGTTTTATTGATTAGCACCGTGTTTAGCACGGTTTTTAGAGAATATTTTCAGCAATATTCATAACGGGGGAATCCAGGTCCTCAGAATTAGTGGTAAAACTGCTCGGCATCGTAATTTGCGGCCCCTGATTCTGAAAACCTCCTGGTCCTTGGGGCGCAGGGAGCCCTCTAATGTCCGGACCGTTTTGTCCGAATACAAACTGTGAGTTGATACCGCTGCTGGAGGAGATTCCGGCTGGTTGCATGCCCGCTATGTTTGATTGACCCCCCGAAACCGTAACGGAGGATAGTGCCGGTATCTGATTCTGATTCGCCCCTCCGCTAAAGCCCCCACTGCTGGTCATACCATTTGTAGCCAGAAGAAATCCGTTGGAATTCGTCATTGGAGATTGGGTGCCGGAGAAGAAGGGGTCGTCGCTAGTGCCGGAGATTGGTGGAAGAACCGCTGCTCCTCCGGTGGAGAAAGCGGCGCTGCTCGAGCTCTGCACTCCGCTGCCAAATTGTCCAGAAGACGGTGGAATCCGACTCACATTGGTGGCACGACCTTCAGAAGGGGAATTCGTACTGGCGTTTTGGTTTAGACCCCTGCTTAGGGGGAAAACCTGGAAATTGCTCTCTACGAGGCCAGATTCGCTCCACTGGCTGTTGAGAGCGGAGTCGAAGGCAACAGTTTTGGGGCTTCCCAAGCTCGCTTGGCATTGCTCTTGTGAAAAAGGGTTGGGAAGGGGCCTGAATACCCCGGATTCCTCCTGAGACAGGGCCAATTGCCCCCTCTGATAGGGCAATATCCCCGAACGCCCACCCCAAACGCTCGGAACGATCTTGATCCCCAGACTAGGTGGAGCCACGTTCAAACCTTCTCCGGGGCTTTTGGATCCGTTGTTGGACGGCTGCTGGTCGTCACCCGGAGAAGGTGAACCGCCTCGGTTGGCGTCCTTGCTCGTCGTGAAAAGGCCGCCTCCTCCTGTAATCAGTCCTCCAGGTGAAGCCGAAGTATCCGGACTCGTCCCCCTAGGGAAAGGAAACGAAACCGCTGGAGTCGAGGGGGCTTGGTTCGGAAGCTGTTGGAGGCCGAGGCCGGTATCCGACGGTGAAGCGTTGACTGAAGCTTCGTCAATAGCGACTAAGCCTGTGGGACTAGCCTTCCTTCCTCCGCCCAGACCATTTAAATCCAGTCCTAAAGTAGCTGCTGGTTTCGCCCCTACTAAGATTTCCATTCCGCTGTTTGCAACAACTTCCTGGATACTTTGTGAAACTCTGGTTTGCCTCTGTCGATCGATCCCGAAATCCCCGGCTCCTCCAACTCCTCCCGGCGGTGACCTCCCGCGGCGAGGAGTGATTTCTCGGTATGTATCTGCAGGAGTCCGACTCGTCAGATCACTCGGGGTTCCTATAAACCTCGAGGGAACCCCAGACCGCGCCTCACCGTTCATTTCTCCTAGGCTAGATCGGCCATAAGGGGCTCGTGGCTGGCCTTGCCAGGACGCCGGCCCCACCGGTGCACTCCCGTCCAGCCTTAAAGGGGAGTTGAACTCGATTTCGGCTTGAAGAGCATCTAATTTGAGCTTGGCCATAGAAGTTGAACGGGGAGGGGGCTCCAGTTGAGCCTCCTGAGCTGTATTCATATCGTCAGGGCCAAGATCCGGCATGTATTGACCTGGTTCGCCACCTATCTCAACACTTGCATTTCTCCTGTACCAGTCATCTGTGGTTTCCCCGTCCTTCCTACTTAAATCCAAATCGATTAATTTATCTCTACTGCGTTCCCGAGCCGATGCCTTCGAGTCCTCTTCTCCTTGTAGCGGAATCCTCCGAATCTCGTTCGCTGATCGTCCAGAACGAGCACTCATTCCCGGCGTCCCAGTCAATCCCCCGATTCCGCCCAGGCCTTGTTCGTAATCAACTCCTACCATGATCCCCTGGTTCAGATCGCCATTATTCCGTGGAAGGTTGAGGGCATGAAACCCCCCTATCATACCTGTGCCCTCCGCATCCGGGGATACTGGAGTATCATCCAACGCTTTCAACCGTGCTCGTTCTAATCGCTCAAAATGATCCTCAATCTCTTGAGCAGTCCTCTTCTTATCTGACTCAACCCTTTGTAGTTGAGCTGGTGAGAGCTCATCAACGAGTTCTAAAAGGTCCATATCGTCAGCAACGCTATCTGTCTGATTTATACAATTGATGGAAAACCGAGCCGTCCTCAATAAAGCGTCTACCTCCCCCAAGAAGATCTTCCCTGAAGGGCCCTTATATTTGGGATGACTTGGGTCATCGTGACCTTCCTCTGGCTTCTTATCCGATTCCTTGCCCTTCTTAGCGGGTCCCTTGACCCCGGGGATCTGAACCGAGGGACTCTGAGTCGGACCCGTAACCTGAGGATCACTATTCCCTCCCTCTTTCCCTTTCCCTGGAGGCTGAGCCTCCTCCTTCTCTCCGTATTCTAATCGGGCCCAGAGTTCGTCGACCGACTCCTCTTGATCCTGATAAAAGTGGAGTCTTTCCTGTTCTAATAACCATTCATCCCTGTCTTTAACAACTTTGGCTACTGTCGCTTTCCTCTCAAGCTCTTCCCCCCCTAAGTCTCTAAACTCCCGTGTCAAAACCTCCATCTTCTCCATACCGAAACGAATACTGTCTCCATTAAACAGGCTTTGCGTCTTCTTAACGGATTTTTCCTCTAATCTAGCAAGATAATTCTGCGTTTGACTCAAATTACTTTTTAGGTGAGACCGTAGATAGTTGTCCAAACTAAGACTGGCTAGACCGCCAGGACCGCTACCGCTCCCCTTAGATGATGACCCTTGAGGACCCCTGACGGCCTCCTCAAAAGCAGCATCGTCCAGAGAAGAAGGCGATCCTGGATTTCCGGCGAAATCGGCTTGAAAGGCGGCGATTTGGTCGTCCACATCTTCGGAATCTGAGAGATTGAAGCCGCCTAGACCTCCTCCTATATCTAACTTCCCTCCCCCTACTCCAGCAACCTCAAGTTGATTGCCCCCCCCAATGTTCTTATATCTCCGCGAAAGTTCTCCCGCACGGATATCCGTTGCGGCAGCTAGTCCTCCCAATTCTTGTATTGCAGTATCCAGGCTCCCCAGTTCATTAACTGCGGTCGCAAATGTACTTCTATCCTTATCCAGACCCGTATCCAACCCAATTCCCCCCCCATTTCTCCCCCGGCGGAAGTTCATTCCTATGTTGGGCAGTTTGTTCCCCACCATTTGTGCGAATTCTTGTACAGTCTCAGGTTGGTGGCCATAAGTAGCCCCCTCCATCTGCAATTGAGACTCCAGATCGCCCTCCAACTGGCTAAGACTCTCAAACAGCTCCTTCTTTTCGTCGTTTAAATCTATTTCGGGTTTCCCTCTAAACATAGCCGGTGGCTCTGGAGGAGTAGCGTATGCGTATTGTTGTTGTTGTATCATTATGAGTTGTTCCGCAGCTTTCAGTCGGGCAGAAAGTTCTGCGATTTGGCGGGCAGCCTCGGCGTCTTTGACTCCATTTCCAAAGCTATCTTGCTCCTCCGAAATCGCCGCCGGGCCCCGGCTACCGGCACTCTGCTTACTACCAGAATGCTGCGAATGCGGAGCATGACTATGCCCCAAATTCTTTTGGGAGTGAGCGCGAGTCTGGTGCTGGTGGGCGACACTTGAACCCTTACTAGCTTGTCCGGTACCGAGCTTCTGCCGCTTTATTTGATTTCCCGTAGACGTGCTGAAGTTGTTAGGATCTCTCGTCATCTTATCAATTCTCCTGGCGTCCACCTGTATTTGCTGATTCAGACTCTGGACTTGGAGTTCGATTTGCTGGAGTTGTTTGGCTTCCTGGGCGTCAATTCGTTGCTCACTTAAATCAACTTGAGCCCCCATATTAGCCCCAACACCCCGCTTTTGCGCGTCCGCTTGTTCTTGCTCTAACACTCGTTCCACCATTGATTCGTCCTGTGAGAGCTGAGTCATGGGTCCCAGCCCTAAAGGCAGTTCCCTCCTAGCCGCCTCCTGCGCTCTCAACCGTTCCAAGTAGGTATTCTGAGGCTGTTGCTGAGATTGTTGTTGAGACTGTTGTAGATAGGTAGTCTGATTAGGCCCCGCTTGTATGAGTTGGCGAACCGGTTCTCGATGAGGAACCTTGATCGCGGTTCTCTGGCTCTGAGGTACTCCCAATCCCTCTTCTAAGGTCGAGATGTCCCTGTTGAGCGATTCTAATTCCCGGAGACGCCTACTGTACTCCTCTTGGGCGTCCTTAGCTGAGGTAGCCAACCGTCTCTGACTATTTTGGGGCATTTCAAACCTCCCTCCCCCCTTTATCCCAATAACAACTCCAGTTCCTACAGGGGGAGGAGCTTCGCCCGGACCCGAAGAAATGAGACCACTTCCTGGGGGCAGCACCTCCGCCGCAGAACCTCGACCGGTGGGAGAGAGGGATTCTCCGCCTGATTCTGGTGCAACGGGCCCTCCTGGTGTTGGTGAACCTGAGCGACTCGTACCTTTTGAGACCTGGACCAAAAGCGGGGCAGGATCGAGAGTTCCTGGGATCACTTTTGGGCCATCTGAGGTGGACCAGGGGCCCCCAGTCACCGCAGTATGGTGAGGATATGTGACTCCTGGTTGGAAACTGGGGAATATTTTCGGTGGCTCTAAACCACTCTTACTTCCGGTCCCATACAAGTCATTCATAGAGTTCATACTTGTCATATCATCGGGGGAGATTTCGTCTAGAACCCCGGTTAGTTTACTCGGACTGTACCCGTTCTGCGGCGAGTAGAGCGGTGAGGGTAATTGCTGAACTCTCTCAGCTAATTCAGCGGATTTTTCCCAAGTTTCTTTCTCTTCCTTATAATTACCCCATGGAACTGTTCCCCATATGGCTTGTTTCTGGAGGATCCTGCGCTTCCAAAAATCACTCTCAACCTGATTATCCCGTCTTCTTTCTTCCCACCGCGCCTGCTCCGTCGCAAACGCCCTTCTTTGATCGTCCATTCTTTTATTCTGGAGCTCAGCTTGACGAACGAGATCATCTAAACTGCCTTTTAGCTGTTCCTGCTGCTTCCGGAGTTGATTCAACTGATTCCTCTGTTGATAGAGCTTGTCTTGAGCCTTCGGATCCGGTAATTCTGAACCTGAGGGCCCCCCGGACAGTTGAGAGGTGTTGTCAACAGGAGACTGAGGAGCCCTGGGTGCTTGATTCGCTCCATTGTTGTCAGCAGGAGGGGCTTGAGGTGCAGCTGCCGCATTCGCCTGAGCGGGTTGAGACTTAGGTTGAGACTTTGGATCGGGACTACGGGCTCTTTGTAGGGCCACGTTTGCCTCGGCAACAGCTTGCTGAACGTTACTCAGAGGGGGGGCTTTCCCTGCCGGAGAGGCATCCTGACTCAAAGTCTCCCTTCCGGGTTCCTCCCCACCACCCCCCAGAGCGCTTTCTCTCTCCGCTTGTTTCCGGGATTCTCGCTCCCGCATCTTGTTTCTGCTCTTCTCTAGTTTTCCTTCTCTTGCTTCTTTTTCTTTTCGGAGGCGTTCCTCGAGCTCTGCGATCCTGAGATCCCGCTTTTCCCGCTCCGATAATGGCTTCGGAGCATCATCTATATGATCAATCGGTAAAGAACTCCTACGATCGGTCAAGCCATACTGCCCTACATGCCCCGTCAGTCCGTCTAATTCGCGTTGGAGCTCGTATGCGTGAAGTTTCGACTTTTCATCGAAGTTTCTTCGTTGGCGTTCCGCCATACTTACATACTCGTCGGGTCGTTCGTGGAGAGAGTCTAGGGCGGAAAACTGAGACTGGGAGAACTCCCGCCCATGTGAGGGCATATCCTCGTTGGGGGAGACGCCGGCGCTTCCTCCTGTTACCGAAGTCCCAACCCCCTGACTCGCAGGTTTGCCGTGCCCCCATTCCCAATGCTTCGCAGGGCCTTCCCCAATTAGCTGAAGCTCAGCTGCCTGCCCTCGTTTTCCCTCCTGCAACAAGGGCCCTGAGCTCTCCCTCACAGTCTCATGAGCCGGCCGAGTCCAAACCGATTGGGGAGGACCATCCAAGTCGTTGTGAATCCGAGTTCCCCCATCTGGGTCTCCCTTACCCGACGGGTTCGCATTGTCCACCCGTCCTGTTTTCTCGTACTCAGGATTAGCTTTCGCCCACTCCTGGCGGAATCTATCCCTCTGCTCCGTAAACCTCCACTCTAACATGCGGACTTCAGCCCATTCCCGATCCTCTCGATCCTCGTCATTTTCTAGCTCCCCACTGGTTTGATTCCGCTGCCGCCTCTGCCATATCCGCAGATCCGTCCTATCTCCTCTCTCTACTTCCCAAAAGTACTTCTCTTCCGCTTGACTCCTTGGAGATAAGACCGCTATTCTCTCCTCAAACTCCCTCCTCTCTTGATTTTTTCGGTCTCTTTCGACCTCTTGGGGAGATCTTACTCGATACTTTTGTTTGGCTTCATCGAATTTTTGTTGTTGTTTGTTCTTTTCGTCCTTTTCTCGCTTTTCCCTTGCTGAAACCAGCCTCTCCGCTGCCTCCCTTTGTTGCTTTTCTCGTTCCTCGCGTTGAAGCCGTAAATCCGCCTTTGCAATCTCTTCTTTCCGGAGCTGTTGACGCATCTTCCGCTCCTCTTCTTCCTCAATTTCCCGCTCTTTCGCCCGTCTTTCCTCGATTTTCTTCCTCTTTTCCTCATCCCTCTCTTCCTGGATTCGTCTCATCTCTTGTTCTACAACCCTTAACCGCTCTAAACTATCCTCCTCCTGCTTCCTCCGAATCTGCTCATGCTCTCTTAACACCCGCTGAAAATTCTCCTCCCGAGCTGGATTGTCATCCCGAGCCGGATTGTCATCCCCCGACGGGTTCAAACTGTTGACCTGTACTCCTGCTCTTAATTTGATCTCCTCAATCTTACCATGAAGGGCTTGTTGTTCGAGGGCTCTTACCCGTTTCCGCTCCTCCATCTCAGCTTTTTTCCTCCTCTCTTCCTCCCGAATCTCCTTCTGTTGAGCTAATTGCCTCGCTAAGACCTCGCTTTCAGCACTTTCTAGCTTTTCCCGCTGTTCCTTAGCAAGTGTAGGAAGCCCTCCCTGTTTAACGTAACTCTCCGACTCCACTCTTAATCGATAGAGATCCTGGAGAAAGCTTGGTTCTACTTGAGTCGGATCAGACCCAGGATGGCTTTTCGGGTCATCATTCATAGCTTCATTAGCATCCTTCTCCCCGCTATAAGGGTCATATGAAGGCCCAATATTGCGAGGTTTCCCCGCGTCGAGCTCCATACCTATGTTACCCTTAATTTCTCTATCGGTTCGAGCTGAAGGCGAATTTGGATCAGATTTGAACAACTCCTTCTGTGCCTCACTCGTTTTAGCCCTC
>JACKZZ010008674.1_pt1 | contig 11131 bp, 4 predicted proteins | sample 8027871 | NCBI WGS metagenome assembly JACKZZ01 (sample SAMN15724774, study PRJNA655200) | protist metagenome | isolation source: fluorescence activated cell sorting (FACS) single amplified genomes of... | place: USA: West Boothbay Harbor, Gulf of Maine | collected 2000-07-19
GGCTGCCGCGCAGGCTTGCGCTGGGCTGCGGCAACGGAGGCTCCTGAAAAGAAGAGGGGGGGATTGAATATGGGCCCGCGAAAGAAAAAGGCTGGCGGGGCCGCAGTTAAGAAGGGGAAAAAGAAAAATGGGCAAGATGAGCGAAGGAAGGAGGGAGTTAACAGTGGTACATCTAATTTCCGAGCTCTACCTGCTTGTATCGGCGCTTCTGTGCTATTTCTATCTGACGCCAACGAGGCGTTCGCTGGAGGTGACGAGGCCTATTCACAATTTCGACTTAAAAGGCAACGAAACGATATGGCTATGCGAAATAAACACAAAGGAGCCAAAAGCTACGACGAAAGCGAAACAAGTGCAGGGAAAGCTCTTCGGCCGCGGTCTCCAGAGCAATCGAGAGCGCAGCGAGCTATGGAGAATCTTTTTCAGGATGCGTTTGCGTCTACTCTTGTGCAGCGGGAACCAGGGACGCTGAGTAAACCCGAATCTGTTCTTTTGGATGCTATGCGAGCCAGTGTATCTGTTGTGCCAAGTCGAGATATAATACCTATCCCGAGTGCAAACAACAGAGGTCCGAATGGACTTGTTATTAAAGGTGAACAGCCGGGCCTGGTTCCGGCTCCACCACCCAGTACGATGGCTCGTGCCGGTAGTTTCAATACGGCAATTGACAGCAATACCCCCCCAAGACGCAGAATCTCACTTCACCGCACGGAACAACAGCTTGCTGTTGAATTGAACGAGTGGCTGAACCCCGAGAATTATACCAACGAGCTTGCCGAGCAAGAGTGGATGAGAGAGCAAGGATTTTACACTGGCAAAGAGGATGAAGAGAAAAAAGCGAGCCAGAAGGCTTTGAGCATCGTTGAGCCTTATGCCGATGCAAAACTTGTCCCCGCGATTCCAGTAAATCCCAACCTAGACAGCGAAGAAAAAGAAGAGTTTACCGCAGAAGAAATTCTTTCTTTTCCTACGGTCATGGATGTGTACGAGGCCGAACTAGCAAGGGCTGACCCTCGCCACGAGCTTTTTTACAATGTTCTGAAATTAGGGCCAGCATTGAACGGCAAGTATGAAGCCGGCAGCCAACAAAGTCGCCGAAGAAAAAATGTCCAGGATAATATCGCCAATACAAGTGACAATGGTCAGAGCCTGGATGAAATCTCGGAAACAGGGTCCAGTTTGGACAATGCCTCGGCTAGAGCAAGCGTAGCTCAAGAAGAAGAAAAAGAAGAAGACGAAGAAACTCCCAGCAACGAAAAGAAGGAAAACGCTAGCGCACTAAGAGATTCGGGGCCTCATCGCCCAGTGTTGCTTGTCAAACATGCCGATGCAAGCAGCACTTCAGAAAGGCTCCAGCCCCACATTGCCGCAGTTTCTACGTACATTCAAGCAAGCACTGACGCAGGGGTGTACCCTGAACCAGTCATACTCTTTCGCGATGACAAGAGTCAAAAAGACGGCGTAATTGATTTGACATCTCGAGGATTAGGCGACACTAAACTTTCGGAGACCGCTTCACAAGCTTTTTCGTCGCTTCCGATCAAGGAAGTCCGAGTTGCAGGCAACCGTCTTACTGACCGGGGTGGCGCCACTCTTGTTTCTCAACTACCGTTTCGTGTCCCTGAGCAAACCGTCTTGGACATCTCTGAAAATCGAGTGGGGCGCATGACTGTGTCCGCATTGTCCAAGCTTCTCACAGATGGCCAGTGCCATCTCACTGACCTCAACCTTGCGCGAAACGCCCTAGGCCCGCAGAGCGTTCAACTCGTTTGCACGAGCCTAAGTAGCAATTGTTTTTTGAGGCGTCTTGACTTGTCTTTCAATTCCATCGGTTTCACTGGAGCGCAAGCCGTTGCAGAGATGCTGGCAGAAAATTGTGCTTTGCAATACCTTAACCTTGCATGGACAAACCCGTCTAGTCGAGGCGCAGCGCTTTTGCTTTTGGCTGTTGAAATGAACCCAGGAAGCGCCCTTATCTCTCTCGACCTCGCCAATAATGCTTTAGGGAGAACTAATGGTAACGATAGCAGCATTCTCGATGCTGACAGCAGTGGCAAGGTCTCAGGCCCTGAGAAAAGAGACAAGAAAAACAAAGCTGCAAGTGGCAAACTCAATGGATCTTCCACAGTCGCAAGGATGCAAAATGGGGAAGATGCAGCTGCACCGCTTCAAGCCCAGAGCTTTAAGGTTCTGCGTCTCAACAAATCCCTGCGCTTCGTGCCTACGCTGTGCGGGTTCTTGGCAAAGAAGCAATCTGAGTCAGCTTATTCGAGAGGACCATCTCGCTATGAGACACTCCTTGCTGGTAATGCACCCACGCGCAAAGCGGCGGCTAGTCTTATGCACCTCAATATCTGTAACAATATGCTAGATAAGGCGGCTTGTCAGCAAATCAGCGATGCGCTTCAACATAATCACACGTTGCTTGGCCTGCACATGGCTGGTAATTCTGCATTTGTTGACGCCGTGGGTGCCGTTCACCCGGTTGATGCGTCTCATGAGCTAGATGGCGCGGACCCTAGCGAAACATTTAGGCTGTTGCTCAAGCGAATGCGTTTTGTGCCTCAAAACGTGCGACACAATATGATAAGCAAGGCATGGCGGCCAGATGCATGTTGTTGGATCTGTGACGGTTGGGTACAACGACGCTTTTCTGTTTGTGGTCCTAAAGCTAGCAAGACAATGCTACACACAAACTTTGACATCCCTGCTTGGTCAGGGTTTGCAATGGAAAGGCATCCCCAGTCATCGAATTTCGAGCCTTCTGATGATGAAGATGGACAGGCAAAGAGTGAGGCTGTCCGTGCGTCACGTGTGCTCACTTCTATGGGTGCATTAGACACAATGGAAGAGGTTGTTGAATTTTTTACATTCCGCGCTTGCCCTCCTGGTGAAATTGCTTTTTTCTTTTCTGTTGACGGGGTTCCTGTGCTCAGCGATACTGAAGTACAAGTCCCATGGAAACGTGTCGTCGCTCGACAGTGCGCTACTTCGCCTCCGTGGGAGCTAGCTGCCGCACATGAATCTTCAAGCGCCGAGATCGCCGCCGTACGAGCTGGGGAAGAGCCAATAGACAGCGTCCAGATTAACATTGCCAACATACAACCGCGTTTCAATGGACCTGCAGGGAAATCTGCGCTTTCGGCTGCTAGTCCAAGTACGAGCGTTGGTTTTCTCAACAAGCGCCGCTCTTCACAACGAATCTTCAGTGGTGGTAGCCAAGTGCTCCTGGATCACAAGACTTTCCAAGATATGGAAATTCGAAAGAAAAACGCAGAGGAAGAAAAGCAGAGACAGTTATTTGACCCGTTCAAAATGTGGATAAGCCCGAGTGACGGCCCATTCTGCAATATGGCTCTTCCCCGCACAATTCTAGGCGTACCTCCGTCTTCAACAGACAGCGTCGATTGCAACGCAGCCTCGGCTTCCCCATCCCCTGCAAGTACTGTGTCGCACCATGGTCTGGATCTTGTTGCGGAATCAAGACACGAATCTTTTCCTTCAGAGAACGCAGAGCAATTATTCCAAAACGACTGGCGTGTAGCTGAGCTGGATCAATTGGTTTCGTCGTTGCGAGAGCAGATCAAGACGAGAAGTTTGATCGAGGAAAACTACACCAAGCTAGCTGGAATGTTTACGCATTACTCTAGCCTTGAGCCCGGGTGTGGAGATCCGCACGACGGTTTTTCGGTAGGGCTCGACTGTTGTTTAAAGTTTGCTTCAGACACAAAAATATCCGGTGTCCTCTTATCTGAAGTTCAAGTAGCCGAAGTTTTTGAGGCCTCGTTTGCTAGTCAAAAAGTGCGCGAGGAAAGCATCCGCCGCGTGACAGAACTCAGTGCACGCCGCGCTGTTCGCCGTGGCTCGTTTGATGTATCCAATTCTTTCAAGTCGGCACGAACAGGTAACAGCTCTTTCAAATCCAAATCATCCGCGACAAGTGACGACGAAAGTGCACTTGACACTGACAGCGACGATGATGTCTCACACGCGGGCTCAATGCCACCCGAGCAAGCTCAAGAGACGAGAAACCTAGATGGTGGAAATACTTTGCTGGAAAAGCATGAGCAAGAACAACAGCTCGAGAAAGAACAGGGCCAACAAGAAATGGAAATTGAACAGGGAAAAGACCAAGTGCATCAACAGTCGGAAGAGCAATCGAGTTTAGCCGGAAAACAAAGGCGTCGATCTGTGCGACAGCAAACTAGCTTAGACGATGAAATGTACTTGGGTAGACCAAAATTTCTTGAATTTATTGTCAGACTTGGGATTGCTGCATTCGGAGACCAAGAGCCGAGAGAAAGTGCAACGCTGGAGAAACTTTTGAATGATCATGTCCTCCATTTCGCGCATTCTTTTAACACCGAGAATTTCGCACTTGCGCAGCTTGAACATCGGTCTTTCGTGGCCAATTTGTTGAAGCGTAACGCACCAAGGCTACTTCGTGCATTCGTGCGGTTTTCTGGACGTTTTATGACAAATACAGAGGTCACATGGATGTCTTCGCTCGAATGGACGACTCTTTTGCGTAAATCTGGACTCTTGGTCGAAAAAAAGACACGCCGGGGCCTAAAGGGAAGACGCTCAGTTTCTAGCAACAGTTGCCTTGCGCGAGGCAGACGCAATGCCTACGTCATACCGGGGGATGATCTTTATTCTGATAGCCTGGTTCAAATGAATCGGGAGACGGCAACACTAATTTTTGTATCGGCCATGGGTCTTTCTGTTGTTGATGATCCTTGCGACACTGCTTACTACAAGATGACGTTTTCGCAGTTTCTTCTGGCGTTGGTTTACACCGTGGTATACTTTCATGACCCGTGGGACCTCAAGCAGCATTGTTCGCGTGGCCTGGCGCACTCCCAACGAGAGCAAATTAATGCGGAAGAAGAAGAAGAAGCTTTTTCATCAAGCTCTGTTGTTCACCAAAATAACCACGAGTCAGACCATTCTGTCAGTGGTACGCCAGCTTCCAACGCGTCACAATTCACAAGTGACGCTATGGCTCGCTCCTTTCGCTTCGTACTGCGAAAAATACTCTCACTTTCGGAGTAGCTCATGTCGCTTGACGAACTCGTTCAAGGTTGATTGCGCAAAATTTCCTTTTCAAACCTAGTTCGTTATGATGAACTGTAACTCGTGCTAGTGAACAGTCGCCCCGTTAAACTGGCAAGCAGATGGATAATGATCCACGATATCAAGCTTAAACAGCGTGACCTACAATGTTCAGAAGCGAAACACAATGTATCATCGGTTCTGGTTGTATGTACATTATTAAATTTTTCTGATTGATTTCTGTCTGTTTTCTTTTTTCTTTTCAAAGTTCGAACTCTCTGACAGTATCTTTAATAGTAAGGTTGCCTTCTTCGAGGCAACTGCCCCCTGCACGCGAGTAAGCACGCGAGGAAGCACGCGAGGAAGCACGCGAGTAAGCACGCAAGTAAGCACAGAGTAAGCACGGCAAAGCGGGCAATAAGCATGGGGTCCAGACGTGTACAAGATGGGGTCGTCCCGCTGCTCGCGGAACTCGAGACAGAGGACGTCGTGTCGGAAACTCGTCCCACCCGGTGGTCCTCGGTTTCCACGAGTACTCTGGTCAAGGTGGCAAGTGGGCTCGGAATCGTGCTTCTCGTGGTAGGGTCTGTAGCCTTGTTGAGCGGGGGTGGAAAAGAAAACAAGCCGGATGTTGGTCCAATACCCCCAATGGCCGACAATCTTTGCTACAAGTCTCAGGCGAATAAACCGCCCTTTCCGTACTGTGATATCAAGCTATCTTTGGATGAACGGGTGGCAGATCTTGTGTCGCGTTTAACTCTGGAAGAAAAGGCATCGTTACTCGGAAATTCCGCGGCAGCCGTCAAGTCACAGCACCTACCGGCATACCAATGGTGGAATGAAGCACTCCACGGTGTCGCAAATAGCCCTGGTGTCAACTTCAAGGGTAAGCTCAAGAACGCCACCATGTTCCCACAAGTGCAAGTCACTTCGCAGTCTTTCAACAAAACTTTGTTTGGGCTACTTGGCAGTGCAATATCCACTGAAAGCCGCGCATTCTTCAATGCCGGACAAAGTGGTCTAACTTTTTGGACACCCAACATAAACATTTTTCGCGATCCTCGCTGGGGTCGTGGTCAAGAAACGCCTGGAGAGGACCCAACCTTGAATGGTGACTATGCTGAACATTTTGTGCAGAATTTCCAAAAGTCTCCTCTAGATCCGTCACGCCTGAAAGCGTCTGCGTGTTGCAAGCACTTTGCTGCCTACAACTTGGAGGTTGTCGAGGGAGAATACAACCGGCTGCATTTCGACGCGATTGTCAGCAATCGTGATATGCAAGAATCGTACTTGCCCATGTTCAAGGCGTGCGTTGAGCGCGGTAATGTTAGCTCGTTAATGTGTTCATACAACGCTATTAATGGCGTGCCATCATGCGCCAACCAGGAACTTCTCGAATCGACCGCGCGAAATGAGTGGGGCTTTGACGGCTACATCACAGGAGATTGTGGAGCAGTGAGCCAAGTTTTTGATAACTATCATTTTAAGAATCACTCGCGCTCGCAAGTGATCCAGGACGTTTTAAGTGCCAGCGTGGATGTTGCATGCGACGATTCATTGAAGTTGCACACTGTTGAAGCAGTGAGGAGTGGTGTAACGGATGAAAAGCTTGTGGATAGGAGCTTGCACAACCTCTTCAAGGTCCAGATGCGGTTGGGTATGTTTGACCCCGAATCCGAGCAACCGTTGGCAAAAATCGGGCTCGACGCAGTGAATTCCCCTCAACATCTCGCGCTCTCTTTGGAGGCCGCTAGGCAAGGAATGGTGCTTTTAAAAAACGACAACGGCGCGCTCCCTCTCTCAAAACCTGGTGCCGATGATGATCTAGCACTGATTGGGCCATGGGTAAACGAAATTGATGGACTGGCCGGCAACTACTTTGGCGTTCCGCCGTTTACGATTACTCTTCCGGACGGGGTGTCTCCTCAATTTGCGCCAAAAAGTAACGTGATAGTTGCTAAAGGTGTGGAGAACATCACCGCGACCGGAAAGCAGCTTAACGAAGCCCTCATCGCACAAGCTGAGCGCATAGCCGCAAGCGCCAGTCAGACTATTTTAGCCTGCGGTATCGGCCAAAAAGTCGAAGCCGAGTCGCTTGACCGGACCTCCGTTCTTTTGACGGGCGATCAGGCAGAATTGATTCGCCGCGTGGGCTCTGCAGCGACCAAGGCGGGCAAGCCGCCTGTCATCCTTGTTTTGCACAGCGGCGGTTCTCTAGACATCTCCGAGCAACTAGCAGATGCAAATGTTGGGGCGATACTGTGGGGTGGCTACGCAGGCATGTATGGTGGCCAAGTAGTCGCCGAAACTCTTTTCGGGGTCAATAATCCTAGTGGGCGCCTCACTCAAACGTTTTACCCGGAATCGTACACCAAAGCTGTCAACATGACCGACATGCGAATGCATCCAGATGAAGCATCAAATTTTCCTGGGCGCACGTACCGATTTTTCAACGAGAGCAAGGCCGTTCTTCCTTTTGGCCATGGCTTGTCCTATTCAACTTTTGAGTACACTGTGGTGGGCAAGCAGTGCCTAGCCGTGGCTGGCAGTGATGAGAATGCAGAGCAAGGTGAGACATGTGAATTTACGGTCAACGTGCAAAATATTGGCGAAAGCGCTGGTGCCAACGTTCTACTAGCACTGGTTTCTCCTCCCGAACGTGCGATCCGGCAAGGACAACATGGCGATCTGCAGCATAAACTCGTTTCGTACTTTAAATCGCCGATCCTGCAGCCAGGCGAAAGTGCCAGCACCAAAATTATGATCTCGCCAAGTACGCATTTGACAGTATTCCAGTCCGGTAGCGATACGGTCCCCAAGCAAATCTATTCGTCTACCCGGCAAACCAGCTTGAGCGACGATCAACGGTGGACCCTTGAGCTGCGAGGTGCGCATGCCCCTTTATTCCAACAAATCTGATTTTGTATCCTATTCTCCGTCATTTTTCCTATTTTTCTTCGTTTTTTGTATTGCTTCTTTTTTTTAAATTAATGTAGAATGATCCGACAAAGATTATGACGCAGCAGCTTCTGCTTCTTCCTCCTCCTCTCCGTCTCCATCTCCTTCAGTAATTTGAACCATCGAGTCGCGTCGTTCAAGATTCTTCACCATCGTAGCTTCCAAACTATTCCCTGACAGTGTGAGGCGACGCAAATTGGATGCTGACTTGACAATGCAGTCTGGTAGCGCCTTCAGCTGATTGTTTGCGAGTAAGAGGTGACGCAATTTTGGCAACTCGGCGATGCGTTTGGCTACGCCGGCGACGCAATTATTTTCTGCATTTATAATCTCAAGCTTTTCGCAACGGCCCAGGCATGAGTGTAGCTTGCCAAGTTTGTTATCTTGTATGTATATGAATTTTAGGCTTCCTAGGCCGCCCATTGTTTTTGGGAGCTTTTCAATCTGGTTGCCTTCGCAGTGAAGGGTTTCCAGCGCTACGAGATTACCAAAATTCTTCGGCAACGAAGTCAAATTGTTGCCACCAAGGCCGATTTCTTTTAGCAGCACAAGACTACAAAAATCCTCAGGTAGCTCGGTGATCTGGTTGTTATCAAGGTATATTTCTTCGAGCCCGGTCAAACGCGCGAACTGCGGAGGGAACTTGGTAAGCTTGTTGCGATGCAGAGGAAGACCTTTGAGAGAGCTTAGTTTACCAAAATCCTCCGGGAAGCCTGCCTCCGTTAATTGATTATCTTCTAAGAAAATTGTGTCGAGGTTCTCACACTTTGCTATGCTTGCGGGAATCGCTTCGAGTTTGTTACGCCGAAGATAGAGCTCCTTGAGATTTTCGAGCTCTCCCACGCGCTCCGAGAGCGTTACCAATTGATTGTCCTCTAAATAGAGGCCCTCCAACGTGGTGCATCCAAACACGGGATCTACAAAAGTCCAAAACAGCCGCGTTAGTTTTGCAAGTTCCCTGAACCATGCGCGTGGAGCACTTGTCAAGTTTGTCTCTCACTCATTCCTTCCTGCCTTCCTTCCTTCCTTCCTTCCTTGCTTGCAAAAAAACTTACCCGGGATTTCATCAAGCTCCTTCTCGGACAAATCCAGCTCTTCCAGCTCTTCCATTTCATCTTCGGCGACATCCAGGTCCAGGTCTTCGATCAGCTGCTCGAGTCCATCGGGGATGCCCATTTCCCCTCGCCGCCACAACCCAACCCAACCAATACAATATGAAAAGACGTTGCTCACTCAAGCAGCAGCAAAGCTTCCTGAGAGTGAACGCGAAGCGAAACGGTAAAACTCTGGATGCATTTTTTTTTGGATTTTTTTGAGATTTTTGGATTTTTTGTGAATTTTTTGTCCTTCCTTTGCTCTAATAATTCAGAATCAAATCTCAGCAACCGTGAACTTTGAGTTGCATTCAGATCCTTTCAGGGCTGACTGACAGTGTGCCTACGCGATGACAATTTGTATCGGTTTTACGCGGCTACACTGGGCTGACTGCACTGCCTGATGGGCTCAGCGTTGGTGGCCGAGATTTAGATTTAGAAGACTGAACTGAGTTGAGATTCAGTGGTTTCCGAGTGAGTCGTGAGTCATCATCATGTCAGCACAGGCGGGCACGGGCGCAGGCCTGTGCTAGTGTGAGGCCCGCGTCGCAGACACGTGCATGTTCAAGCGCGGGCTCCGCTGATTTTTCCTCTTTGAGTCGCTATGAAAAAACTCTTTCAGCACTGAAAAAAGAGCAGCCTCGCGAGACCGGTACGCACACTGTTAAGCTATCTATATGCGTGCTAGGTACGGCTACTCGATCAGGGTTGTTAGAATTGAATCGGCCTTTTGCTTGCTCAAAGTTCTTCAAGGTGCATTGAGATCTCATCTTCCACCTACACAAAAACAAAAACAAATCACAAAACCAAATCGACAAAACTAGAAAATAACAAGCAAGAAATATCTCCACAAGCAAGAGGCAAGATGCGGGCTAATAATAAACTCGCAATTGCAGGAGTATCTCTTGCTTCTACTACGGCCATCAGTACTATCATTGCTAATCATGATGTTCACACAAGGATAATCGGCTACAATGTTTCCCAGGTGACCGCGGTGGCTGCTATTTTCGGAGTGTTTGCTTTCTTTGCTTCTTTTGTTGCTGTCGGAGGATCTGTCGTAGCTCTCATCAACCCCATATATGCATTAGGTAAGCCCGTGACCATAGCAGGCTTTGCGGCAACCATGCTTTTCAGTCTGATTGCATTCTCTATCACTGCGGCAATCGGCGACTTTTTGACTTCATCTTTGGCCCTTTCATTCGCCTTCATGGTGATTTCTTTCGTCCTCGCTTTTGCAGGCCTTGTTGTTGCTGTCAAACTACCTGCTCAGAACGACTCCGTGTTGCCCAAGTCGCAGTTCGAGACCGCAGACCCCCTTACTCAAGTCTATCATCATATGTATAATACTCTTTACTAATTCACGAAACGTTGAACACGGGCGGTCGGTGATACGAACTCTGCTATAAAACAGGCCACTCCTTTTGCAGCAAGCATGTGGTCACATTCCTGCATATTTTTTCGTGCTTCTACCTCACCTGCACCCAAATGTTCCTTTCAACTGCGACCCAGAGGAATTCGAAGATGATGAGCCAGTCATGTTTGACATTTACAAAGAGTGCAGTGAAGATGGAGTTAATGATACTGTATACAGCTCAGACCTATTGTTGCAAGAAGATGAGTCCGGGCAAAATAGGACCGTGGAACAAAGGTTCCCACGAGCCTCAAACACCCCTGCGCCTCTTCACAAAGACATCGTACTGGCCAAGCTCATCAAAGGTCAGTCCATATTTCTGCGTGCTCGGCTCAAGCGTGGCGTAGGCAAAGACCACGCAAAGTGGTCGCCAGTGGCCACAGCTAGCTACCGACTCAAGCCGGTGATTACTGTTGATAACGAGGTTGTCAAGGACCAAGGTCTCGCCCCGGATATCCAAAATGCTTGCCCTCTAAATGTATTTGACATCGAGGATGGGGACAAACTGGTCGCAGCGCGGCCCTTGAGCTGCACCATGTGCCGAGAATGCATTCGCCCAGCTGCTTTTGAAGGCGCTGTTACTCTTGAGCGAGACACGAACCATTTCATATTT
>JACKZZ010021421.1_pt1 | contig 11128 bp, 10 predicted proteins | sample 8027871 | NCBI WGS metagenome assembly JACKZZ01 (sample SAMN15724774, study PRJNA655200) | protist metagenome | isolation source: fluorescence activated cell sorting (FACS) single amplified genomes of... | place: USA: West Boothbay Harbor, Gulf of Maine | collected 2000-07-19
CGTCTGCTCTTGCAAAGAACTCGAAGCCTCCCAATGCGAAGTCGCTTTCACGTAGCTGTTCTTTGCGCTCGATGCTATCAGCGCGCATGGGTGCCAAATTAGCTTTACGGACAACATGCATTTTTTTCTTCTCCTTTTTATTTGATTTTGAATCTTTTGTTTCTTCACCATCAAAACCAAGTTCGCCCCATAAGATACCTAGTCCTGGTGGAGATGGAGGAGGGGTAGCTGGTGGTGTGCTTGCCATACTATCAGGCGTAGGTGGTGGAGATATGCATTGATTGGGACAGTTCTCTCTATAGTAACCAGGTTTGCCACATATGTGACATGAAACTCCTCTTCTGGCCCTTTGCGACACTATCTGCTGCTTCTCTTGCTCGTTGTATGTATGCCACTTCTCATTGATAAAGTATCGCATAGCTGGGGCCATATAATCTTGCTGGGCATTCTCTGCAAAGGCTCCTGCACTGACACCAGGTGCTTTCTTCTCCTTAGGAGCCTTCTTCTTGGCTGCCATATGAGGCAGCTCGAGAAAGACCATATTGCCTTCTCTCGAACCCTCTTAACAATGGATGCCAACAACACTCAGAGTCGTCAACTTTGCAGGAGCAAAGTGCAAGGTGCAACGATCAAGCTATGATATTGACTCAGTTAAGACTTGATGATACAATCTTTTTTCTGCAGGATATTAAAGTAACGTGTATTCTGCTTTATAGAGGTATTTAGTGTACTAAAACTCTACAATAAGCCCTATTGGTACTCATCTCCTATCTCGTCAGACGGGCGTTGTGAGGAACCCTTTTCGCTCTTTGACTACTACGTCAAGAAGGTTATAATAACGCATATATAGCGCAACCATGGTGCAAGTTATGCAATTATCGGCCAGCAGTCTCGAAGAAAGCGAGGCCGCTCTTGATTCCCATGGAGGAAGTGAAGGCCTAGAAGAAATTCTTCAGAGTGATCTTTCTTCAGGTCTTAGTGGTAATGAGGCAGATATCGCTGAGAGAAAAGACAAATATGGCAGTAACACCTTTCCTTCAAAGGAAATGGACTCGGTAAGTGTCCTCTTCGTTGAAAATTGAAATATGAGAGAGAGACAGCTTCCACGTGGTGGTCAAACCTTTTGCATAGCTGACGTGCACCGATGCTTATGTGACATATCGCACCTGTACTCACACAAATATATCGCCATCACTTGACTATTTCTAACCTTATGTTCACCATACTCTCAAACACTTTCCGTGCCTTATCTCACATTCCCAGTGGCTGGATATGTTCATTAATTCTTTCGATGATCCCACCCTGATTTTACTCATAGGTTCCGCTGTCGTGTCCTTGTGTATCGGTTTGTATGAAGGATATGTATCCTCTGCAACAAACTTCTTTGAAAAGTTTTCTGGATGTATTGAAGGTGTTGCCATACTCACCAGTGTCCTTCTGGTGGCCATAATTACGGCTACACAGGAGCACGATAAGGAATCAAAATTTCAAGAATTAAATGAAATTTCAGAATCTGTTGATGTTGCTGTGGTGCGTGGTGGAAATGTTCAATTGATTAAGACCGCACATGTCGTCGCAGGAGACATAGTCAAATTGAATGCAGGTGATCTGATCCCTGCTGATGGCGTATATATCAGTGGATCTGATGTATACGCTGACGAATCATCACTCACTGGTGAGCCTGAAGATCGTGCTAAAGGCCCAAATGCCGGTAACGGTGAGAGACTGCTATTTTCTGGATCCAGACTGACGTCTGGTTGTTGTAGTATGATAGTAGTAGCAGTGGGTCGTAACAGTGAGTGGGGGAGGATTAAAGCCGGGTTAGAGACAGAGACATCAAACACGCCATTGCAAGAAAAGTTAGAAGTGCTTGCTGAGCAAATAGGGTACATGGGCATGGTCTTTGCTGCCGGCACATTCATTGCTATGGTTGTGCGCTGGTACATGAAAACTGAAGAACAGAGGCTAGGACTTGGTCTTTTTGAAGTTGTTTTAGAAGCTTTCATTATGGCTGTTACAATTGTTGTGGTAGCTATACCTGAAGGTCTACCATTAGCAGTGACTATTAGTCTCGCTTATAGCACTAAAAAGATGATGTCTGATAATAATTTGATTCGCATCTTAGCAGCGTGCGAAACCATGGGAAATGCGACTACAATATGTTCTGATAAAACTGGTACATTGACTCAAAATCGCATGACTGTTGTCGCAGCTTGGTTATCTGATGAATATCATGAAGAAGGCGACGCACTAACTGTCGGTACAGTCGTTGCCAATAATGAACAACTTGTGCGACATCTATGCACAGGTATTAGTTGCAATAGCACTGCGAGTCTAGGCGCTGAAGATGCTAATGGGCGTATTTCGGTTATTGGCAGCAAAACTGAAGGAGCGTTATTGCAATTTATTGTAAATAACTTTGAATGTGATTATGCAAATATTCGTGGTCGTAATTTTAACGAGAAACGTGGTGACCGTCTCTATACGTTTACCAGTGAAAGGAAGAGCATGTCTGTGTTGCTCAACGGAAATGGGGCTCCGAGTGATAGCAGCAGCAGCAGCAGTAGCAGTAGTAGTAGTAGCAGGCCTAGAGGACGCACTCCTCCACGTCGTCCCAGGACCCCACCATTTGGTGGCAACACTGGTGTAGTGTCGTACACAAAAGGTGCATCTGAGATTGTCATAGCAAATTGTACACATTACACGGATGCGAATGGGTCACAGAGACCAATCACAGCATCTGTAAAGAAAACACTTCACGCTACTGTTGAGAGAATGGCCCGTCAGGCATTACGAACAATTGGTGTTGCACATAAGATGTATGATTCGATGCCAAACAGCTCTGTAGTTGACAATGTAGAACTGATCGAAAGTGGTATGTGTCTTGACGGCTTATTTGGAATCAAGGATCCGTTGCGTCCCGACGTCAAAGAGGCAGTAGAAAAGTGTCAAAGAGCAGGTATTGTGGTACGTATGGTTACTGGTGATAACATAGAAACTGCCACAGCTATTGCTAGAGAGTGTGGTATCCTAACTGAAGGTGGTGTAGTCCTTGACGGACCTAGCTTCCGTCAACTGACACCCGCGGCTCTCGATGAGATTCTTCCAAAATTGCAAATTCTTGCAAGATCATCCCCTACTGACAAGCATACACTTGTTACTCGCCTCAATGGCAAAGCTCTACCTAAGGATAGAGATGAGTGGGAAACAGCGCACCCTGGTGAAGCATGGAGCAGTAGAGACGCCATCCTTCCTGGTTACTATGATGAGTGGATTGCCTCTCGACCTAAAGGTGGTGAAGTCGTCGGTGTTACAGGTGATGGCACAAATGATGGTCCTGCACTTAAAGCAGCAGACGTTGGCCTCTCTATGGGGTTGAGTGGTACTGACGTTGCAAAAGCTGCTAGTAGTATTGTGATTATGGATGACAATTTCGCCTCTATAGTGAAAGCCGTTAAATGGGGTCGTTCCGTTTTTGACAATATTCGTAAATTTTTACAATTTCAATTAACAGTTAATGTAGTAGCATTAACTGTTACCTTTGTGTCAGCATATTTAGGAAGAGAACCACCACTCAATGCAGTTATGATGCTGTGGGTCAATCTCATCATGGACACCTTGGGGGCTCTTGCTCTGGGTACCGAAACTCCCTCTGACTCACTTTTGGAGCGTATGCCATATAGTCGTGATGCCAGTCTCATCTCCATCACAATGATTCGTAATATTGCAATCCAGTCAATCTACCAGATTGGCCTATTAGTATATTTGCTCCTACTCGGATTTGAGGACTTCGGAGTAGCTGCTAACTCTCCCCAACATATTTCTATTATATTTACTACATTTGTTCTCTGTCAATTGTTCAATGAAGTAAATGCTAGAAGTATTGGAGATTCACTTGATGTTTTCAAAGGTATTTTTGATAACGTATTTTTCGTGGTTGTAATCATCCTGACTGTCGTTGTGCAGTGGGCTCTGGTTGAGTCTGATATGATCAATTGGCTCATCAAATGTGTGCCTCTACCTGAAGGTGCCTGGTACAGATGTACTATTCTAGCTGCACTTTCTCTGCCATTAGGTGGAGTTATGCGATTCATACCAGTACCATCAAGATCTGGTGATGTAGTCGAGTTGTCGCCGCTCATACGTCATATTGCACAAAAACAGTCTACCAAGACTTCAGGTACCAGCAGTAGTGAATCAAGCTACAAATCAATATCCTTTATTTCATGGATTGTGGTGTGTATTTGTATACTCGCCTTAGTTTCATCAGAATTTATGCCTATTTGGGAAAAATATTTGAATGCTCATGGTGGTAGCTTTTGTGAAGCATGTGCCTGGATTATGCGGGCGACGACAATAGTGTTGAAACCGCTAGCCTCTATGTTAGAAGCGGTGCTGCTCGATTGAGTGCAGATTGCGTGCGTGCGTATGTAGCATGAAAGGTGGAAAGTTAGTGAGTCTTTAGAGGGTGCTATATGAGTTCATAACGTACAATAAATACATAATTACACATCGATAATCAGTATCCATCCCTATCTCGAGATCGGGAACGATCTGTGCGTCGCGATGTCCCTGCACCATACATAGCAGCGGATCCACCGCCATAGCCTTGACGATCATCACCTTTTCGGTTACCTCTTTCAAGACCACGAGACCGTCCACGATCTCCATGTCCACCTCTGTAATCACATCTATCACTATCAGGGGCACCACCAAAGCCCCCAGAACCATATGCACGAGGAAGTGGTCTATTTCTATCCCTATCTCTATGCATGCCACTGCTACGAGGGTCATGTTCTGTCTCTCTGTTGCCACCAGCAGGCTCCGTGTGTGCGTAGCGACAGTTACTGCCTCTGTGGCAGTTCCCTCTCCGGAAGTCATAACAGGTGTTATCGCGCCCTTCATCCCTTCTTTGCGGACCACCACGTGGACCACCTCTATACTGATGTTGCTGTCGTCTTTGCTCCTCTTGTAAACGGCGAATCTCATGCTTGTTCGGCTGATCGGGGCGGCCTTCTACACCGCCACCTAATCTCTGGGGTAACCAATTACGCGTAGTACGTCCACGCTCCACATCCACGATAACTTTTCTTCCAAATATCTGACCACCTTTAAGCTTTTTGTAGGCGAATGCCATGTCTCCTTCATCATCAAATTCACAAAACGCATACCCACGACTCAAGCCAGTGCCGCCACGGTGATGACCCTTAGCTTTTGGATGAATAGGTCCTACGCTAGATGCACCTTCAGGTATCACATCACGCACTACAATAATACGATTGATCTTACCAAACATGCACAATTCGCGCTCTAACATTTGCTCTGTAACTTCGTACCCAAGACGACCAACGAACAGTGTGTTGTAGGGTCTAGCGGTCTTTTGTGCTGCTGCTTCTGGTGCTCGAGGATCCCACACAGCTTTTGCAGCATTTGTACGGCTACGGGCTTCTCGTTGCTTGTTTTCACTTTGTAACTGTCGTACCATTTCTCGCGTCATAGGCCATTGACCCACACACCCAGATGAGGCCTGCTCGCCTATCTCTAGGTCGTCATCATCGCACGGCATAGAAGCTTCAATAAAGGCACTTTTGAATTCTGCTAAACCTGTTATATGAGATTGCCATTCTTCCTCGTCAGAATTACCAGCAACTCGATCATCTGTAGTTTTTTCTCGTCGCTTTGAATCATGTTTGGACTTTCTGACTTGTTGTTGCTGTATCACTGGATGAGAACCAGGAGCCACTGTATCCGCTGGTTGCAGCTTGAATTGTCCAAACATAGCTTTTAGATGATATGGAAGATCAGCGATCGGCGGTTTAGAGTCTGCACTAAGTGCCATTTGCCCGCGCGGTGTTGCTCTGCGCTCTTTCGGTGGCCCCCTTGGCCTGGGCGCTCCTGATGTACCTCCACCTCCATACATTAGAGAGTTTCCACCACCAAATCCAGATTCGTGCATTGCGATGGATTCAGTGCTATAATGATAAAGTATTATACCCCGACAGTATGAGATCCATGGACCCGGCTTGGTTTTTTACAAATTTCTTAAAAAAACCGATTGATTGAACATTTTTTTAATTTTATTTTATTACGTATTTACATTTGACTTGATTAACAACTTTTCACTTACAGTATACAAAGAATCAACGAAGCCAGACGCCCGACGTAGCGACGACGCATTTCTGATTTCTTCTTTCGCTGTTTCTGATACTGAGTGTTGAGAGCATTACAGGGTCAATCGACTTGTGGTATTTGATCTAATCGTTGCACCTTTGATGCAGCTGCATACTATTTACAATTTATGCGATATATTGTCCGGTTTATCTGTGACCAAAGCAAAGTGACGAGAGGCAAACCCTGGTGAATGGAGTATGTCCGTATATTTTTTACGATAATCGGTGGTGGCTAGAACATACGTACGTACATATCCATTCAGACAACAGTATTAGTGGCAGTTGTAGGTAAACTATATGAGCTACACTTTACGTACGACTCACGCGGAATTAGCTGCCAGACCGTCCGCGTTGTACTCGAGATCACCGACTAATGCTGAAGAGCTTACTTGCACTGCTGTTTTTTGCACCTTCAGCACCTTTAGCCTGTTGCTGTGGTGCAGCCCCTTGTGCACCATTGTTTTGGGCACCACCTGACAAAAATCTGCTACGTAGGCTGCCGTAGCTTAAAGAAGATTGTTGCTGTTGTTGTTGTTGTTGTTGCTGTTGTTGCCCGTTTCGCGCGTTTTGTCCTGTGAGGCTGCCCATGATTCCAGCTGATTTGGGTCTACCAGCTTGTTCCTGCTGTCCAGAACCAGACATCCATCCAGTACCACCTTGCTGTTGCTGCTGTTGTTGCTGTTGATTGCTTGGACGCGTCTGACCTGTACCACTAGTCTTTGCTCTATTCGCCGACATTTGCTGCTGCTGCATTAATTGCTGCTGCTGAGCACTCTGACCTTTACCTGGTTGCGTATACATAGAACGTTGTTGTTGTTGTTGTGAACTACCATATGCATCACTGGTCCATCCTGCTTTACCACCAGCTTGTTGGCCGGGACCTGCTCCTTGTTGACCAGTAGAACCCTGCTGCGATCCCTGGCCTTCGGCACTACCCTGTCTGGTGCGTCTGTATCGCATCATAGCTCTTGCACCGGCTACAACGTGTGCATCATCACCTTCATTAGATTCTTCTCCACCACCAACAGGCTTGCCAGTACGTGGATCTACTTGTACTTGTTGAGTAGGGTATCCTGATCCTGATGCACCACGAGCACCAGCAGTGTGTGGTCGTCTATTTGAAGCATCACCTGTCTGGCCCTGGGCTGCCCCCCAAGTACCGGTGTATTGTGCATTACTAGCTTGACCTTGACGTGTATTACCAGCAGTACTAGGGCGGTTTTGACCACCACCTCCGTAGTCATTATCATCTCCAATAGCCATGGCGTCTTCCACCCCAGGTGCAGACTGTGCCACCGCCGCCGCAGTAGAAGGTCGTGGAGGATTGCTTCCAAGTGCGGGAGGTGCAGCTCCTCCAGCCGTTTCAGCGTATTCGTTGTCAAGATTGTCCCAATCCCATAGTTTACCCATACTTGCACATCCCTGTGCATGATACATATCTCTGAAGAGTTTGCGAAGGTAGGGGATATCAGGCTTGGCATCGAATTTTAGGGATCGGGTATAAGCTAAAAATTCAGCAAATTGCGAAGGGCATCCCTGACACAGTTGGGCAATAGACACCTGTTGTTTCTTCTCTAAAATCAGACGATATTTCTTTTGTGCATTCTTTGCTTTCAAACCTTGCCAAGGTAATGTACCTTTGAGGAAGTAGATAAGAACATATCCAATACTTTCAAGGTCATCGCGGCGAGATTGTTCGATGCCCAAGTGGTTGTTGATAGACGCATATCGAGGTGTTCCTGTCAAACTTCGCCCATCTCTATGAGGAATATGTTGCAAGTTCTTAGGATGACGATATCGCTTAGATAAACCGAAATCAACGCAATATACATTAGCACCCTTATCACCAATACCAATGACAAAATTAGCTGGTTTGATGTCTCTGTGAATCAAATGTCGACTATGTAATGTATCCACACGCTCTAGTAGTTGATCTGCAATCTGCAAGACAGTCTTCAATGTGAAACGGCGGCTGCATTTATTGAATAAATCTTCCAACGAGGGTCCCAGCAGGTCCATCACCATGACGTTATAGATATCTTGGGTGCCGAAATGGTAGACGCTACAAAATCCGTGACAATTAGTTAATTCACGATAAACTTTGTATTCGTGGCGAAGCTGTGGGCATCTAGTACCATGGCGCTCGAATTTGACAGCCACCTTTAGTATAGTAGGGAATAGATAGAGATAAGGAAAAGTTAGTACTCTGCAACAATCGTTTCTATTTGTAGATCGTATTTGTTTCGTATTCAATAGAAATACGTAACACCGATTCAAGCATCACGTAGGGTAGTAATGCATATCGTGAAGAATATACATTTGGAGATACTATGAAGTCCTCTCAATATACACTTCAGACCGAAGAAGTAGCTCAAAGTGGGCGTCGAACATCACGTACCTTTTCGTTATTGGGACCAATACCCATGTAGATCTCACCAAAACTACCTCCACCGATACGGCGTGTGATTCTATATTTGTTATTTACTAAAGAACTCGCCATATTGCACTTTTCTTGAGACCTGACAAATTGCAAGATAAGAAGAGGCGCTATACACTATTTTAGGGACGAATCACCAGCGATACGTTGTTCAGACAAGTATATAAATGGTATTTCTCAGAACTTGAGTAAGTTAAAAACAATTTCTTACCAGAACAAGCGATCACCTAGCAATGCCAAAAAGTTGTTGTAGTTCGGTCACCGTACGTTTGTCACCGGGCTCTTCACCAAACTTGCACATGTGTCTTTTTGGTGCACTTTGGGCATACTTTGGAATTTGGAATTTGCGTTTCTAATACGAAAGAGATACATCTTGCCAATATTTACCTGTCTATAGTCTACGACGGATGTATTGTATTGTATGATGATGAACAACGGATACAGTTAATTACTTTACACCTCGGTCTCATGGCACACACAGCTCCAACACAGTGGACATAGAAAGGCAATCTCCCTTTCCCCACATATTACACATACCAGTTGGTACACTACTCTATGAATCCTATCATTAGCTGTTCTCAATGAGATCTGCCTGTCCCCGGTATCTGTACTTCCACTTATTGTACCCTCCTCTCAATATGTAGATGTAGATATTGCTGATTTTCTTATCAGCGCATTGGGCTGCAAACAGTCGTGCACACGTTGGGCCACGCTGCTGACTCATCATACAATGAAAAATGAACATTGTTGTACCTTCATTGGCACGCTTTTCCAGAGTTTCAATCCCAGATCGAGCAAATGTGTCACTAGGAAGATTCAATGCGTTGAAGATGTTACCGCCTGTGAAATCGTCGTCACGAACGTCAACTACAACATGCCCTGATTGATCTTTTTGTGCACTTTCTCTTATCACCTCTACCAGCTCCTCAGGCTCCATATAAGATATATTCGATGGGTCCATGATACCTCTTTGCTCAAAGTTCTCCTCTAAGGAATGATTGCTCTTGGATCACTTTCTAAGTGCTTTAAAGCAAATCAACAAGTGATATCTGTGAAAATGCAACAACAGCAGTTTTAGCACTCAGTAATAACCCTCGTGTAGATGGTGAAAGTATATAAAGGGAAGGGGTGAAGACACGCCGGAGTCCGAAAACATCAAAAATGAATGGAGCTCCCAGTTTACGGTGGAAGCTGAGTAAAATTCCTACCACACATCCATTTCGGGTATTAAATGTGTTTTTGCTCATTTTTTTAATATTGTAGGCAATTGGAATTTATACAAAATTGAATAAAAACGAGCCACTCAAAATTCGAAATGGACTATCTTAAGTCACTAGATGCCGAAACAACTCTACAATGGCTTCAATTCGGCATGATAGGTACTGCTGTTTTAACATTTGCTGCGACTATGACAATTAATGCGCCATATGGTCGCTATAGTACCAGTAAGGGTTGGGGACCTTTGATTCCTGCCCGATTTGCCTGGTTCATCATGGAATGCCCTAATTTAATCATTCCTATGGTTGTGTATCTACACTATGGCACCTCAGAATGTGCTCAGAATTACAGCAACAGCATCCTTATGAGCTTGTTCATCATGCACTATATCAACAGAACAATCCTCTACCCTCTCCGCATGCCCAGAGACACTTCACCAATGTAAGTATTTGTTTGTCTCCCAACTCCACATTCTCTTTCATGTTGCATACGTATTCAGCACACCACGTGTACTAACTACTACATATCTTTCCCTCCACACTCACTTCTTTGTGAACCCTGCTTTGCTTGTCAGGCCTGTATCAGTGGCATTCATGGCCTTCTTATTCACTTCCTGGAATGGTCTTATGCAGGCGTTGTCGCTGGCAGTAGTCAATTGCAAGACAACTATGGAAGACCCTGTTCCAGGAGGCTTCAAAGCTCGCTTTAATTTTGGTATTTTAGTTTTTCTTGCTGGTTTTATAATCAACTTTCATGCTGACAGTGTACTACTGCGTCTTCGCAAAGCGAGCAAGGCCAAAGGAACACAGCGCTACAGTATTCCCCATGGTGGTATGTTTGAGTATGTATCATGTGCGAACTACTTTGGTGAGATCTTGGAGTGGACTGGCTTTGCAATTGCATCAGCGTCGTGGGCGGGAATTGCCTTTGCCATCTATACCTTCAGCAATGTGGCCCCCAGGGGATACCACCACCATCTCTGGTATGCTACTAAGTTCGAAGATTACGAAAAGTTGAACCGTAAAGCTGTGATACCGTTCGTGTGGTAGAGTATGTACGTGTATAGGGTGCAGAACCCGCAGCAGAAGAGAGAGTAGGGTCCCGCTCTTCTGCTGCGGGTTCTGCATCCATTTCGGAAGAATAGCGTGGTTTTAGGCAAAAATTATGATATAACAGAAGTACTCAGTACAGCATATAGTGTATATATATCCCGTTGATATTGGATCGGTAGATAGTTTGTAGATATGAGGTAACCGTATTAAAATGGGCAATTTCAGACGATTTCCTCATAACGATCTATCTT
>JACKZZ010011895.1_pt1 | contig 11127 bp, 5 predicted proteins | sample 8027871 | NCBI WGS metagenome assembly JACKZZ01 (sample SAMN15724774, study PRJNA655200) | protist metagenome | isolation source: fluorescence activated cell sorting (FACS) single amplified genomes of... | place: USA: West Boothbay Harbor, Gulf of Maine | collected 2000-07-19
AACGCTAGATAAAGCGAAAAATAATTGTAGTAATGGACAACTGGATTTAGAACTATTTCGTAGGACAGTTGCACCAGATTATTTGCAATGTGGAGAAAATAGACCGCCATTACTTCCAAGACTCGAGCCGAAAAGATTTTCAGTAGCGACGCAACAAATGATTCTTGGGTCTACCAGCCAAAATGAATATGAAGATCAAATTAATTTGAGACCAATGCATCAAGAAAAAAGTTCAAATAATATTTTACAAGGTATGGTTGGACAAAATAATCTTAATAATAATAATCGTAATAGTGGTGCAAATAATAATAATAACAATAATAATATTAATAATAATGGAAACAATAGGATGTTAGGTAATGTGAAGACGGGTGAGGATGGAAACATGCAATGGCAAGATGGTAACAATAATGGTGGTGGCCAGTGGGTTGCAAACCTGGGCCAAGATCCAAACAGGGCTACCAATGGACTGACTGTTGATTTAGGGGTTGATAACGTAAAGGAGCCAGAACCAAAGGTAGAAGCTCCAAGTCCATGGTCATCATCCTTCAGCTCCTTTCAATCCTCTTTAGCAACTGCACCTAGAGGAAGAAAGCATTCTATGACTAGAAGTACCTTTTATGCCGCTGATAGCTCAGGTGGCGGATTAAAGAAGAAATCGTCTTGGCACAAGATAAAGAAAAAACATAGTGAAGGTTCATTGATTATTAATACTACCGGAACGAAAACTAAAAAAGGACAAGACGATGGGCCTGGATCAACTCCATCTACTTCTTCTCCAGCATTGAAAAAAGCACGTTATAATAAAACAGATGATGAAGAGAAAATAAATGGAACATCCACTAGTGCTGAAAACTCTCCCCAAAAGCTAACGCGAGAGCAGCAAGAAGAGGCTGATATCAATGAAGCGATTAAACGTTCTATGTCAGCCGGTAATGGAAACGAGAATACAATGTTGGATAAGATCGAGGAGCAAAATGTTAGGGCGGAAGAAAATAGTGATGCTGCTTTTAGGAAAGGCAATGAGATAGAGCTTGAAGAAAGTACAAATGAGTCTACTGAACAGCAACAGAAACAACAAGCAAATAATGACAATGCAATAGGCGATGATGAGTTGGATATGACTGATAACAACGATAATCTTAAAGATCCGCAGATAGAGGAAGAGATAGAAGGTAAGATAGACCAAGAAAGTGAAATGAAGGCAAATGAAACAAAAGATGAGTTAGATGAAGAGGACTATTTAAATGGCAACGAGTTTGAAGATGAAGTAGGAGAAGATATGGAAGATGAGGATGAAAGCGATTCTGATAGTGAATGGCATGGTGTCTTGCGTTTTAACCACCGTAAAATGACAGTATTGAAAGGTGTTGGTATTGATTGGACATATTTAGGAACCAAAATGCATACTCTTGATTTAAGCAGCAATGCGCTAAAATCTATTGGTGTGAAGCAAGTAGGAAGTGCTGGAAAGCTAATTGATACCACATTTCCTTCCATGCCATTGTTAAAAAATTTAAACTTGTCAAAAAATCAAATTGAACATTTAGAAACGCTAGCTTTTCATTTACTTCCGTCACTTGAAACAATTGATCTGAGTCGTAATAAAATAGTACAAATTCAAGGATTTGAAGCTAATTTAAAGCTTGAAAAGTTAAACTTAGAAAATAATTACATAAGAGTCATCGAAGGGATTGGTCAATTGGAAAATTTAGAAACGTTAAATATTTCGAATAATAGAATTTCAACTGTAGTGAATTTAAGACCATTGTCTTTGAATGTCGGTCTTCGTAACCTTTATTTGCAAGGTAACCCTGTCTCATTTCTTGGTCGTTATCGCCCAAGCTTAATTTCGTTTGTTCCACACCTGGATCATATAGATGACGTGGCATTACCACCTAGCTCCGCCCAAAAAGCTGCTCGAAGAGTTGCTCAAAAATTGCACGATAGTCACATTCCAGCTTCAAGAACAAAAAAAAAACATGGAGGTAAAAAGAAACCTATTATGACAACACCAAGAAAAGTTAATGTTTATTCAGAAAGCGGTAGTAGAAATAGTAATAAAAAGAAAAGTAATAAAAAAAGCAAAAAGTACAAAGAGGAAAAAAAAGAGGACAACGATATAGTAACAAAAAAAGTAGTTGATTTAGAAGAAGAGTTGAAGCTGTTGATATTCGAGCGTAAAGAAGGTGATAAAAGGCGTGGCACGACATCATCATCCGCTTCCGTATTGAATCTTCTGAGCACTACAACTCAGCTAGTGAAGGCAGATGCATATAAAGAACAAAGTGTATTTCTTAAAAACAGTGGAATAAATCCAAGAGGTTTACAAACACAACCGCAAGGAAAAGATTTGCATCAGCAAAAAGCATGGATCAAAAAAATGAGCAAGCCAAAAGTTCTGAAAGAAAAACCTAAAGCAAGTCGAAAGTACTATGGTTTTGGTGCATATCCGTTCCCAGAAAATTATTCGCCAGCAAGTAGATCCGGGACCAAAATGTCAGATAAAATTGCGTCAGCACTAAAAGTTGATACCACTGGTGGAGAGGGAAGTGGTAGGAAATCATCGAACAATAGAAACAGAGATGGTGAAGATGCAGTGAAAAGCCCCGCAGTGCCAAAAATAACATTACGCTTAGCCGAATTATCAACCCCACGGGCATATTCAAGTAGAGAGAAAAGCAAACACCAAAAATCTAGTGATAGGCCAGCGTGGGGTTCAGGCACAACTCAAAGAAAAAGGCAAGCTTCGATGTATGAAAAACAAAGGCAGAAATCAGCCGGAAAGAAAAAGAAAAAAAATAGGTCAACGGAGGAACTTAAAAACAACTCTCGTCCAGGATGGCATACCCCACCGATTAGTAAAGACATGGTTCGAAGTTTTCGTAGGGAGTTTAAAGATTCCCAACAAAATAAAAACGAAAGTCCTGCTCTGGAAAGATATGCTAAGCGTCAAGAAAAGCTAATGGCTAGTCAACAAAATATACTTGCTGAAGATGGTATCTCTATCGGAAATATAAAGACTGCAATGTCATCATCGCGTATGCAACATAATAGTGATGGGTATTCTGACAGTGTAGGCTTAAACAGTATTACAGCTGGTGAAACTACTATTGTTGAATTAATACAAGCTGTTGCGGATGATACTTGGTTAAGTCCGGATCAAATAAGGACATTAAAGAAAATATACAACGAATCGCCAACTGTGAAACAAAGCGGGAAAATGAAGAAAGAGGAAATCATGTCTATGGTGAAATCTGAGGAGGAATTAGCTGCAGTTGCATATTTGCCAATGAAGACTGGTTATATCAATTCCGATGGTGTTGAAGAGTGGACCACACTCTTTGATCAATTTGAAGAAATTGAACAAAATGATCATGATGCCTTTGCTTGGGGGGAGCTGTTGTATTTCTTCACTTCTCGCTACATTGAAAATAAAATGGATGGTAGAGCACATACAACAAGAAAAATTGTGAAAAGTAACAGTAACAACGGTGGGAAAACAATGATGAGGGCAAGATTTAGCCGGCCAACCATGGAGCGAAGAGCAACATATACAACGGAAGATCCATTAGCTTTGACGAGAATGCGGCAATGGATCCACAGTGCTGAACAGGATCTTGCATCTACTTTATCTGCTCTGGAAATGCTGTTACGAATGTATGAAGCCGGAGATTATAACAGTGCATCAATACGTAATTATCGCCATAGGCTTGTTGAACTTGAAATTTTCGAAGTGCAAGGACCTACCTCGCTAGTACGTACATCAATGGAAAATTTAGAAGATTCAAATCCTGAAATTGTTGATGACATTCGCAATATCACTATGAAGCTACGAGATGTCAAAGCTGCGGTGAAAGACCTTTTGGAAGTCATGGAAAAATTTGACGTCGGTTCAAAGGAAGTTGACACGCATGTACAAAATTTAATGCAATCAGTCGTTGGAAAGCAACTTTCACAAAGCAAAGCGGGTGAGGATAGCAGTAGTCAGCTTTCACAAGACAACAAAAGTGGGGAGGATACCTACCAATATGATAATGTTAGTGTAGCATCATCTTTATGGAGTTTAGAAGCACAAGCAAGTGTCAAAAATGTTCGGGTTAGCCAAAACAATTTGCCAAGTAACAATAGTATCGATGAGAATGAATTGGCAAACAATAATGTCAACAATAACAAAAACGAGAATAATGACAACAACGCCTCGTCAAAACCTGGAAATAATAATAATAATTATGATTCGAGCATTGCAAGTGATACATCAAGTGTAAAAGCTGAGAGTAGACCTATACTTTTAGAACACGAAGTGCTTCATTTACATGTCAATGGTGCTGAAAAATTAAAGAAAGTAGACACGTTTGGTCATAGCGATCCATATTGTGTTGTATATTCAAATGGTGAAAAAATTGGGAAAACCGGCATCAAGAAAAATACTTCAAAACCAAAATGGAATGAGGTTTTTAATATTAGTGAACCATCATTTGATTTGAAGTTTGATGTGTATGACTGGGATCGTGTAGGTTCGCATGATTACCATGGGAGAGTTGTTATTAATCGTGCGGATATACCAATTTACCTTGGACGACACAATGTGGCATTTGAACTGGAAGCAGATCCATCGCTGAAACCTAAGAAAAATAAAAATGTTGGTGGAACATTATTTATATCATTCAGTGTGATGAATGATGAGAAAATAAGAAAAGCTAATGTTGCAGAAATGGCAGCGAGTTTTGCACGTAAACACAGCAAAGCAACTATAGAAAAAGATAAAGGTGAAGAGCAAAAACCAAGCAATTTAAATAACGTACAGAAAGTTTTGTCTCCTCCATTTCAACAGCAGTCAATACAAATTTCTCAAGTAGGTGCCCAGGATATTGATGGACAAAACGCTGTAGTTGAAAATAGTGTTGTAGATGAACACGAGAGTAAAACATCAATTCAATCTACAACTGTAGATAGAATAGATGAAATTTTGAAACAAGAGTCTGGTACTTCATCTATTGTTAATAACGTTTTTGTTGCAAAGTCTACTAGCAGTGGAAGGAGCAGTAGTAATACAGTGGAGAACAGTCTCCTTCCTGCTAATGATAGTAACATAGCTCTCAGTTTAGATCGTAGCATGTCTTCAGGATCCAATGCAAATGAAATAAGCAATGCTGAAAATGATAAGAAAAAACAGGCATCGCCAGCAGAAGGTGAGGATCGTTTGTTACTACAAAAAGGATTTTCAAAACTTTCATTTCATGCAACGACATCAATTGAGAACAAAAAGAAAGACATCATGGATGTAAAAGCAACAAATGGGGATGGTGTTGATAATTTAACAACAGCAACATTGCAAAATGATATGACTGGTGAAGCGACTGATGAAGCGACTGATAAAACTGTGAACGAATCCAAAAGTGAGCTTTCTAAAGCTATTAGATCATCAATGTTTTCCGACGTAAGCGATGATATGAATAATTCATTAAGTGTATCGACGACTAATGTCACCAAAGATAGTATTGAAAGTCGTGGTGGTAGTGAACCACAGCGAGAATTAACATTAGAGGAAAGAATTGCATCTATGTTGAATACTGGTGATAGTAATAGCACAACGAAAACATATGATGATCACGAAAGTGACGAAGATGATATTAGTGACTTGCTCAGCTAAAAAAACAAAACATTTTTGTTTATTCTAAAATATATTTATTTCGATGGTATGATATAGGTGTTATCATAAAAATGAATTTGACCCAAACAAAAAAAATAGTGTGTGTACATATAGTATCATATAATTAAATATGCATAACTTATTTTTTAATTTACTCATATGTGTGTACATATACTCGTATATATATACATATAATTTTCTCTGAGTACTCACATATATAAAAAGTACGAACCGTTCGTATCATACGAACCCGTATCATACATCTCTGGGATCTCATTACGTTCGTATATATTACGAGGCGTACGGGTCGTACGGGTCGTATAAAAATATTATCATATATATATATAAATGTATTACGAAGAGTAAATAACTTAGATTTTAACCATCAAATTAAATAATCAGTAGCAATATGATACTCGTATGATGTGTATATATATATATATATACGACGTATATGATACGTTTAACCATCATTAATATATGATACTTCCCTCTTTCACTTCTTTTTCAGTAATCCATTATTACGGCGATTTATTTCATATAAATATTAGTTGGTGTAATATCTTTATAAAAAGCTGATGATCCAAATTTATTCCATGCATTTTTATCAACCCAACGCGAAAATCCATGTTTTCGTTTGTATGCAGTATTCTTCTTTTCTAATTCACTAATAGAAGTGTCAGTGTTTACCTTTTCACTGATCCTTCCATGACAAAAATAACATGCTCCTCTCCAACTAGTATAAATTCTCTTGTTGCTGTTACTTTTAATTGTATCTGTATTATATAATCCATATGAATATGAACTGCTAATAATATTACTAGCACGACGACTGCTTTTTTTATCTGCCACTTTCATATTGTCCCCAGTATGAACTTTCATTACTCTTAATTTCATTCGTCGCAATTCACGATGCAATCTCAATTCAAAACATGGAAAGTCAAGACCTCCCCCTATACATACTAATGAACTATGGATATCTAACTTTCGATTATCTGTATCAATTGCATTTGTTGTTCGCCGGCAAAGTTCTTGAACAGAGAAAAACTCACGTTCGTATCTATCATTTTCCAAAACATGATACTTAGAAAATAAAGATGGGTCAAACAGTGCTTCTGGTATCAAAAAACGTTCCTCTCGCAATTTAATAGTCACACTATCATTTTCTAAAGTATAATTTTCCGAATCCAATAAAAAACCGTCTACATCAGATGTGGATGGGCACCATTTTGAGACAGCAGCGCGTGTATAAGTATATTCTTCTTTCAATACTCTTGCATCATTAGCTGAACATTTATAATTCCCATCAATCATTGTTTTATTATCTTTATTGATCATGTTCTTCATTAAAATTGTTAAATATTTTCCACCAATCTTTGAGATCATTGTCTTCGGTAATCGTGGTTTTATTATTGATCCATTATGAACATTGCAAACATAAGACATATTGTTTCCGCAGCTAAGTACAATACCATTTTGTTTGCCATAAAAATTTAATGCACATACGCTTTCATACTCAAAACATATTTCTTGTATATTTAAAATCTCACTGTGGAGCGTAGCATATGAATGAGCGATGTGTTAGAGAGGATATCTACTGTAAGTTCAAGGAAATAGAATTATACTTACAAGCATGCAGTTCCAATTTTTCTGATAATTTGTTGTGGCTCAACAAACACGTTAACATATCCCAAATCAAACGGGCGAATAATAAAAAATATCTTTGCTATTTGCATATCGACATTTAAATACTTTAATATATTTCGAATAACCTCAGCATATACCGCAGTAGATGCAGATGTATTAAATTCTTTTTTACAATTGTTTGTATTGAAAAATTTAGATGTTGGCTCACAAATAAATGGATAGCTTTCACAACTATATCCGCACTTCACTGTCTCACTTCCTAGGTCAAAAATCAAGCTAGAACGTTCTAACTTGACAACATGGTGGTAAAGGTCACGGTACATACATTGATGACTATTAATTTCCTCTAAGTCGTTTTGAAATTCAGATTCAAACCGTTCCATAATGTTATAACCATTTGCATTTTTCCATTTATATTTGCATGTAGTAGTACGCCAAGTTTCACCACTAATATTTAGTGCACAATCTTTTGAAACAAACCATCCAAAACGTATAATATCTTCTTTTGGTAAAAATGTAAATATTTTTGAACAGCAATCATCATCTTGTAAAATTGATTGAATACCAATTTTGGCTGACATCTCTGATTCAACCTCTTATTGTACTTATAAATAGGTACATATATGCCATGCAATTTGGTATATATATATATATATATTAGTATGATGTATAATTTATGTAAATTAGATAAGTTGACTTTTTTAGTTATTGGTTCCTTTTTATTTCCACTAAAAGCAGGTCAATACAACTTGTATCAACTTGTAAGGACGGATATTATATAATTTTTATATATAATGTACCTGGTAAAAAAATAATATGATCGAATTATTCGAAAGCAGCCGAAAGGGTAATTTGTTGTTGCTCTATGCTAATGCCAGTATATAGTACAAATATACCTATAGTACAAATACTCTGACAGAGCTGCTGTATAATATGCGAATAGCATAGCGGGGTTTCCTGAGTAAGATTTTCCTTGCTGGCTTGCCCAGCTTGCCAGTACTGTGTTCATCGTAGTAGTAAGCAGTAATGTAGCAGTACGCACGTACAGCCTCTTCTTTGCGCCTATGAGCTACTAGATTGAGATGAGGCTAAGCTAAAGCGTCTAAGTTTACCGGATAATTTAGCCGACCTAGACCTATCTTGTTATCTAATTAGCAACCTTAACCTGGCAACCAAGCACCCAACATTAACATTTTTTTTGCACACCTGGCACACTGGCACTAATCTAGGTCCTAGACTTTTCATTACACTGGCACACCACACACCACGTGTTCTCCAGTTCTCCCTGGAGGCCAAATCTATTAGATCTACAATTATAGCTTTACAATATATAGGTGAGTCCAGCCAAATAAATAGTAGATAGATAGTTGTAATACAAATTATTACATCTTACAAAGCAGAGAATAAGAAGAGCAACAATCTGTCAATATTAATATTATTAATTTCATTAATTAATTATAAAAAGATATCAAGACATATACAAACATAATACATACTGACAAAAACATTATTATGAAGAAAACAATTGTGTTATTCATTTTTCTTGCAATTTTGTTATTATCTATGCAACAAATAACAGATGCTAAGAAAAGAAAAAAGAAGAAGAAGAAAAAGAAGAAGAAGGAAGTCCAATCGGTTGAGATTACACAATGGGATTACTGCCATGCATGTATCACAGTGGTAGAGCAGTTCAATCGCGCTGTTGAAGATTACGCTGCATCTAGAGAATTCCGCATGAGTGAAGATAAAAATATCAATGGTAATAAAATTGCTGATGATTTATGTAATGGTACATATTATGAAAATTATAGCGATAAAATGAAATGGGGTTGTATGAAATTGTTGCAAGATAATTATGAAGCAATCATTGGTGGATTTCGAGGAACGCGCAACGCTGGTGAAAGAAATGTAGTTTTGGAACATAAACGTAAAGGATGCGTGGAGACCAAAGCATGTATTGGCCATATGGCTGATAAATTGGTGTCTAACCAACTACCACAAAAAACAAAATGTGAAGCTTGTAAAGCTGTTACTACAGACATTGATAATTTATTAATTCGTGAAAAGAATCCTGTACCAAGACGTGCTCGTTTATCCGACCTTTTATTGGACATTTGTGGAGATATTTCTATTCGACATGATGACCCAGCATATCTTGAGACTTTGTGTGATGATTTAATTGATGACATGATTGGTGAATCATTATCAGAAGAAAATAGTGTATTAGTTCGTGCTATTAAATTAAGAAAATCATTGGAAACATCTGGCTTAAAATTAACTAAAACTTTGCAAAATAAAGTTTGTAGTGAATTGCAAGGATATTGTGAAGAGGCAGATTTCCCAGATGATGAAGATCCTAGTGCAGTAGGAGATTCTGATGATGATGACGACGACGATGATGGTGATGAAGACGAAGAGGAAGAAAAGAATGATGGAGAAGATTCAGATGAGGGGAAAAAAGAACTTTAAAAGCGAGAAGAAGGTTTAAAGGAATTTGCATCTTTTTAAAAGAAAAGAGGTGGTATGATATGATAAAATATTTTGTGGTGTAATAATACACACTGATTAAAAATATTTTTACACTGGAAGTTTGTACGAATTTAAATCAAAAAAATGTTATATATATATATATATATATATACAAAGTTCGTAAAAATTACATTAATATATTAATAAATATGAATATATATGTAATTTTTTTTTTTATAAAATAGTATGATATGTACGCGCGAGTATTTTTACGAACGTTCCGTGTAATTTTTTTTTTATTATTTTTCTACTCTAGATGACAATTCCTACTCTCTGGGTACTCTCTTCAAAAGAATACAAAATGTATGCATTTCATCATATGATATTATGAAGGTATTCATATTAAAATATATTGTATTATATAAAATGTTCTCTTACTCATATATTGAGATTATATAGATTTCTTTTACTCATATGATGATTTAAAAATCGATACACTTTAATATTCTTATGAGAGTTTAAGTTTTTTACACAATCTCATTTCCGTAAAAAATATTTTTTGCTTTTCAAATATTTTTATGAAACAACACAATTACTATGCTTATTCACTCCAGTATCGTATTTTGGTAAAAGCCGTTCTGGTTCATAAGGATATTCTTTCTTTCCACTATTCTGCCGATTATCTACCAACGATGTTTCAATCACTTTTATATCACTGGCAACTATAAAATTACCATGAAATAAGCCAAAATGTAACAGCGTTTCGTTCTCTTTATGTTTTTCCTGTGTTTTGTCCGCATTCGTAGTCGTACGAGTTCTAAATATTTCTTTGAACTTGATTCCAGCCACCGGTGGTAATTGATTCCCTTGAAAGTTTATATCTGTCAAGGTAGCATTTTTCTTTAAAACTCGCAATAGGGGAGGAATACTTGATTCCGTTGCATTGTTATAACTTAAATCTAATGTTTTCAGCGAATGGTTGAATGCAACTTCTTTTAATATTTTAGTGACTGCTCGTCCCAAAAAGTTCAAGAGAAACAACATATGGTAGGGATGAAATTGCATTGAATGAAGAGGAAGACTTTAATTTAAAGTATGCTATTGCAAGAGAAAAAGAGACTAAATTATTTTTACAAAAAATGAAAAAACAAGAAGCAGAAAGATTAGATCATGAAAAATTATTATATTTCTCAAAAGACTTTGTCGCTCAGACGCTGATGAGTGTTATTAACAAAATTTGAACAAAAAAAACAAAAATATCTTTGTTAATATGAGATTATGGTATATGTCGTATATATATATTAATTATATATACGAGTGAGCGGGTTCGTATATACTACGAATATTAATATTATATT
>JACKZZ010017882.1_pt1 | contig 11125 bp, 3 predicted proteins | sample 8027871 | NCBI WGS metagenome assembly JACKZZ01 (sample SAMN15724774, study PRJNA655200) | protist metagenome | isolation source: fluorescence activated cell sorting (FACS) single amplified genomes of... | place: USA: West Boothbay Harbor, Gulf of Maine | collected 2000-07-19
CAGATATATCCCCATCAAAGGGTGTCTGACTGAACATCTTATACATGCTAGTAACATTGCTGACATTCCATCCAAATATATCCCCATTAAAGGGTGTGTTACTGAACATGGAATCCATGCTAGTAACACTGCTGACATCCCACTTACTAATATCATCATTAAAGTAACTCTTATCTTTAAAAAGCTTCTTCATATTGGTAACCAGTGATGTGTTCCATTCACTAATATGCCCATATTTCGCCTCAGCTTTGGTTGGATCATTACACCACTCATTAACTGATTGTTGTATGTCAGCATTAGTTCTATTGCACTTACTCGGCATCATCTTTCTAAAGGTGACCCAAATAAAGTCTGGCTGGAAGAGACCCATTTGCGGATACTGAGTTCTGATCCTGTACAAGGATAGTACGAACTGGTACCTCTGTTCATTGATTGTTTCATTCATTGTTGATTTAATTGTATTTGTAACTCGCTATCGTGTTGTGAAATTTTGTCCACAGAGGTTCCCACCATAGGTGACTCTACTGAGCTCCACAGTGCATCAGAAGACCTTCCAAGAGTCAAAAAAGCTTAATATTACTTGTTATAGCTTTGATTTATAATTTTGTAGCTAGTTGACCACAGTGCATCTGAAGACCTTCCAAAACGGGTAAAAAATTTAGTTGTACAGAGTTAATTAATATTGCATTATATTAAAAGAAACTATGCTTAGATTTGTATTTTTGGTAGTCTTTTCTATTTTTGCTCGAGTGGTGGCAACAGATGAAAAATCTCCTGAGGTTACCTTAACAAATGGAATGATTTATGTAGGAAGTTCAAGAGAAAAATATGGTGTAGAATTTTTTGGTGCAATAAGATATGCACAGCCACCCTTGGGTGCGTTGAGGTTTAGCCCTCCTTTGACATATAAAGCAACCAAAGAGGAAATGCATGGAAAACCTATTGATGCTTCTAAATTTGGTAAAATTTGTCCTCAAGGTGCATCTGGCCAACATTACTGTGATGATTATGGATGTTCAGAGGATTGCTTATTTTTAAATATTTTTAAACCATCTATATCTACAAATACATCATCATCATCCTCAAAGGGAACAAATTTGTTACCAGTAGCATTATTTATTCACGGTGGAAGTTATGTTGATGGGTGTTCTAATATTTATCCATCAAGTGAAATGTTATCATATTGGGATAATAAAGCTATTGTTGTAACAATAAATTATCGTCTTGGTTTACTTGGTTTTTTAGGTAGTGAGCAGTTACGTCAATTAGATACTGATAATAATTCAACTGGTAATCAAGGTATACAAGATCAAAGACTCGCAATGAAATGGGTACAAGATAATATTCAATCTTTTGGTGGTAATCCAAATAATGTTATGATATTTGGTGAAAGTGCTGGTGCTGGTAGTATATCAGCACATTTAACAATGTCAAAATCATTTGGTTTATATAATAAAGCAATATTAGAATCAGGTTCATTTGCAATGTGGACTATGCAAAATTTAAATACTGCAATTAATACTATTAATCAATTTACTTCTTATACTAAATGTTATACAAACAATGGTAATGCTAATGGTAATGCTAATGGTAATGCTAATGGTAATAGTAATGGTGAAGTTGATATTCAATGTTTACAAAATTTGACAACTTTAGAAATTACAACTGCACAATTAAATATGAATCAAATTGATATTGATTCTGGTGGTACTGGTATAGCATATGCACCTACTGTTGATAATGTTGAAATCAATACACATCCATGGTTAGCACTTGCTAATGGTAATTTTAATCATGTACCTATATTACATGGTACTAATACCGATGAAGGTGTCAGTTTCTTTCCATTAAAAAAAACATGTAATAAAAAAGAACTAGATTTTTATTGGTCAAAATTTTCTAATCTAGACATTAATGAATTAACAAATTTATATTTAAATGAAAAAGCAATAAAACTGAATTATCCTCAAGAAGCTATACAAGCTGGTATATATAGTGTTTATTATTTTGCTGGTGAAAGATCATTAGGTGATTATATTTTTAGTTGTGCTGCAAAATATTCAAGTCAAAAAATATCTGAATTATCTGATTCACCCATATATGCCTATCATTTTGAGCATGCTACAACTAGAAATGATGATAATAATATTGTTGTACCACATGCATCAGAATTACCATATGTATTGCACTTAACAACATCAAAAACACTTGGTCATTTAACAAATTCAAGTGATATACAAATGGCAAATTTTGTTGCTACATATTTTGGTAATTTCTTATTAAGTGATAATAGTGATCCTAATGAACAAATTATTGGTAAAAATGATGATTTCACTTTACCAAAATGGGAACAATATAATAATGATAATGATATGATGTTAGCATTTACGCAAGATGATAAATTAAAAAATATATCTGGATTAAAAAAAGATGAATGTGACTTTTGGATTCCAAGAATCACTGCCAGCATTGAAGCCTTGTTTTAGGTGTAGGTGTAGGTGTAGGTTTAGGTTTATTGTTGGTATTGTAAGTGGAAGTGGAAGTGGGTGTGGATGTAAGTGTGGTAACCTCTATGCTGTAAGTATAGGATAGGATGGCCTTGCCCTTTGTATGTCAATAAAATATAAAATAATTCATTTCAAAATATTTATCATTTTTATAATATAAATATAAATATAAATACAGTGCAACTATCTCATTGTTATTGTTATTGTTATTGTTATTGTTTCTATTATGGCAAACTACTTATCTTTAGGATAGGATTTCTCGCGGTATTACTCATTTCAGTGATCAATTCTGGAAATTCAATATCTCCCTCTTCGCCTTGTCCTTGGTCTGTGATACTCTTCTGTTTCTTTATCGTCTCTCTATTCGCATACACTTCCACCTACACCTACACCTACACCTGTAGAGTATTGTCCACAGTCTTTATGCATAGTCCATGGTTGATCTTGTCCCCTACGCTCTAATCTATACAAACCACACGGTATAGCTGGGTTCAATTCTGATACAGGTACTTTCATTAATGCTGAAACTATAGCAACAACACCAGCTGCATGTGTACAGATAACAATACCAGGTTCAGATTCAGCATCATCACTAGAATTATTCATAAATCGATTTTCTATGCTAATAGCAGCAGCACCATATCTTTCTAATGCAGCTTCAGGAAAAGGTTCAACAGGATCTGGTTGAAAACATGATTTATAATTGATATCAATACGTGGATAATAACATGCTCTTTCTGTAAGTGGTGGCATTACTGCATCAGTAAAGACAACTTCCCATAAAGAATTTTCAACATTAAGTGGAGTATCATATGCCACTGCAATAGGATTTGATGTTTGAATACATCTTAAAAAAGGTGAAGTTAAAACTTTTGATATACGAAGCTCTGGTTCATCAATTTTTAATTTGGAAAAGTATGCATGCAAGTCTACTACTTGTGCAGATCCAACATCCTGAGAAAGGCAAGGGTCAATAGGCCTTTGTGCTATTCTTTCCCATTCTTCTTTTCCTAAGCTAAAATCATAGCGATCTCCATGCCTCAAGATAAAGATAGTCTGAAGATTATCATTGTCTACTTCGGAAACAATTTGAGACATTTACGCTTCTTTTTTTTGCTATTGATCTGAATTATATATTTTCACGGAATACACTTGACAACTAATGATGTCGTTTTCGGAAGCTGTCAAAAGTGATACGGATGTGGCCTAAATGCTGAATGGGGACATCCTTTAGGTCTTTCAAAAGGCTATAGTTCTTTTGAGCCAAATCAAATCGAAAAGAAGTTTAAATACACAACACTTCAACACACGTGAATATAAGCAGATTTGGTTGAATCTTTACTGCATAATGCTGTGGTTTTGGTTTTATATCCTTAGCAGCATTTTTTGCATTCATGCTTTAAAGACAAAGAATAGTGATATTGCAATCCTTGAGGATTTTTATACTAGCACAGGAGGGCCCAATTGGAATTATACGAGTATGCAGAAAGTTGATAATAAGTATGCTATAGAATATTTGAATGGGATCCAATGGAAATTTACGAAAGATTCTTCTAATAATAGTTATAAAATAGATCCATGTACACCAAACAAGTTTCAAGGGATTGCTTGTAATTGTGATAATATTCTATGTGAAATTACACAGTTTGCTCTTGTTGAAGGGAAGCTCAAAGGTTCAATTCCTTCTTCATTAGGACAATTGACAGCACTAGAAGTCTTACTAGTGCAAGACAATGAACTCAGCTCTAATATTCCAAAAGAACTGGGCCAATTGACATCCCTTTTTCTGTTAAACTTGGGTAATAACTTATTGACATCATCAATACCATCAACATTTGGTAACCTAATTAAATTAACGAATATAAACTTGAGTAACAATAAATTAACATCATTTATTCCACCAGAACTTGGTAAAAACTTGACTGAACTAGGAGAAATAAACTTTGGTAACAACTTATTGACATCATCAATACCATCAACATTCGGTAACCTTTTGAATCTTAAGAATTTATACTTGAGTTATAATCGCTTTAGTTTTTCAATCCCGGTCGAATTGAGTTACTTAAAAAATCTTCAACATTTACATATAAGAAATAACCTCCTCAGTTCATCAATACCTCCTGCGTTTGGAAAGCTGACAAAACTTGTAACAATTAGCTTGAGAAATAATAAGTTGAATTCCTCAATCCCATCAACATTTGGTAACTTGACCGAGCTAAAGATTCTACAACTGCAATACAATCAATTGACTTCAATCATTCCACAAGAGCTTGGTAGATGTAAAAAACTTCAAAATTTGCATTTAACTTTTAACAAATTGACATCTTCAATACCATCAGACCTTAGCCTATGCACAGAACTAACAAATTTATTTCTAAATGAAAATGAATTGAGCTCAACGATTCCTCCAAGTTTTGAGAACTTAGTAAAACTTCAATTATTAAACTTAGCAAATAATAAATTAAGTTCATCACTTCCAGCAACATTGGGTAAGTTGACTAACCTTCAATTAATGCGATTACAGAATAATCAAATCACTGGTACATTACCTCATGAAATTGGCTTGTTACCTAATCTTCAATATCTCTTGATGCAAAATAATAACTTGAAGGGGAGCATTCCAGAATCAGTGTTTCCAGATCTGTATGAATTATTTTTAGGAAATAATAGTTTGACTGGTCAAATACCTATGTTCCAGTCAAATAGTTTACGAGTCTTATCATTACATGATAATCAGCTATCAGGCCATATAGTAATTAAACCAACTATTGCAAAGGTATTGGAAGTATTTCAAGTTCATAATAATAAATTATCTGGAAATCCTTTCAGTACAGGTACCAGTATAAGTACCAGTACTTCTATTATCAATGCAAAATCATTGAAAGTTTTAGATTTATCAAGTAATATGTTTACAGGTATTATTTCTGATAATATTTTTTCAAAATTAACTGAATTAAAATCATTCATAATTGGTTCGAATTGTTTCTCTGGTTCATTACCTCCTAATATTTGTCAATTGAATGATTTACAAACTTTGGTAATATCTAGTATTGGAAGTGGAAATAGTTGTATTAATAATATATGGGTCAATACTGTATTTAAAAATTTATTCAATGGTTTTATTTCCAATTCTTATATTGACGGTACATTGCCCGAGTGTTTGTTTAGCATGCCAAAATTGAATCAATTGTATGCTGGTGGGAATAGAGTCGTTGGTAAATTTCCTTCTACTAATATATCCAGTAATTTAACTAAAATAAGTTTACCCTATAATTCTATGTACGGAACATTACCATCAAGTTTTGGTGAGAATAGTAATATTATATTACTTGATTTATCTAACAATCGTATTAGTGGTGATATTAGTATGTTCAAGAACAGTAATAAAGTTAATAAAAACTTAGATTTAAGTTTGAGTGTCAATAATCTGAGTGGAGATATACCAATTGCATTGCGTTCATTAAAAAATATAGATATACTTGCTGGTAATGTCTTTAGTTGTTCACAGGATAGAGATACTATTCCAACTAATGATCCTAGTGTTGATTCATATGAGTGTGGTTCAGATACATTAGATCTATACATGTATTTCTTTCTTATTGTATTTTCTTTGATGTTATTGATTGCATATTATATTTATAGTAAGCATAATTTCATATTCAATGAATTTAATTTTTGGTTAGAAGTTGTTGATGAAAGAAGACGAATCTATAGTGATGCTGATAATACAATAAAAATAAAATCAATTTACAAATATAATTATCAATTGTTTAATAACATGTGGATAGCATTCAAGATAGGTTTATACTTAATCGCATTTTTTATTTTATACTTGTGTTTAGGAGGATCTACAACTAGATTATTGGAACACAACTATGTATGGATTACATCATCAGCATATTTAACAGGTTTAACTTCAACAGTAATGTTTCTTATTTTTGGATTACTTTTTATTTGCAGTATACTTTATATGATGAGTAGAGATCATAAATATTATGAAAATAATCAAAAAGTTGCAGCAGCAGCGATAAATAATACAAATACAAGTACAAATACAAAATTGAATGATACATTCATTATTAAATTTAATATAAAAACAAAAATTCTCATTGTATTGAGATTTTTCTGCATGGCTTTAATTATTTGGGGACCTGTAGTAATAGGTAACATATTCTATCTTTCTTTGTTACTATCTAAAAATAGTACACATATAGAGGAAACAATATTTACTGTTTGTTTTGCTATATTTAAATTAACATGGTCAAATTTGCTACCAAACATACTTTGGGAAAATGAATGGTTATTTTTTGGTATACAAAAAAAAAAACATGAGAATGCCAGCAATGATGAATGTGGTAGTATAAGTATTTCAAAAACAATTTTTATATTTACATTGAATTCAGTTGCATCTTTTTTGATTCCTATTTTTGTACAAATGTCACATGATCCTGCATGTTTTTATAATATTTTCATTCAAGAAGAACCATCTATGATATCGTACTCATATAAAACTTGTCAAGTTTATGATAAAGAAGGTTCTTGTTATGAAAAAAGTGGATTTCTTTCAAATATATTTCAAACAAATTCAACAATTGAAGCAACTGTTCCATTTGTTTATAATTATACTTGTATAAATTCTATTTTGAAAGTTTATGCTCCAGTTTATACAATTATTTTTACACTGGCATTATGTCACACATTTCTGAATTTTTTATATATTTGTTGGGTTGTGAAGAAAACAACACACAATAATGTTTACAATGTCGGTGATGGCGATGGCGATGGTGATGGCGATGGTGTAGCTGATAATGAAATTTTGTTGCTGAAAAAAGGTTCAATTGTACTGGCAAAGTCTGAAGTATCCAGAGAATGGATTCAAGGTACTGTCATTGAATGTAATAATAACGTTACCAATGATGGTAGCAGCAGATATAGTGTTGACTTTGGTTTTCAAAAGCTGACAAGTATACAGAAAAATATGAAAAAAGAAGATTTGCGTATCTTAACAATTTCTTCTGCTATCTACAATAATAAGTTCTGGTTAGCAAAATTGATTGTAAACTTTATGCCTTTGAAGCTTTTATTGGATTCATCTAACGATAGGCTACAAAAGTATGATCATAAAAAAGGAGTTTTTGTAACTAAATCGTCAAATTGGATGTCAAATGGTACGCCAAATCGATTAGGCTCAGTTCTTATTCTAATAACATTTGGTATGTATGTCCCATTGTTAGGTTTCATTATTGTAATAAATAATGTTTTGCAAAGTTTTCATAGTCGTTTAAATGTTGGAAGATTTCTTGTGAGAGAATTGACTATTTTAGAAATGTCTTGTCGTCGACGACAAGAAAGTAAAGTAGATATAGGATTTGGAGAAACACCATATAAGTATATTGGCAGTATTCAGGGTCATGGTAAACATCGTCTACGGTTTATACAAAGTGAAATAAGAGATGTACATGAGCCATGGGGTTCAAGAGCTGCACTTCAAGATATTGAGAAACAGTGCAGTATTTTACCATGTTCTATATTTGTATCATCTAGATATTTGTACACAATCATAGCTTCTGCAATGTTTTCATTCACAATTAATGATATTTACAATGGTGAAGCTGATAAACAAGAAGGAGTTATTGTTGTTCCAATGATAGCTTTTATTGTTCCATTGGTATTCATGTTTGTTCTTTTTATCACTGATCGGTATACTTGTGGTAGTGACAGTGATAGTGATAGTGGTAGCGCTGCGAATAGAGAGACGATAAAGAAACAGAAGAGTATCACAGACCAAGGACAAGGCGAAGAGGGAGATATTGAATTTCCAGAATTGATCACTGAAATGAGTAATACCGCGAGAAATCCTATCCTAAAGATAAGTAGTTTGCCATAATAGAAACAATAACAATAACAATAACAATAACAATGAGATAGTTGCACTGTATTTATATTTATATTTATATTATAAAAATGATAAATATTTTGAAATGAATTATTTTATATTTTATTGACATACAAAGGGCAAGGCCATCCTATCCTATACTTACAGCATAGAGGTTACCACACTTACATCCACACCCACTTCCACTTCCACTTACAATACCAACAATAAACCTAAACCTACACCTACACCTACACCTAAAACAAGGCTTCAATGCTGGCAGTGATTCTTGGAATCCAAAAGTCACATTCATCTTTTTTTAATCCAGATATATTTTTTAATTTATCATCTTGCGTAAATGCTAACATCATATCATTATCATTATTATATTGTTCCCATTTTGGTAAAGTGAAATCATCATTTTTACCAATAATTTGTTCATTAGGATCACTATTATCACTTAATAAGAAATTACCAAAATATGTAGCAACAAAATTTGCCATTTGTATATCACTTGAATTTGTTAAATGACCAAGTGTTTTTGATGTTGTTAAGTGCAATACATATGGTAATTCTGATGCATGTGGTACAACAATATTATTATCATCATTTCTAGTTGTAGCATGCTCAAAATGATAGGCATATATGGGTGAATCAGATAATTCAGATATTTTTTGACTTGAATATTTTGCAGCACAACTAAAAATATAATCACCTAATGATCTTTCACCAGCAAAATAATAAACACTATATATACCAGCTTGTATAGCTTCTTGAGGATAATTCAGTTTTATTGCTTTTTCATTTAAATATAAATTTGTTAATTCATTAATGTCTAGATTAGAAAATTTTGACCAATAAAAATCTAGTTCTTTTTTATTACATGTTTTTTTTAATGGAAAGAAACTGACACCTTCATCGGTATTAGTACCATGTAATATAGGTACATGATTAAAATTACCATTAGCAAGTGCTAACCATGGATGTGTATTGATTTCAACATTATCAACAGTAGGTGCATATGCTATACCAGTACCACCAGAATCAATATCAATTTGATTCATATTTAATTGTGCAGTTGTAATTTCTAAAGTTGTCAAATTTTGTAAACATTGAATATCAACTTCACCATTACTATTACCATTAGCATTACCATTAGCATTACCATTAGCATTACCATTGTTTGTATAACATTTAGTATAAGAAGTAAATTGATTAATAGTATTAATTGCAGTATTTAAATTTTGCATAGTCCACATTGCAAATGAACCTGATTCTAATATTGCTTTATTATATAAACCAAATGATTTTGACATTGTTAAATGTGCTGATATACTACCAGCACCAGCACTTTCACCAAATATCATAACATTATTTGGATTACCACCAAAAGATTGAATATTATCTTGTACCCATTTCATTGCGAGTCTTTGATCTTGTATACCTTGATTACCAGTTGAATTATTATCAGTATCTAATTGACGTAACTGCTCACTACCTAAAAAACCAAGTAAACCAAGACGATAATTTATTGTTACAACAATAGCTTTATTATCCCAATATGATAACATTTCACTTGATGGATAAATATTAGAACACCCATCAACATAACTTCCACCGTGAATAAATAATGCTACTGGTAACAAATTTGTTCCCTTTGAGGATGATGATGATGTATTTGTAGATATAGATGGTTTAAAAATATTTAAAAATAAGCAATCCTCTGAACATCCATAATCATCACAGTAATGTTGGCCAGATGCACCTTGAGGACAAATTTTACCAAATTTAGAAGCATCAATAGGTTTTCCATGCATTTCCTCTTTGGTTGCTTTATATGTCAAAGGAGGGCTAAACCTCAACGCACCCAAGGGTGGCTGTGCATATCTTATTGCACCAAAAAATTCTACACCATATTTTTCTCTTGAACTTCCTACATAAATCATTCCATTTGTTAAGGTAACCTCAGGAGATTTTTCATCTGTTGCCACCACTCGAGCAAAAATAGAAAAGACTACCAAAAATACAAATCTAAGCATAGTTTCTTTTAATATAATGCAATATTAATTAACTCTGTACAACTAAATTTTTTACCCGTTTTGGAAGGTCTTCAGATGCACTGTGGTCAACTAGCTACAAAATTATAAATCAAAGCTATAACAAGTAATATTAAGCTTTTTTGACTCTTGGAAGGTCTTCTGATGCACTGTGGAGCTCAGTAGAGTCACCTATGGTGGGAACCTCTGTGGACAAAATTTCACAACACGATAGCGAGTTACAAATACAATTAAATCAACAATGAATGAAACAATCAATGAACAGAGGTACCAGTTCGTACTATCCTTGTACAGGATCAGAACTCAGTATCCGCAAATGGGTCTCTTCCAGCCAGACTTTATTTGGGTCACCTTTAGAAAGATGATGCCGAGTAAGTGCAATAGAACTAATGCTGACATACAACAATCAGTTAATGAGTGGTGTAATGATCCAACCAAAGCTGAGGCGAAATATGGGCATATTAGTGAATGGAACACATCACTGGTTACCAATATGAAGAAGCTTTTTAAAGATAAGAGTTACTTTAATGATGATATTAGTAAGTGGGATGTCAGCAGTGTTACTAGCATGGATTCCATGTTCAGTAACACACCCTTTAATGGGGATATATTTGGATGGAATGTCAGCAATGTTACTAGCATGTATAAGATGTTCAGTCAGACACCCTTTGATGGGGATATATCTG
>JACKZZ010015334.1_pt1 | contig 11122 bp, 10 predicted proteins | sample 8027871 | NCBI WGS metagenome assembly JACKZZ01 (sample SAMN15724774, study PRJNA655200) | protist metagenome | isolation source: fluorescence activated cell sorting (FACS) single amplified genomes of... | place: USA: West Boothbay Harbor, Gulf of Maine | collected 2000-07-19
CTACATTTAAATTATCAATATAGGTTTTAGTTACACGGCTATCAATAATTGGAAATACTGAAGCATCATTAACTACTCCATCCGCACCCGTAGCACCAGTATCACCTTTAACACCTTGAATACCTTGGATACCTTGATCACCTTGAATACCTTGATCGCCTTGAATACCTTGATCGCCTTGATCACCCTTAATACCTTGTAAACCTTGGATACCTTGATCACCTTGCGGACCTTGCGGACCTTGTGGACCTGTTTGTCCTTGGGGACCTTGTGGACCCACTGGTCCTGTTTGTTTTGAAACAGTTATAGTCGAAATTGTTCCATCTATAATAATAGGTGAAGATTTTTCATCTACTTTAATTGTCATATTATTTTATCCCTTACTGAGGCTGGTATCTTATTACAAATACGAACCTAATTGAATTTTTAACTTCAGGAGTTCCTGCAGCCCATTGTACTTTCATTACCACAATATATGGTGATGTATCATCAGGTGTAGAAGTAAAACTTCCTTGATCTGCTAATAATGTATCAGGTACCAACAATTCAAATTTACCAGCAGTAGTAGTATTATATACTAATTCTGTCTTGGTATAAGTATGTTGTGTTGCACTTTCAACTGCTGTTAATGAATCAATTGTAATAGATCCTCTCTTTCTTGTAACATTGGCTTCAAATAAATCAGCCTTGATATCAAAAGTAGTAGATGCAGAACTAAAATCTATAGTGCCATCTTCTATTGATAGTAAAAATTGATTACCTTCGGATATTTCTCGAGCAATAATATTATCTGCTCCTCCTAAGTAATTTTGTATGTTTGATATTCTCATATTATCTCCTGTAGGTTAGTTATGAGTTAAATATATACCTGTAGATATATACTTATGTTAATTAAGTTTCTTTGACCCAAGCTGTACCATTCCATTTATAGATGTAAGATGCAAGTAAAGCATCATTATTACTATCTAGAATTGAATAAGTAGTTCCTGGGTTTGTGTAAATTGTTGCACCAGAATCATTAGTACCTAATGATAAACCAGTAATTTCGCTGTCATTGTTTACTCTATATGCTAAATATAATTTAGTAGAATAATAAACCATTTCAGATCCATTTATTGTATTAGCCGATTGATCAACTGGTATATTAGATATTTCAGTAGAAGTAAGTGCATCAGTATCAATAACATATTGGCCATTTGAATTAGCATCTATAGCAAAAAACCCATCTACTAATTGAGGAGTACTACCTGATATTCCATCAAAAGCAAATTCTGGAGTTTTTAAAGCATCTACTTTATATCCTGGAAATATAGTATTTAAACTATTTTTAGTAGTTTCAAACCAAGAATAATCTGTTGTAGTGTTTGAAAATATATCTTTATTAGCTAAAGTTACAGACCTTAAACCATAATAATTTGGAACAGATGAACCTAATGTAGTAATTGAAGCATTACCAGATCCTGTTGAAAAATTACCAACTGTTGTACCTGTTGCCGTATTATTTGTTACAATCAATCTAAATATATCATTATAATATGCACTATCAACTGAAGTAAATCTAATTTGACCAGATGTTGGTTGATCTTTTTCAATAATCCAATCAGTAGTTAATGTATTTATATTACTTACTATATCTGATATATTATTTATAGCACCAGGCAATGTTGGATTAAAACTTATATAATTTTTATTTAAATCAGCAACAGAACTTCCTGGTTTATATAATAAAACATTAGTTTTACCAGCATTATTTATATCAGTTTGAGTAGTTCCTAAAATACCTTGAGTAATACTTTTTGTAATATTTGAATCAGAAAAAGTAAAATCTAATCCAATATCATCTTGAATAGATGTAGTGTAATTTACTATTTTTGAATCTCCTGAATCTATAGTTGCTGTCATATATCCATTTAAAGAAGCATTTAATGCATTTTTAAATTCAAGAGCAGCAGCAGTAGCATCTAAATTATTACTAAATATTTGTGTTGTTCCACCAGTAAATGTAACTTGACTAAATAATGGATCACTTCCTATAGTTTTAGTATTTAAATTAGGTGCTGAAATAAGATATGTTTCTCCTAATACACCTGTTGTTGTAATTGATGATGTTCCAAAAACAATATCGCCTACATCAGGAGCAGTAGCAGATCCATTATTTACTGTAGCAGTCCATAATTTAGTTACATCTGAATCTATAGCTTGTACTGATGTAAATGTAATTTTCTTGTTAATATTATCATATGTAGCAGAATAATCATTAGGCGATTCAATATTATTATTTACTAATGCAATTAAATCTGTTCCAATTTGATTAGCTTGATCATCATTAATAGTATCAGCAGCAACACTTAATGTTAATGTTTCTGTTCCATGTGGCTCAGTTAAAGTTATAGTTGTAGCAGCTGAAGTTCCAGTACCATCTGTTTCATATTCATAATTTGCAGTAATATTTATACCATCAGCACCAGCATCATTAATTGAAAAAGATGTTATTTCATTTGTAGCTGTACCTGTATTAACTATTATTTCATATCCTTCAAAATTAATAGTACCACTATCAGGATTTATATCCGATGTATAAGTTGGTAATGAAACTGATAAATTATTTATATTTAATCCTAATATTGCTGTTCTAATTTCATTTAATGCATCAATAGAATTAATTTGATTTGAAAAAATATTATTAGTAAAAGATCCTAAAGATCCTAAATTTACTGAATATTTAGTATTTGAACCTGAAGCCCATCTTGTTTCTGAACTAGGCTCAGTAGTATTATAAATATATAAATTATTATTTAAAATAAATTCTTTACCATAACCAATAACATCAGCTGAATCTGAATAAGTTTCTTGTGATACATATGTTCCAGTTCCATCATCAGTGTATACTTGAGTATTTGTAGTATTTACTGCAACAACAGAATTAGAATCTATAGGATGAATATTATTTAAACTATTCCTCATAGTAACACCAGTAATAATATCTGACCCTGCCCATGTTCCTGCGTTTACATAAACAGAACTAATTGCTGCCATTTTTAATTTCCTTTATTATTAGTTAAATTGTGCACCACCAGTTGCAATAGATAAAGTAAAATCTATTGAACTTGTTTGTACAATTTGTGAAGCCGAATTAGTATAAGTGATTATATTATTATTTGCACTAGCACTAAAATTAGTTAAGTTATTAATTGCTGAAGCTATAGCCGTAGCCGTATCTGAAACAGTTGAAGACATACCAGCTGTTAAAATACCATAATCTGTTAAAGATAATGTCCATGTTTTTAATGGATCACCAGTAAGATCATAATTACTATCTAAAGTAATTGTATATGTATTTGTTGTACCTGGTCTTGTTAAAATTAATTCTCTAACTTTTGAAGCTGTAGTTATTTTTACATTAGTATCACTTAAAAGCTTAATTGAAATAACACCACTAATAGTTTCTACATCTGTAGATACTTGTTCATATCTGTGATAATATTTTATTTTAGTTCCATTATACCAAACAATAATATTATCATTTGAATCTACTATATTGTTACTAATATCAAAATTTGTTAATGTTGTTAATATTGTCATTAGTTAAACTGTGCTCCCCCTGTTGCCCCTGTTGTAGCTGGGATTAAATAATAATTCCATATTTGACCTTCAGTAGTTGAACTATTATATAATAAAACATCATCTCCCATACTAGAGACATTAAAGTTTTGAACACCACCTGCATTTGTTCTTGCGTAAAATTCCCATGTAAAATTAGTTCTTCTAAATGAAAATAATTCAGTATCAGACATTACATATATAGTATTAGTGCCTATAGTTACTGATCTTCCAAATCCACTTGATACTCCCTCAGATACTAATGAAGCTAATTCTAAAGTATCATTAACTTTAACACTATCATTTGAACTATCTGCAGTTAAAAATCCTGTAGCATTCCAATCTGCAATATTTGAAATTGTTTTTCTAGATGTACTATTTAATATTTCATCAGCTAAACCAATATGTAATAATTCTTTTTGTGTTACATTACCTCTTGTTCCTGTAAAACTTAATTCTTGAACTTCTTGTATAGATGTACCTGAATTAAAAGCTATAGGAAATGTTACAGATCCCGAACCATCAGCATTACCTGTTCTAGTAATATTATTAATTGTTGTACCTGTATAACCTATTTGTTGAACAGCATCTACTGGATCAAAACTATCTCTTATATTTAAACCAGTATTGCTATCACCATATCTAATTTGAGTAAATCTGTTTACAACACCATAAGGATTTTTTGTATCATTAGGGTCAACAATAATTCCAGAAACCCCTGAAGTAATACCACCAGTACTAGGTCTAAATACACCAAAGTTATAAGAATTAGAAAATGACCCTCTAGCAAATTGGTTAATAGGTCTTACCCAAAATACTAATGTATCTGTAAAATCTAAATCAAATACTTTATGTGTTATTGTTGCACCTTCAGTAAATGGACCTGTTGATGTTCTAAATGAGATATTAAACTCTCTATCAGCAATAGCTGCATTAATATCATCTCCAACATATATTTCAAATGTTTCTGTTAATCCAGTAGGTACAGTCCATTGTAATTGTACAAATGGAGTAGTAGAATTTGTATCACTACTAATTGCTGTTAAATTTGTAATTGCTCCAAAATTTCTTGGATTGGCTAAATTTGTATTAGGTGCTGTTTGAAATTCTGTTAATGCTTCTTCTGCATATGCATCTGCATTATATTCTTGAGCAGTAATTAAATAACCTGATACACCATCTTCATTCATATCACTTTCAGTAATAGAATTAATTTTAAATAATTTATCAGTAAAACCATAAGTACTATTTGTAACTGATATTATATCTACAACTTGTAATGCTAAAGCCCTTGTATCTGTTTTAAATGAAATAATTAAATTATCTCTTGATTTTTTAACAATAATATGACCAAGTCTTTCAGCCATTATATTATTATTTACAAATTTAAATCTTGTATCTTGAACTAATTCAGGCTCATTATATGATTTTAAGTTATCAGGTAAATTTAAAAATACTTGATCATCTTGATATTTTTGATCATAAGAGGAGAATGAAATATTCATTTTATTTAATGCACTATTAAAACCATCATTAACTATTGTAACATCACCATACATATTATCTGGATTAAATGACATTACAGATGATCCTGTAGTATCAGAAATAACTTGAAACTTACCTAAATGATAAGAAAATATAGCTTGAGAACAAACAACTAAATCAGAAACATTTAAATCTCTTTCATCAAATGTATTTATAGCACCATCTGTTGTATATCTTTTTGCTGTTGTACTGTTACCGTCTTTATCTGTGTGTGTAATTAAAGTATCACAAAATGTTTTATGAGATGCAAATGTAGTTAAATCAATATCACTATCACTCATTACATCACCACAACCATAAACAGTACTAGTTAAATAATCTAATAAACATTCAGAAGGATTATTTGAATAAGATGTACCACTTGATAAAGTAGATCCATTAAATGTTCTAACTAATTTACCTTGAACTTCTGCCCCTAATTTACTTGTTAAACCAGTTACAGATTCATCTCTATTATATTTTAATTCTACATATAAATATGCAACATTGGGCATTGTTCTGTTTACAGCATTACTTGCCCATTTACTTGAAAATGTTTCCATAGGAGAACATCTTCCACCTGCTTTAAATTTTTTAACTGTCAAATTTCCATTTAAAAAATCATCAGTTTCACCTTGTGAATCTGTTGCAGTTGTTACATTACCATCACTATCTAAAGTTAATTTATAATCATCCCACCATATTTGACCAATATTTTCAATAGGTCCTTCACATAATGTAATAATAAATGCCATTGTTTGGTTATCAGATGTTATATCAGCAAATGTAATTGAACCAAACACCCTACCTTGCCCATAAATAACAGGTAATTTGTTACCAGGATCAGAAGCTATCCTTTGTCTAACACCAGGATCTGGGGCTTGATCGGCTATTCCTGGACCAGAAGGTACATCTGGGGCAAATAATTTGTTTGCAATAAATGATACTGCTACTGATAGTACAAATCTAGCTATCATTCCTTTAACACCTGTTGCTGTAATTACCGTGATAATAGGTGCGGCTGCTGCCATAGTTAAACTTCCTTTTTGTACATTGATTGAAATTCTTTATAGTTCAATTTATTAAAATTAATATTAGTTTTTGGAATAGAATAAAAAATTATATCTTTAACTTCTTTATGATTTTTTATTTCTTTCTCTAACATTTTATTCATTCTATAAAATATTGAGGATCCTCTTTTATTGGGATTAACCCAAGTTAATAAAACATGTAATTGTGTTATTTGTGGATTTAATAGATTAGGTATTTTCATTCCTAATAATACACCATCAATAACTCCATCATTTTCTGATATTATTGCAGTTTTATCCTTAGCTATTGCTTCCATTAAGCCTTTATAATATTCAGTATTGTCTTCTTTAAATTGACCAAAATCAAATTCCATTCTGTGTTGTTCAAGTAATTTTACACCTTGATCAACGTCTTTATATTCTCCAATTCTTATCATTATATTTTATTCTCTTTTCTTATTAATCTTCTGCACCAAATCTAGGATTAAAGTCAACCATTGAGGCAACAAATTCCATAGATGCATCATTATTTGTATATTTTTTAAATGAACTATCAGATGTAAATCTACCTGATTTAGTATTTAATATAGCACCTACTATATTTTTACATTCTACAGTTATATTAACATTACCACTTTCAGTATTTTCTTCATCAACTGCATGTGAGTTAATTATACCTTGCCATTTTTGATAAACTTGACCTTGGATTGCTCCAGTTTCTTCATTCCAAAAGGCTTGATATATTGTAACTATACCACCTATAGCATTTACATTTTCTAAAGCAGCTATAATTGTATTTGGTATACCATTTAGTTTTATAGTTATTGCATTAGTTTTTACATCTTTAGTTTCTTCAACAGCAGATAAACTTACTATATTTGAACCAGGTAAATATGTATCACTATTATATGTAATATTTGTGTAACCTGTATTTAAAAATAAACTATCAGCATTATCTGAAGTAACTTGAAATTTAATTAATTCAATAGGATAAGTTTTAGTACTATTTGTTTCAGCTAAAGTTACTGAATCTATTACTCTAACCATTATAAAACCTCCTGAAATTCAAAGGATCCATATGCATAATAGTTATATCCTGGACCAGGTACAACTGTTACATTTGGTCTACCATTTAATAATAATTTAAATTGTACTCCGTTACCATAAGTAAAAGTGTTAGTACTTACAATAGGATTGATTGCACCAGTCATTAATTTAAAACTAATTGTATTAGAACTTGCAGTAGCATCTTCTTTAATTTGATAAACTTTTGTGCTTGAACTAAATTGTATAAAATCACCAGCCTTAACATTACTTGAATTATCTACATTAGCTAATTGAACATCAACTCCACTTGTATTAGCATCAACAACTGTAATTGTTAAACCAGATTGTGCAATTATAGATCCATTAGCAAAAGTTAAATTAATATTTGATGGTAAACTAGTTGTTTTAAAATCAATACCATCTATTAAACCTAATAATTCAGATTCAACTTCATCATATTTTGTTTTAGTTAATAATGGTAAATTTACTTCCATAGAATAAAATGTCGGACTGCCTCTTTCTTGTCTAGCATAACCTGAATTAGATATTGATCTTCTAACTCTGGCTGTTCTATTTAATGATATATCATTTGTATATTCAAATATTTTTGACATTATTTTCTCCTCATACTTAATCCAGAAGTATTTCTACTGAAAGTTTTATTAGCACCACCAACATGTGATGGACTTGATGATATAACTGCTCTAATTTGATCTATTGCCCTTTGATCAACATTACCACTTATATTAATTGTATTATTAGTTACTGAACCTTGTTGTCCAACTTGACCTCTTGGTATAACAACTTCTCCTGGTGTTAACATTGCAGGAATCCTGTCAGTGTAAGGTGCACCACCTGGTACAACTCCACCCTTATTAAAACCTAAAAAACCAAATAAACCATTACCTGAACTTGCACTATTAACAGCCGCAGTTGCAGTAGCTAACCCTAATTGTTTTGCATACTCATTAGTAACTTCTTTTGAGTTTTGAACTTTTTTCTCATTAAGTTTTTCAAATAATTTCTCTATTTGTAATTCAATAGTTTTTGAAATAATAGTATCTAATACAGTTTGGTATAGATTTCTAAAAATATTTTTCATATTTTCTAATACTGAAAGATTTTGTTTCATTCCATCTAATAATGTTGAACTAATTGTATTTGAAATTAATTTAGCTTCAATACCAGCATCTTTTAAAAGACTACCATATGTTGTTTGAGCAGCATTAAGTTTACCTTGATCACGAATAAAATCTTTATTCATTTGAAAAATTCTATTATCCAAAGCCATTAATTTTTCTTTTGCCTTAATTGCTGCTATATTATCTTCACGAGCCATATCCCCTCTAGGATCAGCACCTTTAAAATCTTTAAATCTATCTGCTCTTGATAATGGACCTTTACCTGTTCGATATGCTTCTTGGGCATCTGCTAATGCTTTCCATTTTTCAGCAGTACCATCTAATTCACGTTGTAAGTTTTTTATAGCCTCAAGATTAACATCTTCATCGCCTATGCTAAGTACATTTTTAAATTTTAAAAAGTTTATTTTAATTTTATTTAAATTATCATTAAAATTACCCATCAAATATTTACCAAGGGCTTTAAGTTCATCACTAAAAGCTATTACAGCTACAACTGCAATTTGAATACCTGTTACAAGAATCCCTATTAAATTTGCTCTTACAGCCACATTAAAAGCATACATACCAGCTGTTGCTGCCTTAACTACTATAGCTAATTGAACAAATTGTGCAGCAATACCTGCAATAAATGCTCCTAATTTTAATCCAATAAATATTTTAAATGCTGTAGTTATATTATCAATATTTTTAGATACAAATCTAATTCCGTTTTCAACACTTTTAAAAGCACCTGCTAATCTTTCCCCTACAGTTTTAGCTAATTCTTTTAATTGTTTATCATTTGCTTTAAAATTACCAACCAAAGCAATTACTTGTTCTTTTACACCTGCAAATAAAGGTTGTGCAGCAGCTTGTCTAAATCTAAAGTAAGCATCTTCAACAAATGAAACCTGTGCTTCTAATGTAGATTCAAAGTCTTTTGTTGCTTTAGAAAATTGACCACCATTAGCAAATACTTCAAAGAATTTTTTTCTAGTTTCTTCAATAGATACTTTAGCACCTGCTTCAAAACCAAGCATTGCTCTAACGCCTCTTTCTCTGAATACATCAGCGGCAGCAATACCACCAGCAAATGCTCTTTGAATTTGTTCAGCAGTTTGTCTAAAGTCTAATCCTGTAGCTGCAGCAACGTTACCAGTTACTTCTAATATTTTAGATAATTCTCCAGCATCTTTAGATATAACGGCTAGGTTACCAGACCCTGCGGCAATAGCTTCTAGCGAGAAAGGTACTTTACTAGCAAACTTATTCATTTCAGCAAATGCTTTTGCACCCTCTGTTGTTGAATTGAATAATAGTTTAAATCTTACTTGAAGTGATTCAGTAAGTCTACCTGCAGCAAATGTATCTTTAACAAATTTACCAATACCAAAAGTTACTGCGGCTAAGCCAGCACCAACACCTACCTTAAGAGTAGTACCTAAAGCTGCAAATGTTGATCTTGATCTTGCAGCGGCTACTTCTAAACCTTTTAATCTTTTTGAAGCTATAGTAGCATTTGTACCTAGTTTATTTAAACCAGATTGTAATTTACCTATTTCGCTCTGTCCCTTTACATTAGCAATTATGTCTAATTTTACAGCCATGTTTCCTTTATCCGTTAGTTACTTCAATACTAACTGTATCAAAATGTCTTCTAAAAGCAGCCTCTATAAATTTAGTGGGTGCTTGCTGAGAATGTCCATTATTAAGGAACTCTATATATGTTGTACCATTTGTAACAATAATTTTTTCAGGTTTATCTTTAGGAACCAATATATTAATGTTTGATGATATAGGTGTTTTTTGATTATAGTATGTTTCAGTGTATCCAATGTACCAGCTATTTCTAGCTTGTCCTGTATCAACTGGAGTTGTTAATTTTACGTCAGCAAAAGCTTTTAATGCTCTTGCTCTAAATTCTTGTTCAATTGCCTTATCAATATCTTTAGCTAAATTTATAGAGGCTGATTTTAAACCTATAGTAGTTATTGCCATTATATTTTTTTGCCTTTGTTGATACCTTTTTTAATAATGTAACCTTGTGTACCATTAGCACCAGTATTAACTTCTTTTTTAAGGTTTTTAAATAATTCTTGTTCTTTAATTTTCTTTTTATTGATAAGGGCATATGCAGTTATTTTTTTCGTGTCTCTCATAATTACCTTTCAAGTGGGCAGTTTACACCGCCCATACTATCATTTTTCAGATTTTTTATTTTCCATAAAAGTTATATTATTTCTTTTAGCTATCTTTTTTAATTCATTAAAGCCAGCTTCTAATTTAATATCTTTTTGTTCTTCGCTTTTTGAAAACATATTTAATGATGGAAATAATTCTTTTACCTTAAGTGGTTTAGTACCTTGGTAAGTTGTTTGAGCCAATATAGCAGATCTATGATCTTCTCTCCAACCGTACGGTCTTGTTTCAAAATATTTAATCCAACCCATATATTCTTTGCTGGACATATTATAAATATGATCTAATGTAACACCTAATTGATAAGCCAATTCATATTCTGCTAGCTCTTCTTCCCCAATTCACCACCTTTATCATCTGATGCAGCTAAACCATTATATACAAGAATTTCTTGTGATAGTTCAGTTAATGCTTTAATCGGAAAGTTTTCAAAATCTGAATCTTCCATTTCATTAGCACCTACAACAGTTTGTTTAAATATAGCACTTAAAGTTTTTATACCAGCAACATCATCGGTTTTATTTACATCTAATGTTTTTTGTAAATCCTTTATACCTCTAACTGTTAGTTGTTTTATCTCCACTTCCTGATCCAGGA
>JACKZZ010022295.1_pt1 | contig 11116 bp, 9 predicted proteins | sample 8027871 | NCBI WGS metagenome assembly JACKZZ01 (sample SAMN15724774, study PRJNA655200) | protist metagenome | isolation source: fluorescence activated cell sorting (FACS) single amplified genomes of... | place: USA: West Boothbay Harbor, Gulf of Maine | collected 2000-07-19
CATCGTCCATGCGAGGATACAATCGCCGTCGGGATCGAGAGCTTTTCTCAGAGGAATCGAAATGTGATAATCCTCGGAGCCGTAGAAAGTGAGGAATTTGTAGTTCTGCTGTTTGCAAGAATCTTCTGAAATGAAATTCAAGACCACATCTCGCAATCTGGCACCTGCCCAAACGGCTGTGGAGATGGACCTTTTAGTTCAATATCAATTTCAACGTCCAGAAAAAATTGTGAAGAGAGAATCGGATCTTTACCCTGAGGTCTGTACACACATGTAAGCGTGTCCAAGGTCACAGAACGAAATTCTTACTTTACGCTGTAGATAGCAGGCACGATGTCATCGTCAATTATCAGGAAGAATTAAAACTTCACAAATCATGCAAAATCGCACCCATTCTTCCACGGCAACCCCAACGTTTCTCCATCTTCCTCTGTGTTGAACTCGGAGCGGCGATTCCCTGTGCACATTAAGGAAACAGTAATCTCCAGCACGGAAAATTGTGTCTGGAGATCCTTCATCGAGAAATTCTTGTGACTCGATCCATTGTTCGTCGGATCATCTTCGCAACTGATCTTCAGGACGTGCGAGTTTTCATTCAGATCCGGCACCGGAGCATGTGTGCGTCGATAATGCAATCGATCTGGCGTAATCATCTCTTGAAGCGCGGAGTTGGGCGGCTCGGCATTGATCGGCCGTTCCGTGTGAATAAGCAAATCCGGATGTCTCTCATTTAATGGCTCCTTCGTCCACTGTGCGGCGTCTCCCTCGCCCTGCTGAGTCGGATCCGACACGACCATCTTCTCCCTCTTCCTCGCCTAGATGAGGCAATTGCTGGACTGGAATTAGATATCAATAAACTTGGACAAAAAATCACGAGCCGTAGACAGAGACCTAGAGTTTTCGGGAAAATGTTGGAGAATGACGAGATTAAATCCAATCCATAAATCTAATTTTTTATAAAACAAACAAGATGCCAAAATGAATGTCATCTTCCTCGTACGTACGCTCCTGCTACTTTACTCCGCAATGCAAACGATAACGATTAAATTCGTGAGTCCTGAATCTCGTATCAGATAATACAAAAACTCAGCTCTTGGAATCATGATTATCTCAGAAACAAGTGAAATGCAATGCCGATATTTGCAGACGCTCCGTTCCCAACGGCTACATCCTGATCACTCATCAATCCTACTCTGCCCCAAATATTGATGAGCGCAATGTCCACAACCTAGCATGAGAATAAAAGATGCTGCTCCGCCACCGCAACAGGACAAATCAATGTCTGCCGCTGCCATCCGTGGTTTTTAAAAGACCGATGATCTGATTTTCAAGACAATCTATCATGCCCACGAGTTACAAGTTTGTATTTCAATTTCATCCTTCTGTCGGGAAACGAAAATTAATAGCAGATCTAGTTCCTGTGCAACACGCTTTGATCATTCTCCTGAGGGTCGATCAATGAGTCCAATCTAGAACTCTGTCATCGTTCTTTCCAATCGGTAGTATCTACCTGGCGATTGGCTTCTTGCTCCGAAGATCACCTCGGGGAGAGGGCGCAGAAACCACCGTATACGTGGTCTCCTGCTGCCATATTTTCCTGCCGAGAATCAAGAAAGCGTCCCGCCATCTTGTTTCGAAAAATATCTGCCAGCAACATTCTCCTCAATCCACCCCCGCAAGCCGACTATGTGAACGCGCCTGCAACGTGGCAACGCCCGAAACCACGCAGCTACATAACTTTTGGCTGGTCACGTCCATCCTGGACCTCGACGAATTCTTTGGGCTCTTTCACATAATGGGAGGATGCGCTTTTTCGCGGAGCTCCTGAATGAAGAAGTACCAAGAGCGGCGGAGACGACGGCACCCTAAACCTGGTGACGAGCTCATCAACGATAGCTCACGAGTCCTGAGACGGCATTTTGGTGATCTCTTCTGCTGGTTCTGGATGATAACCTCCTGCCTGATCTTTAGTAGACTGTGGGGTGGAGCAAATTAGATCGAGCAGAGACAGAAACTATCTATGCGCCGCTGCACCTAAATCTCCGCGGCAAGACACACAAAAATGACAATCAAATTCAAAACTAGGAAGAAAAAATACTAAGATCCAGACAATTAATCCACATCTATCATTCACGCTCACGCCACCGGGACATCGTATCTTCATCTTCTTTTTCCCATGTGCCGAATCAATTAGTAAACCAAATTATGGTCGACTTGCAAGAGGTTTCGCTACTCAACTTGATGCTAGACAATCGGCGAATCCAATGTCAGACTGTTCTTTTGTTTTCCACAATCCGCATGTGAGAACCTGTATGAAGGCTCCTATAGTTAGCGGTCGAGAAAGGGGCGCAAAATCAAAAAACGATTCGCTGCCAGGTGCTGCTATCCGAACGCCCTTTAAAACGTGCGCATCATCATCATCTCTACCCTAGCGTCGAACCCTAGGCCGGAGAAGCGCGCCGACCGCACGCAAACCGGCCTTGCTGAATCAATACCAATCGACGCTGAGCCGCAACGTGGGCACGCCATGCAAGTGACTCTCGCACTGGAGGAACATGGTTTGGGGCTTCGAAGACTTCTCTCTCGTGCGGTAAATTGCGTTGAGGACCAATTTTATTTAAATATGGCCTTCCGCTGGATGGTCCACGACCCTGCCGTCGACGCGACCTAGCGGATTAGAAACTGAATCAAACTTGGCGGAGATCTGACCTGAGTGTTCCTCTGCACCAAACACGACGCCTGTGCGATCTGGTACTGGTTGCGATCTGGTAGTTTTTGCTGCTTCTGGTGTCAGGATAAAATCAACGACCATTTGTGCAAATTTCCTTCGGATCTTTCGCTGAAGGGACGGCTTCACCCAATTGCTCTTTCGCTCATATCACCAATTTCTAGACTCCCGATCTTTCCCTGTAGCGTCTACAACGACAGTTCTCAGGGTCAAAAAAAAATAGAAACTACATCCACATTTCAGCATGATGAATGAACAAATATTATGATTAGATGTTTCCGATGCAAGGAAATCTTGATCCGCGCGAGCTGTCTATCACATGCAAACTACATCCATGATCTGAAATCGCACCTTCACAACACATAAATCTGCTTGATTGGATTTGGAAATTTGCTCTCTTGCTCTTGACTTACGCCTCGACGCCGTTTACCATCCCATGATCGTGATAGGTGCCTCGAAACACAAGAGATTGCCGACCGCCTCTCCAAACGAATCCAAATAGGTTGCAAACGAACAGAACCGAAAAATACATCCCTGAAAAATACTCTCAATTCCTAGAAATTTCACATGATTCTAATTTCAAGAGACACTTGCATGATATCACCAGGTCTCCGTCGTCGTTTCGGGGAGTCTTCTACGATCTCTTTCATGTTCCTGAGAAAATGTTAGCAGCTAATCATACTTTCTCTCCTTGCAATTTCATCCTGTAGCTGGATGTTTGCAAAATTAATTATTCTTGCATGGACGTCAATGATCACATGTCTCAAGTCACTGAAGTGAAGATAAAAGAAAAGAAACAAACAACATCAATAAATGCGAAAACGATAATAGCAGATCCAATCTAGCTGTTTTGTGTATTTCAGACAACGAGTCCGATTTCTCCCTCAGATGTGCCAGATTACGATTACAAATCTGCTATAGCACAACTGCACTCTCTCTGAAATAAAAGTTCTTCCTGACGACGGTTCTTCTAACTAGCCCCTTGTTCTGACAGTAAGCATTGCATCCGGCTTGAACTTCCGTGCGCCCCGAAACATTTGTTCTTCCTTGTTTGACCAGTTCTCCTCTGGCATGTGTGAGAAAATGATGGGAGCTTCAAGACTGTGTGCATCCACAAACATGGCGCTCATGTTGTTCACATTCCCCGTCTCAAACCGCAGGGGCTTGTTAAAACTCTTTGCTTCTGCAAACATCCACTGCATCCACTCCGCATTCTCTGTGTTCCAGTCCACCAGCTCTTGATTGAAGGATGTCGCAGCGCGGAACATGTCACGAAAATTCTTGACATTCTTCGTCGTTTTGAAAAGCAGAGGCTTATCGAAACTGGTCGCAAGGGAAAACATCGCGCTCATGTCCTCCGCTCTTTCTGTGTTCCAATCCAGGGGCTGATTGAATTTCCTCGCGGCGTAAAACATTTCGGAAAAATCTGTCACTTTTCCGGTATCGAAAGCCAACGGCTGGTTGAATGTGCATGCGCCGAAGAACATCCTCTTCATGCTGGTTACGCTGGACGTGTCCCACGCTAGAGGTTTGTCGAAATGAACCGCGTTCGTAAACGTTCCGATCATGTTCTTGATGCCCGATGTGTTCCAATGCTCGATGTCCTCGTTGAAAAAATAGAGAGTCGCATCGTTGAAAAGCCATGATAGGTCTCCGTCCCGTATCTCACTTACGTTCCATTGATCAATCGGTCCGTAGGTTTTCTCGATCCCCTTGCGGTCCTCGTTGCGCACATACTGTTGCAACGTCTCCTGCAGCTGAGCCTTTGTCGGGAAAGCTTCGAAGACCCACCGTATACATTGGAGATGCAGCACATTAGGACTCTCACTCTTAGACGTACTCGCCTGCCCGGAATCAAGCGAACTATCACGATGAACAAGAACATCTTTGAGACTATCATTCTTCTCCGCGCACACTACAGTCCCCTGCACAATGAGCTTATCCCACGGTCCAATCTGGAACTTCTCGTATACAGTGGCCACCGTATCGCGGGCGGAAAATAACCGAGTTCTTTCTGACGAAGTAGATGCCTGGTGCTCCTCCCCAGAAAGACCGGTAAAGTGAACCATTACCTCGATCTCTGAAGGAGCATGTGCTTCGCGCTCTTGCGGATGTGATTGTGGTGCGGAGGAGCCAGAAGCTGATGCTCTTCGCGATAATAGCGTCGTCGACCCGTGCGCAAGAAATACTGATGTGGTCACGTCAGCTGCTAGAAGCAACGCAGCAACATATGATTTTCCGCTGAATGGCATGCGGAATGATGGTGGAAAGGTCATCTTCTACTCTCGTGGATACCAACGCACGACGAGTACAAACAAGGATGCGAGAATAGAAGTTAAATTTGTAATAATCTAGCTGAAACTGCTAACTAGATTCTCTTCGACTACTTCAAAATCAAATAATCGAACGATTCTACCTGTCACAAAATCGATGTGTCAAACTATCGACGTGGATAAAGCAGAACCTTTTGTGGGCAATTAATCTATCACTGTGGCTGCTGTGTTCCGCATTCGGATAGAATTAAACGCGTAAAAAAGGCTCGAAAAACAACTCTTCGGCTCTCCAAGCTTTTGACCATGAACAAGATTTGCGATGTTTTTGTTATGACATGTCACGACCAAAATCTATTACGAGTCATGATCTCCTGCAACACAAAATGACATTTGATGTGTATGATCGAATCGGAGGCGGGAAGCAGCCGAATAAAGTGAATCACGCAAGGCGGAATCCCTGACAATATCAAGGTATGTGGTCTTGTACGAACATACATCTGCCACACACGGAACTTCAAAATGCGATGGAAAATCCAGCTGCTCGCAATTATTCGTTACAGTTTGATAATTACCACCGACATCGAAAACTCTTTCTCATTTTACCACCACCATTTTTACCATCTACAACTCCATCGTCTTCACTCGATCACAGCCTTTCAAATTTCAAACAAAGGAAACCGGGCCTCTTCCGGAGTTCGCAGATCCTCCACGAAACACATCGTTCCAGCGATTCCTTCGTATAAACTCAAAGGTCGATCGGGCTCTCCCGGGTACTGCCCTTCCAACCTGGGCAATAAGGAGGCGAACCCGTGTGCGCGCAGCAACCAGGCAAAGTCGCGGGTCAAACGATACAACGTTAAAAAACAATAACCATTTCCCGCGACACCGTGACAAAGTCCTGGCCCTTTTCTGAGAATGCCGTACATCCAGACAAGGTTGCCAGTCTCTAAGGCCAGCTTCAGATAAGGAGAATCTGAGAAATAGATTGATAAATCGCATGGATTACATTTACAAAGGTGTCGTGGGTCTGATCATCCAGCTATTACAATTACTGCCTGCTAAATCCAAACAGAACTTTAGCTTGACTATTACTTGCTAAATTTGTAAGTGGCTACGCAAATCAGAATTACTCGCATCTCCCGGCGTGAAAACTTCATGTGCCTTGCAGAATAGGAACACGAAGCCCGGCGCGCCATGACAGAAATGCACCAAATGATCTTCATCCCTCTCTCCTTCTACGGCGGAGTAATTTCCCGAATTCCGATTTCGACACATCTGCACGAGCCACTCGATTCCTTGTCTTACATCCTCCAACGCGGCGTCGGGCAACAGGGATCTAGATTCCAAACGGCAACACAAGAGAAAATAGAAGATACCACAGAGGCCATGCGCAGCTCCCAAATACGGCTCATCGTACCAGTAATACATGAGGGCCGGCTGACGATCTTTTCGTCGCTGGCTCGTTGCGCGTCCAGATTCTACGATCTGATTCGCCACTTCGATGATTTTGGCATCGATCGCATTTTCGAATCTTGCTTGCATTGCACGCGTATTTTCGTCAATATTGTTCGCAGTCGCACCACGATTAGAATATACGGTCGGCTGTTTCCTCGTTGAAGAGAACGTTTGGCTGTGATTCTGCTCATATTGGCTTCGTAGTTGTGCTTGATACGCAGCTGCATTTTTATCGGCGGCAACCTCGATCAAAAGACTCTTGGATGACGCTCCAGATGAATGTCCTGCGTCTTGTTCGTTGGCGATGCGCAAGACACGTTTCCTGATGTAGAGTAGTCCGAATAAATATCCGACTTTTCCGTATAACCACTCGTCAGATGCGCAATCTGCGGTTCGAATTCGCAGATATTCTTCCAGCCACTGTTGCGCGGCATCAAAATCGGAACAAAGCCACGCCAGAATCAACTCGACGAAACTCACTCCTGCATGTCCACACAGCAAAGAAGTGGGCAGATCGCGATGACGGGTGTTGCGCGTTTTTTCGTACCACGGAGTGAGATTTTGCGAGGAACGAGAGGAACCACCACCTGGAGGTCGTCGCAAAAACGCTGCGGTTTGATTCGTATCCAAGATTCTCAAAAATGCATACGCAACGCCGGGTCCGCCAGTATACACAGATTCGTCGCAGTTAGCGATTCCCGCATTCTTAGCAATAATCCCGCGATAATGCTCCACTAAATTCTCGAGATCCTGATCACGTAGCATAGGAATCGTCTCCGCGTCTTGCTTGTCTGGGGATGCGATGAAGGGATTGCGGAAACAACGCCCCTCAATCGTATCCACGCTCCGTCGCTTCGGCATAATTCTGTTTGTACTTAGTTTAAGAAGTGTGGCGTCCACGAATTTGTGTAGAAAAACACTTGCGGTTTCCACCTGAAACACGAGCTCCTCGGGAGGAAAGAATGCTACATGTATCGTAAAAGGATCTCTACTGTTGTATCAATTTTGTGAAAACTATAGTAGACCTCCTGGTTCTACAATGCGAGATTTCGATTCTTGCTTTGTCTGAAAAAGAAAATACTTGCTGAGTGCCATTTAATCATTATTTACGAAGATTGTATGTACTAGATTACTTGCGTTTTTATGAAACCATCGGAGAGCCGAGCAATGATTGGATGGCACGTCGAACTGAATGCAGACTTCTTTTTACTTCGTCCACTCACTGATTCCGAAGAGACACACAATCGGGCCCGTCTTCGCGTTTCGTTCGTCAACATTCTCTCCAATAGTGTTTCATCACTGCACAAGAACGTAATTGAGTTCTCCACGATTCATTGTGAAACAAGAGGACATTCTCTGATCTGCGTCTTTCTGACTATACTCGAAAGTAGTGAAGAATACTTGAAATTGCCTGCAAGAATTCATCCTATCCCTTGCACCACTGTGGGTGTGTCGCAACTGAGCCCTGAGCTCCTGAAAATGCGGCACAATCCTTAGTCAAGTGCTTATTTGTTCATGCTCCCGCCTCAACGATTGTCGCGATAATAACTTACTAAAAGCTGTCACCAGCTGGAAATGTCACTGTACTACTCCAACTGCGATATAGTTATTGCAATCTTTTCTTTATGTCAATGATTCATTGCACATCTAACTGTAGAGATGCCTTTTTAATAGGACGCTCGGAGATGATAACATTGATCCTAAATATAATCCATCTTCCTTGGCTCAAAATACTATTTTAGAATGATAGTGAAAACTAGAGTTCACGAAAATTTCGTACTGGTACTGACTCGATCGCTTCGTTTGAGTTCTGATATCGTCGGGTCTGCAGGATTGCCATCATAACTCCCGCTGGACCGTCTCATATTAATACGCCACTTCCATCCATCGCCCGAGCTTTGAAGAGACAATCACAAAATCGGATGCAGTGTACCGCTTGACCGCAAATTCTTGATTTCCTGCTGGCACGAATCAAGGAGACATCGGGCGGATGTTGGCGGCGCGGTGGCTCAGTTTTTTTCGTCTCTATTAATATCGTCAAATAATCTGAAACTACGATTTTTATTGCGCTCCGCTCTGCTTGAAAAAGCGCACCTGGTACGGTACTTGCGAAAGAATCATCCAGAACGCATGCGTGCGGCGAGGTTTCGAGACGTCGTGCAGGTATTCGGTTTTACTCCCGACACCGTAAAAATCCAGGCTGACTGAAGTCTCGAGCTCCCAAGTATCGTCTCGACCCGGCTTCGAGAAAATTCGCACCGGCACAACAAGATCCCCTCGGGCGGCAACCGCGATATCTAGTGTGATATTCAAAGCAGCGCAAGGTGGACTTGAGACGTGGAACGAATTGAACGTGTACTCCTCGTGGGTCAATTCTTTGAGACACCGCGGACTCACGTCCTCCACGTCGACGTAATGCTCGTCCGGAACAACATCATCCTCGACACTTGCTGGGTGGACGTCTTCGAAGTGCTCGACACCGCCGATCTGGGCTACGTACGATTCCAACATTGTCACACGCTGTTTTAAGTTCGCCACCTCCTCCTGCAGTTGCGTTATCTCATTCTGGGACGACCTATTCTCTGCCTCGCCTGGTGCCGCATCGTTCAGAGGTTCGGACCGCGAATTTGACTGCTCGGCACTGCTCTTGCTGTTGACGCGAATTCGTTTTAGGCTGCCACGAACCCACTCGGTCAAGTTGGATAACGCTTTCTTCTCCGTAGAAACGCGATTCCATGTCTCCTCAGGTAAACCTGCCCTCACCCACACGATAGTTCCTGAAAATCAAAAAAAATATATTTCTTTTACGAATCGGCAATTATGCTGTGAATTTTTGGAAAATGAAAATCCACCTCTTTTTGAAATTGAAAACGTATCGTAAGTCGTAGGTGTGAACTAGATCACTGAAGATCATGAATCATGATCATGTGATACACTACGTACAATAATTGACATAGCTACTTCTTTAAGCATTCTGCTCCAAACATATTCAAAGACACTCACCTGAGGTCTCCGTCAGGCTTTCCAAAGCGTCCAACAAAATCAAACGTTTCGTCCCGTCTCCGATAGAAACCGTAGCCGCGGTATTTCTATTTTCTCCCTCACCTTTTTTTGTATAAGACAGATAATGTTGGATTGGCTTAGCTCTGCTTCAAAAATTCAATGCCTGCGTAGTCATAGTCTTAATCTACTCATGTGAATTTAAGATTAAGAGCGCTATTTGTCGTTTCCTCTAGGATATCAGAATACAAATATATGCAAACACATACACATAAAAACGCTTTATACCACGCTCATAGATCAAAGGTATCGGTCGTTGCCAATTTCCGCCACCTTGTTTTCCACGGCTCACTCCCCACGCACTATTCTTGATTTTCGTTTTCATCTTCTTGACGCGGATCTGTTGGCCAGTCTCAACGACCTGGTAATATCCTGCTAACACGGACAAATCCATGGCTCTGTCCATCTGAAGAACACGGGTTATGATTGATATCTTAACTGAAAATGCATTATAGGGCCGCCATTCGGAAAGCTACACATAACATAAGAAGCATCGCGACACTGCCAAATGTCGTTGGTCGACCCGTCCTATTTCTGTGATGGTGCAAAGGATAATTCGGATTTGGTATAGGTTAAATAGATATTCCTACTGTATCCTCGGTGTGTCGCAGACACTGCACCAGGGGTGGACACTGCCCCCCTGCTCGAACCGCACGAAGAGTAACCGCAAGCAAAAGTACCTTCCAGACAAGATTGCCTCCTGCACCTGTCCGATACTGCAAAAAGAAGCCGCAATGGCCCCCTTCTCCGAGATATCAACAAGGGAAGAAGCGGTTATGCTTTTCAGTACCTTCTCCTCCGTATTCTCCTACCCCGCCTGTACTTCAGAAGATGCGGACTTTATTTTCCCACCGCACCTGACTTATGCGCAATTCAAACGCTTGGGGCGACTTTGGACAGCGAAAAATGCACAGGATTAGGCTGAGCTACTTGGGACTGCTCGTGTTTTGTGTTTTATGCCTCTCTCCTAATTCCAGAGCACACCACCAATATAGACTACGACACACCTCGCAGTGCGCGCGCCTTCGACGGGCACGAACCATTAATCCCTATCCGTAAGCTCATGTCTTCCGAATAAGGGAACGCCGTTTTTTGATAATTTCAGGTGTATGGTGCCACCTCATGTTGACCAAATCATGGTGACCCCCCTTACTTTTATCGGCAAGGTGATAAGCAAAGCGTCGTAGGAACAAGCCGGAGCCTCCCCCCATCGCTAACACCCGGGTCGGCAAAAACAAATAGGTAAACCGATTGGAACCGTGGGACGCGCAGCAGCTGGTTTGCCAATCTGAGAATACCCGCCACTGCAATAGTGGAGACTGCAAGCCTAAGAAAAACTGCATAAGCACGCAAGCTTTGCTGCTGTCTCTTCTGAGACTGTCTCTTCTGAGACTGTCTCCTCTGAGACTGCCCGGACAAAATTTTGTAGTCATTTCGTCCTGTTGATTAGAAATACTTGGCCGTCCACTTTGTCTGCAAGCACACCTTCGCACTAGGTTTGTCTTCGAGAAGAATCGAAAAGAAACGGGGTCTTCGATGAACATCTTTTCACAACAACTGTCTGGCACGAGGCAAGTCGAGATACTTTTTTAGCCTTTTT
>JACKZZ010022529.1_pt1 | contig 11116 bp, 9 predicted proteins | sample 8027871 | NCBI WGS metagenome assembly JACKZZ01 (sample SAMN15724774, study PRJNA655200) | protist metagenome | isolation source: fluorescence activated cell sorting (FACS) single amplified genomes of... | place: USA: West Boothbay Harbor, Gulf of Maine | collected 2000-07-19
ACCCACAGGCCTAAGAGATTGAGTTGAACTCGACGATTGAATCATCACTCATCGTAATACAGCTTTGTCAGTTTGATTGTCACAACATTGTCAGACCCGGAATCCTTCCTATTTCCCTCCAAAATGTCCTCCTCCGCCAACACGATTCGCCTGGAGAACTTCCGCTTTAAGGAGCAGGTTAACTCCAAAACCGTCCTTTTTGAGGAGATTCCCAAGGAGGAACCTGTTGTTGAGGAAGCGCCCGCTCCTGCCGCTGCCGCCAATGGGGAAGATGGTGGTGAACCCTCCAAGAAGCGCCAACGCCCTAACCGTCCTGATGAACTCCTCGTCTCTATGGAGCTGATTCCGCCGGTTTTCGACGAGTCTAAAGCGAGGGGTGTGATCTCCAGTATTTTGGAGAAGGGAGCGGCTTCGGCTGAAAATTCGGAAGCGGCCTTCGCCGGTGATCAGCCGAAGGAGACGCATGGAAATGATCGGTATCAGAAGCATACCATCGAACGCTGTGCCGACGCTACCTTTGAATTAGTTTATCCCGCGGTGGGCAAGGACATTATGAAGAAACGTGCCATTCCTTTGTTTCGGGTGAAGGAAACTAGGGAGTTGTATGACAGCGTTACTTTTCCTAGGAACGTGCAGCCGGCGGAGAAGTGGGATAAATGGGTGGTCGAGGTTTTGGAAGGGCGAAAAGAACAAGAGAATGTGTTGTATGAGGATGAGAAAATCAGTCTCGTGAAGGATTATAAGTGGGTGGACGAATCCAACCCCGACGAATGTAAATATCTGGCCATTTTTAAGGATCTGAAGGTGAGGAGCATTAGGGATCTGGATGGGAGCGAGGGTTCGGGCCATATTCAGACTCTTAAGATGATTCTGGAGGAGTGTGGAAAGAAGATTTCTGAGAAACACTTCACCGAAGATGTACTTCTCAAGGCGGCTAAGGCCGAATTAGACCGCAAAAGGGGGGTTAAGGAGGGCGAGGAGCGGGATGGGGACGCGAAGATGGCCGGAACTGAGGGGGAGAAGAAGCCCGAGGCTGAGGGAGATAAGCCTAAACCCGAGGACAATATCAAACCCCGCGCCCCTCCCCAGCTGATGTTTTACCTTCACTACCATCCGACGTTTTGGTACCTCCATGTTCACATTGTCTCGACTCGGCATGGGATGTTTGAGGGGGAGGTTGGTGGTGAGGGTCTGCTGTTAACTGCAATGGATAGATTTCACAAATTGGAGGACGTGATTCGCATGTTAGAGCTCAAGCCGGACTACTACCAGAAAGCCGATCTCACCACCGTTGTGAGGGGAGAAAAGAACGCGGAGATGTACGGGGTCAAGTTCTAAACGCGGAAATGTACGGGGTCAAGTTCTAAGCATCAAGTTTTGAACATCTGGAATAACCGGCTGAGGAGCATGAGGGGATGAGGAATCGTGAGAAGCTACTGAGGATTATGAGGGGATGAGGAGTCTGTGAGGAGGAGATCGAAGAGGAGAGGAATCATGAAAAACAATTGAGGCGGAAAAAGAGTGGAATTCTGAGGCGGAAACAGTGGGGAATGGTGGAATCATCTTTATACAATGTACCAGACGTTGGAACAACGAGTTTACGCCTTTGGAGTCGAAGTCTCTCCAAGAGGACTTACCTGTCTCACGCCGACGGTCCTAAGGATCGTCGGCGCGCAGGCATATTCGCAAGAATCGCATCACGCTTTGTGTTTATTATTAAGAGATCTGATTAGGATTTGGAAAGATTTGGCACGTGAAAGGACCTCCTCTCGAGGAGGTCTCGCCGATATTAATTACGAGATTGTGTTCGCCTCGATCATAGCGGGACGCCGGAGTCAGTTAGAGACGAAGCCTGGGCCCTATCGGTAGGCCGGCTGTGACTAGGGCGAACGTAAGCACGGAGTCTGTAAGGTTATGGGTCGGGGCTCAGACTTTTTAGTACGGAGCGAGCTAAGATTGGTTACGGGACTAAGTGGGACGCCACGTTATTTGGTAATCTAAGATCCCTTACCTGGACCCCTTCTTAACTGCCAAATGTCGACCATCGGTGCAAAACTCGGGAACTACGCCGAGCGATCCGCGGCCTGTATCGCGCGAAACAAGGGCTACTACGCGGTTCTCATCGGCGCAGCGAGCTTCAGCGCGTTTCTGTGGAAGTCCGTGCATCAGATCCCACCAGGACATGTCGGAATTGTGGAGCGAGGGGGGAAAGTAAGTAGTTCAGTTTGCAGTCGAGGGATTTCGAGGAACGATTCCTTGTGGAAAACGACCTTTTTCCCCCTAGATTCAACCCTACATCTTCGATGATGGGCAGCTGGTTATGCTGAACCTCTTCAAGGACACCTACATAAATATGCGACTCATCCCGGTCAAGAAACGATTCGTGCGGATATTTAAGTCGAAGGACGATCAGGACGTGGAGGTAGGTGAAAGACGCAGACTCTGACAGGTGGAAGGTGAAAAAATAATGGAGGAGTAGGTGATTAGCTTCTCAATCAATTCTCCTCCTCTCAGGTCCGTATCGTCATCCGATTCCAGCCTAAAATCCATTGGTGTCCGGAGATATATGAGCGACTAGGTCGCGATTACGGGAGAACATTTTTACAAAAGGAAGCCTCAATCGATATAGCGGCTGTGATCGCCGAGCACAGTTTATCGGACCTGACTTCGCCGTCAAAAGAGGCGTTCCAGATGGCTGTCATCCAAGACCTAAAAGGACGGCTCATGGACGCGTGCCACTTCCACCACATCAAAATGGACGAAACAGACTTCGAAGTGCAGTTTTTGATGCCAGAGTTCTAGTCCGAGGTCAGGATTGAGGCCGGGATAACGGACTGGTTGGGGTGGGAAAAAATTGGGATTCGACTGTATACAAGACCCCTTAGGTCGCTCACGAATCGGGAATGCACGCAAAAAATGTACATAAATTAACCGGGATAAATCGGGGCCCTGTAAAAGCGTGACGCAGGTTCAGTCCAGCGCGCTGTCCTTTGGACGGCCCGGCTTGGACTGTTGAGACGGCGGAATCGGGTGTCTCTCGGGCGTGGTCAAGCGACGAGGCCGGACAGAGGCGCGGAATGAGTACATTAGAGGAGGAGGGAGGTAGCAGTAACGAGAGTAGGCGTAGTTACGGTAGAATTTGCTACGGCTGACACGACGAAGAAGGGTTATAACTATGTAGGTCTAGTCATTTCTATTTATCCCGGTAGCCGCGGGTAGCCGCGTAAATCTATTAAGACCTAAACTTGTCTAAGAGCGTAGTAACGGTTAACCTATTTAGTAGTCAGACGCACACTGCCACCGTTACTTTCACAATGTCGTCTCAGAAAGGGGGGGTGCAGAACCTCTGCACTTTCCTCAGCGTCGCTCATATCGGTGCGATTTTGGTGATGATAGCGCAGTCCCTCATTCTGAACCTTGCTTTCAGGAGGTAAGGATTTAGGATGAAAAAAGGAAAATAGATTCGAAGTAACTTTCGTGGAGTTGGGAGGCTTCCGCCGTGATTTCCCCCAGATACATCACTGAGGTTGTCGTAATTCCCGATCCTGCCCTGGTTCCCTCCAGATACATCACCGAGGTCGGCGTAATCCCGCTTTATATTGTCGACTTTTTACTCATCCTCTACGTGCTGTTCAACCGAGATGTCCAGTATGCCGCCCGGACTGGCGCCGTCGTTTGGGTCTCCTACTCCTGGCTTATGGCTGGGAAGGTGATAGTTTTGTACCTAAAAGTGATGCCGAATATCCACCTCAGCGGTCAATCCGAGCAGGAGGAGAACGCATTTCCTTATGTGATGATCACGCCAACCGTTATCAGGACCACTCTTTTTGGGAATGCGCTGGTCTACTCCTTCCTCATGTTCAGAGCGAGCAAGGCGGTGTTTGGGAGTCTATCGAAAGTAAGTAGGAGTGAGTAGGAGTAGGAGGCAATGTCATTGTCATTGTCGATGTCATTGGATTTGAAGGAGGAGTTATCGAATTTACTAGTGAGGAACTAACGCCCCTCCCAGGTAACAACACCCGATGTAATCCTCCACCAAGACACCCTCTGGCACACCGTCATCGACCTCATTGACGTCATGAATATGACCCAGTACGGGCGGTTACAGGACGCCTTCATCGGCCCCCGAATCATCGAGCAGTTCTGGAGCTCGCTGAACATGATTCGCCGATTAGTTCCGCCGTTCGTGTTTCTCGCGCTTATGGGGCATTCCATGAGCTTCCCGCTTTGTGAATGGCGGTTTCACGAGGTGATTCTCGTGCCAGCGGTCAAAAAGGAGACCCAGGAGGAGCGCGAGAAACGAAAAAAGGCGGAACTCGGGGCTGGTGGGAAGCGGGTGGAACCGGGGTCCGGCGGGGCTGAGAAAGGGGCCGAGCTGGAGGAGTTTAAACCAGAAGTGAGGGATGGGGCGAACGAGAGTGGTGACGTCTCTGCGGGCGGGAGCAGACGGAGGCCGGTGGAGCTGCCCGCGGGGGGCAGCGCTCGGTCGTTGGGGGGCGGACACTTGCTGCGGTCAACGGTCTCGGATGACACGGCCCAGCCCGGCTCTTACGATAGTCATATCCATGAGTCGGCTGCGGCTCGGGAAGCCGCCGACGCCGACTTGAGTGGTGGCGGAGGGCTCGGCGGCAGTGGGATTCCTGAGGGGCAGGGGGAGGCTGGGACTGGGACCGAGCAGCTTCCGGCCCCAGACCACCAGGTCGCCCTCGCTATGCCGGCCGGCGTCGGCAAGGAGCTGAACATGCCCCGCGGAGACGAAATCGGGATGTCGCGGGGGGACGGGAAGGCTCTGAATAACACGTTAGGGTTCTCTTTAAGGACACAGTTGGACGTCATCAACGCTCGAGAAAGATCCGCGAAAGTCTCCCTCTTCCTCGTTGACATTCCTTTCGGGATTCTGAGGGTGCTGGTCTTCCTAGTCACTTTACACTCCGTAGAACCCATATGGCCTCCCCTGGCGATGAAGAATTTTACCTGCATTTTCCTCCAACTCATGCAACTCTCGATCGTGCGGCAGCGGAAGCAGGAGCTGCTGAGGCAATTACGTGCGGTTTCATCCGAATCCCGTGAAGAGGTTCGAGCGTGGCAGCAACAGAGCCTCGTTTCTGCTGGGGAGGAGCGCTACCAGAGGGGGAGTCTTGCCTATGCGTTGCGGGTAGCCTACTATTTACTCAAACTGCGGTGGTCGGAGAAGAAGAAGGGAGAGAGTGGGGGCGACCATCGGGATAGCGTGGATACGACGGGCTCGGGCGAGGGGAGGGACAGTGGGGAGACGGTGCGGTCGGGGGAGCCTGGAAGCGGGGGAAGGGACAGCGCGGATGGGCGGGGCAGCGGCTCCCAGGAGAAGTCAGACCGCAGCGGCCCGGGATCCGGTGGATCGGGGAAAAGCCCAGGATCGCGGGCTGCTGGGTCTACAGTGACAGCGTTCGGCGGGCCGGGCCTCGGTCCGGGTTCGGAAGAGCGTTTAGGGTCGGTCACGGGTGGGGCGGACAACGACGGCGCGGACGACAAAATGGTGGTAGGATCCGATCAGGGGACGCGCTCGAGGCGGGCGCGGGAGGCCTGCCGCCCCTGTCCGGTACCCCTCTATTCTCATCTGACGGAAGAGGAGAAAATAGAGTCGGACCGGGTGCTATCGCGCCGCGAGAAGTCGGGGAAATTGGTGCTCTGTGGGACGGATCGGATCCAGGTGAAACTCCGGCGGGAGACTGGTTTCGCCCCCCTATGCGCGCTGGTTGCCAGCGGACTCAGTGTGGGGGCGATTGTGGCGCTGCAGGACGCTATTTTCTCCTTCTTCAGGGAGGATCAGGCCGCGAAAATTCTCGATTCAGCTTTAGACCTGCTCGAACATCAGCCGCAGTAGGGGCTATTTCGATTCAGCTCTGGACCTGCTCGAACATCAGCCGCAGTAGGGGCTATCTCGATTCAGCACTGGACCTGCTCGAGCACCAGCCCCAGTAGGGGTGTGACCACCCTACAGACGATCCCAACTATTCCATTATTCCAAGAAACTTCCTAGAAGACGACATTTCCTCACCGCGTTTGTCATGAATTTTTCAGCGGTTTATTGGTGTTGCTTTCTTCGATCGACTGTCTCGTTTTTGTATGCTTCTTACCACTGTCAGTGTTTTCATTTTTCTACTTCATACCACCAATTTTGCCCTCGTAACCCCCGTTTCCTGGTACGATTAGTTTTCTCTACCTCTCCATCCGAATTTTCTTCCCCGCCCACCCCACAGTGAGCTCAAAATCGGGATTCGATCAGGATTCAGTCGAGTATCATACGGTATTTGTGCAGTCTGTCCCTTTGAGTGGGCTTAGTGGTGGACTTTTCTCGTAAATCGGAATCCCCTTCATAGCTAGGCTGTCATAAGCATTATCTCATCATGTCTGAGCAGCCCCTTGATTCGCTCCGGCTCCTGGTCGGCAAGAAGGTGTTGGTGAAGTGTAGGGGTGGGAGAGAGCTTCGGGCAACTCTTCACGGGTATGACGAGCATTTGAACATGGTTCTGGGCGGTGCTGAGGAATCTCAACCTTCGGAAACCAAGGGAAAGGACCCCAAGACCCGGATGCTCGAAATGAGCTACATGCGCGGGGATCAAGTGTCGATGGTCAGCAGGATTGAGTGAGGGACATCGGGGTTGGGATCTCATCGGGCGAGTCTCGGATGTACTCCGCTACTGAGTAGGAACTTGGAAGGAACAAATTGCTCGCATATAATAAACTTCGAAACGAGTTGTCAGCGAGGCCGCCGAGAGGCTAGACCTGCGTTTTGGTTTTCCGAAATAAGCGCGTGTTCGGTCGTGGTTGATGGAGTCCCAGGAGTTACGGTAGTGTATTTGACACAGTCGGATTCCTATCGCTCTCGCAGTCGGTTTCCTGTCACATCAAGAATCATAGTCGAAGTCGGAGTCTGATATTGAGTGTCACCCTCATTAGATAACTTTTGGTATCAGAGCTTAGATGTGATTCTTCAACGAAGTCGATTGGATATCAGTCTCAGATTGTACAGATAGTGACTGTCGTAGAGTCCACAAGTCTCTGATTCAGTCTATTAGTTTCATTAGTCTGACCCAGACTCCAGTCTTCTAAGATGGCTGCTGCCGCCTCTGCCTCTTCTGAGGAGAAGGACCGCCTCCTTCATGAAGTATCGACGCTTCTCAATACTGGTTTAGACCAAGAGACCCTGAAGATTCTCGTTCGGTTGTGTGATGCAGGAATCAATCCGGAGGCGCTTGCAGTAGTGGTCGAACAACTCCGGCTAAAAGGGGCCGAGCTCGAGCGAGAAACAGTCGAGAGGATGCGGGGAAGCGGTGGGAATCGGGGGATGAGTCTGGGGTGACGCCCTCCAGGGCTACATTCGGGAAACTGCAAGCTGTACGAAAGATTGAATCGGTCCAAAGATCCTCTCAAGAATGTTTGAATCCCGGGGGATAGCTGGTGAGAACCGGGACTCCGTTTTTTGTTCTCATATTGCCTGAGCTGCAGAGTCGTGAGAGGAAAACGGTGGGAGAGGACCCGCGTCCATGAGCGGTGCCCGATTGATAGAAAGACTGATGCCCGTCCTAATTCCTCTCCCCATCGCCCTTTTCGAAGTTCTTGTAGTGGTAGCTCCAACTTGTACGTACAATTAGCCTAATTACATCTCTTTTTACGTAGTCATAGTCTCAGATCAGAACCTGGTCCTCTTCGAATAGCGTATCTCTACGGTATTAACCCCAAAAGTCTAGGATGGTTTGCTACTCCTGTTGCGCGGATGACCCGCTTTCGGTCTGGTTTGGCAAGGGAGAAACCGAGAAAAAGAAGAAATCCAGTCAGGAAGTCGAGACGCAGGTGCGGTTGTGGATGAGAAAGCTCAATCCAAGGGTACAGTCTGCGATGGAGCGGGATACGGTTCGAGACACGCTGGAGCAAATTTCCATGAATCTGGCCGCGGGAGACCCGGATCCGGTTATGCAGAAGGGTAGGTTCTAGTGTTTCTAGTTAGGCGAGAGGAATAATGGATTCTGATTCTTGAAGACTGGCAGTGGACACCATTCCTCATCTCTCCCCCAGACTCCTGCTGCCGTTGGTTGGGTGACTTCTACGAGGGCAGTCCGATCATCCAGCACCAACGGGGTCGGGCGACGCGTCCGATCTTCGCGAATCGGATGCTTGCGTTCCTATTTTCGACTAACGCCGACTTTGCCCGGTTACAACGGCTCCCGAAGGACGCCTTCCCCATGGGCTGCGCCAATAAGAACTGCATTACTGTGGGGCACATCAGCAGCGGTGACTGATGCGGAGGAAGCCTTCACAGGGAGTGGAGAGATGTCAGATTCATTTTTGTTACATTTTTGTAGGAGGCAGTTTAGCTGCATAGACTCCGTATTTGCTCCGCAATCCTGGGTTGCGTCGAGCGCACCCCGTGAATTCTTCGGATCCCAGATCCCAATTTTTCGTCAGAAGATTCGACTAACCCCGGTGGTATAACCCCCTTTGAACGTATGGGATTGTCACTTGTTCCACTCGACGTGGGTCTGTCGTAGTCTTGTAAGGTAGTTTAGTAGGTTTCAAGTAGTGACTGTGTAGTCTAAGGCGACGGTAGAGTGTAGTGGATAGATAGTTTTCAGGCTGTGTCTCACTGCCATAATCATTCTTAATTCACCTCATTTACTCGATATAAGGCTCGGCACCGCTATTTTTTCCAAGAAGAATGTGACTTCCTTTGCTCCTCCTTTCCCGCATGTCGTCCGAGTCCGACGGCTATCACAAGCAGTAAACTGTACACATCCATCGCGGCTCCGGGAATCCTGTACCACCACTCTTCCCGGCTACCTGTACCTCTACCGCTCCCTGCTGTAACTTCTCCGAGCCCGGCCATCCTGTATCGCTTTTCCCGGCCGGCGAAACGCAAAAGAAACTGTACCTAACATTTTGACCGGCATCCCTCTTCCCCCACCACGAAGCCATGGTCCGCGAGGTAATTTGTCTCCACGTCGGTCAGGCGGGCTGCCAGATCGGCAATGAGTTATGGGAACTGCTCTGTCTCGAACATGATATAAGACCCGATGGGTTGCTCAAAGTCCCCGAGGAAAGTCTAATCGGGAAGGACGACACGTGGAAGTCTTTTTTTAGTGAGACTCAGAATTTGGAGGGCCGAACCAGGTTCACGGGAAGATGTGTAATGGTAGATACGGACCCATCCACAATCGAAGGAATTATGCACGGCAACCAAGGGAGTTTCTACAAACCCGAAAACATGCTCAGCTACAAGCAGGACTGCCGGGGGAACTTTTGTGAGGGGAGGACGCAGGCGGTCGAGTTCCGCATCGTAGACTCGACTATGGACAGGTTGAAAAGGATGGCCGAAAACTGCGACAATCTGCAGGGATTTCTGGTCTTTCACTCGCTGGCGGGGGGGACTGGGAGTGGAGTAACTTGTGAACTTTTGGCAAACATGCGAGACGATTTTGAATCGGGGAAGAAGGTCATCAACTATGGTAAGCGATGCGGAAGATTCAGGAACGAGAATCGTTCACCACACTAAGATTCGGAGGCCAAGTTCTTCCATGATCCCTCAGGTATCTTCCCCTCACCCGAGAAGTCGTCTTCCGTGATTGAGCCTTATAATACGTGTCTTTTTACCGCTGGAACGATGGATACGAGCGATTTGAGTCTGTGTATTGACAATCAGGACGCTTATAACATGTTACAATGGAATCTAAAGATCAAGAATGCCACTTTTAGCCATGTTAACGCCATTATAGCGAAAATGGTGTCGATGGCGACGACGAGTTTACGGTAGGTCTAAGATTGTTATAGGGCGAGATTCAAGACTCAGACACGGCATCGGAAGATTCAGAACGTTTTGGAGGTTTGTCATTATGATTCTCTCCTCAGATACAAGACCACGGTCTCTTCGTCGATTCCGGATATTGTGACCAATCTGGTCCCAGGCCGCCCCTTCCGCTACGCCACCATGGCGATGTCGCCGATCTGTGCACCAAAATCCGAGAGGGCGCATAAAGGGTAAGGAATCGAATCTAGGTCGGATAAGCTCCTTTTAGCGGTTGAATTCCATAAAATATTTTTCCTGCTCGTATTTTGACCCTATCCCCCCTAGGTTCTCCGTCGGTGAAGAGGGAGATATTCTTCAAGACCTGCTGAAGTCCCAGAACGTCCTCTGCCACGTGGGCCATTCGTTGAAGATGAATCGCTTCCTATGCGCCGTGATTCTGGTGCGGGGCTCAAAAGGAGGCCGAGACGTGGAGGCGGATGATGTCAACAAGAGTTGCCAGAACCTGATTCGACGCAAGCTGATCAAATTTCTGCCGTGGCAAGCGGAGGGGGCTTGGAAGGTCGGAATCACTCCTTCTCCGCCCACAACCCCCCCAATTTTGCAGGGAACAATTGCGGAATCGCCGATAGAAGCGGCGATGATAGGCAACAGTAAGCGATTGAAGCGGCGATGATAGGGAACAGTAAGTTGCCGCAATCATCGAGAACAGTAGGTTGATAGAATCCGCGTTGGAAACGGTTATGATCGCAGAGTTGGATCGGCATCTAGGCTCTCCATTCTCTCCTCCCAGCGACCGCCATCCGCTCCCTCTTCCTGACTCAGTACCAACGGTATTTGCAGCTGTTCTTTAATAAGGCCTATATATGGCAGTATTTGGAGTCAAACGGGGACCTGGACGAATTCTACGAGGCCAAGGAGGCCGTTCGCCGCCTAATGGACTCCTACGAAGAGCTCCTGACCAGGTGCTCGAAGGCAGAGGATCCAACGGGAAGACTCATTGTATACGGGTCCACCGGGAACCAGAAATGATACTGGGAAACTCATTGTATGCTTCGCGCTCCCCTTGGAATCAGAAATGAAGTACGCGCAGTAACTGTATCCCATTCCAATTTCCGCGGAGTTGCCAAGTCTGTGGCGAAGGTGCGAAATCTCGTGCTCAGCGTGAGCTCGGTACCTCTGTTTTTAGGGGCTCAGTGTTTGGTACCCGGCGCTCGCAGTTAGTTAGCCTCGGACTCAGCCTCAGAGTCCTCTCTTCGCTGCCGAAATCCACTCATAGTGCGAATCGAAATCGAAATCTCGATCATACCCCATTTTCTCGTGGGACGTTCATAAGGG
>JACKZZ010015720.1_pt1 | contig 11115 bp, 11 predicted proteins | sample 8027871 | NCBI WGS metagenome assembly JACKZZ01 (sample SAMN15724774, study PRJNA655200) | protist metagenome | isolation source: fluorescence activated cell sorting (FACS) single amplified genomes of... | place: USA: West Boothbay Harbor, Gulf of Maine | collected 2000-07-19
TTGATTTTGGACAGTCTGATAAAGAAATTGCTTAACATTTTACTTACGTTCACAGTCAAATATACCTAAGAAAATACAATGCATAGACCATGAGTATATCATCATACGTATACAGTCTGGAAGTTCGTAACTGATAAAGAGTATACCAGTAGCGGTATGTAATCATGTAATCAATTATAGGAGTGAAAGAGTATAAAGTAACCGATAAGTATTAAGAAAAATACAGGGGCGGCTAGCTGGTAGCGATATTAAATGGCTCGAGTTTTCCTGATTGAAAATGGCTGAAGGACTTTTTTATTAATGTAAAGAATCAAACAACATCCTATATTGTTGTGTTTTTAACTGCAACTCCTGTGAGACAAATTTTTGTAAGATAAAAGAACACCACATTGGCAGATCGAAATATGAACTAAAGCGTCTTTTTGGATGTACATGATCATACGACATCATATGCTTGTGTGTTTTTCATCCACCATTGTGTAGGTGAAATTTGAGTCAGGTAAAAACAACACTACATTGGCAGATCGAAATATGAATTAAGTTTTTTTTAATATTGTAATGGATCATACGATATCCTATACTTGTAGTGTTTTTATCCGTCGCTCAAGTGGACATAATTTTGACCCTTGTCAAATACCGGTAGAGTACTCTTGATGTAAACGTCTTGAGAATGTAGGCATTAGTGCTAGTAGTAGTACTAGCTAGACGACTTTTGCTCTTGCTACTGCTAAAATTGAAATAAAATTAGCAAACTATGAAATAGATAAGACCTGTTATCAGATAACAAGGGAATCGAAGTAAGTTGAATGAAAGAGAGAGTGACTACGACTGGACTAGATTGGCGTACGACAGTACAAGAGAAGTAAAGCGTACCTTAAAGAAAAGAGACGTGTACAAAAATCACTTCCTTATCCAATTAAATCAGTCAAATAGTGAAAAAATCATAAAAGCAAATAAAGTAACTAATAGCTAATGATGTTATCAAACACAGCGACAGATAACTCGTATGATCTAACAAAACGAGTTACCTTCAAGATAATCTGTCTATGTGTACAATGCGTCTTTTCCAGCATTACTACGTAATCTATTGTCTAACTTGCCTGCCTTAAACAACTAATCTACTCAAATACAGCTGTTAGCTGCGACTATTTATTAAGCGACCTCACTATAGTTCCCACTGTATACCAGAATTCCTACTTAAATATTCTATCGTCGCTACCACTCCCGGACGCCGATTTCCGTCCGCATCGATCCTACGATCCATCGTATGCAACGCTTACATGCCGGCAATCGTAGTCAGACGCAAGGATTCGTCCATCCTACGATACCGGGATCCTCCAGCCCTTTAGGAATCGGTGTAGTCCTACGGCCGTACGTAACATTTGGTATGTATACCAGTCATGCGTACGGCGTTCATAGGCAGCACAATACCACAGCCATTGGATATCCCACCGTTTGTCGTCAGACAGGCCTAGACAGGCAGTACGCGATATAACATCGCATGCCCCACCAGGCCTATCCTTTAACACATGCAAGCCCGCAGCAGCCTCTGCTACTGCCTCGATGTACCCGCTAACTACTACCGGTACACGCATTGAATGCCATACAAGCTACACGTGGAAAGTGTACTATGCCTGCTACCCTAGGAGCAATGCTCCAAGTAAAAACAGGGACTTCAACCTTCCACAGACAGCCCTGGGCCATTCAATAATATTCTAGATGCTCTCGCAGCCACCGAATATTGTTCTGGCTGCTCTCACAGCCAACCAAAGGCACTCCAATCATTGTTAACTATAGAATCTCCGCTTTTCTCTGCGACTTCCTTTCGTCTCACGACTCATTCGAGGAGGGCCCCCCCAAGGCCCACCTTATACGTTCACCTTGCCGTCTCGACCATGCCTGTGACTTACGTTCGTACATGTGACTTACGTTTCGTTCCCCAAACTACGTCGGCTCACGTGCTTCAGTACGTATTCGCGCTCCTTACTCGCTCATACATGCTTCCGACCCCGTCGCTATACCATGGTTAAGCCTGCTTAGCTTCGTAATGCCCTAATCCCCTCCGTGCTTTTTCACGTTCGAGGTTATGCATCCCACCTCTAAACAGCCCCCTTCAAGGTACGTACACTCAGTACTAATACCTCTTAATAACCATAGCTTAAAGACCCAAGATCACAACAGCGCAGTTCTAGCCACACCGTGCCCCGACTGTTCGGTATGCGTTTTTCGCATACAAAGATGTCGTGCCCCTCGTGCATCTAACCAGTGCCCCGTCGTGAAGTAAAAACCCATTTGTATGGTAGATTCTCGCCCTTGTACAATTACGGCGCCGGTCATAAGACCCGGCCCCTAAGGCGAGTATCTAACCACACGATATTTCCGTGCGATAAATCCCAGGCAGACTTCGTTCTTCAGTCCGCCTTCGACCATCATAGATCATACATCCCCTAACTCTTAATCCTTCATACCTCCAATGTTCGAATGTAAACTACGCCACCGGACAGACACACCGGACTCGTACACTACGAGTCAGACGGTGGCCATTTGCCCGAGAGGCCCAGATTACCTACTAACAGCTGACTCCGTCCCGAGCCAATTTCTGCCTCATCATATAAATATCAGAACTAAAGGGCTATTGTTTCAAAGCTATGCTGTACAGTTATTTGTCACGGTTCCAAAGGGTAAAACTGTATCAACTATACTAGTAGTAAAGGTATAGCTAATTTATCTATATTCATATTTTATCATTATTATTATTATTTATTAGTATTATTATTACTATTAATATCTATGTAAATGCTAATGGATAAATATACAACTTGTTTGATCATCATCATCCTAATATCATATTATAAATCATATATATACGTCACTTTACATCAGATACACTACATCAGATACGACTCAGTTAGGTTATGCATATATACATTACTATACTGTTCACTTCTATAGGTGTTAAAAGTACCCTAGTCTCGTTCTTCATTTCAGCGTTAATTAAGGCTTGGTATCAGTATCAGAAGAAGCAAGCACCACTTCAATTTGTTCGGCTTCTAACTCGCCTTCTACCTGCTCGCCCACTTCCTCCTCCTGTTGAAACTGGCGTTCCCACAACTTAGCATAGTGGCCGGCCGGCTTACTGACCAGCTCACTATGAGTTCCTTTCTCCAGTACAACTCCTTCGCTCATGACTAGGATCTGATCCGCATTCTTGATCGTAGATAAACGATGCGCAATCACCACCACAGTCCGGTGTCTCCCCAGCAAATACAGCGCCTCCTGGACACTTTCCTCCGTAATCGTATCTAGTGCGGACGTCGCTTCATCGAAGACAAGGATGGGTGGGTCTTTCAAGAAGCAGCGCGCAATCGCCACCCGCTGCTTCTCCCCCCCCGAGAGCTTCAACCCACGCTCGCCTACCTTCGTCTCCCAGCCGTCAGGTAACGCCTCGACGAATTCTCTGATTTGTGCCGCCTCTGCCGCCGCAAGCACTTCCTCTCGGGTGGCTTCTTGGCGCCCATACTGGATATTGTAGTAGATAGTGTCATTAAATAACACACAGTCTTGAGGGACAATCCCAATCGCATTCCGGACACTCTTTTGCGTGTAATGCTTTACATCGTATCCGCCTATTTTCACATGACCGCGCAAAGGGTCATAAAAACGATAGAGTAACCGCGATATGGTGGTTTTACAAGACCCCGAGTGCCCTACTATCGCAGTAGTGGTACCAGGAGGTACGTAAAATGACACCGCTTGTAAGCCTTTCTCTTGCAGCTGTGTAGGGTAGTGAAAGTACACATTTTCGAACTCAATATCCACTCCTCGACTACTGCTATTACTACCGCTGCTGCTGTCGTTTGTTTCTTCTCCACGACTCACTAGAGTGGAGAGGGCCATCGTGTCTTCCCCAGGTGCCTCTATGTCAGACACATGATGCCTCGCCGTGACGAGGGCCTGGTGTTGTCCAGTACCCAGCACAGCGGTACCACAAATAGGGCAAAAGAGCCAATCCGATAAGACAGCAACACGCTGACAACCCGTACACATCTCCGCACCCTTCCTTCCACTGACACCTCCCTGCTCTGTCAAGTAGGTAATTCCAGGAAGCGGTATCGGTACTGCATGCAATTCGTCCACTATATCGGGTTCTTCCGTCATAAGGTCCAGGAAATGTTTCACATCCGTCAAAGCTTGCACGATAGCGTTATAAATTGAACCTAAGAACGATAATGGGGCGAACATACTCACGACATAGGCATTTACGGCTACAAAGTCACCTATGTTCATATCCCCATCGATCACTTTTTGACCTATATTCAACATTCATATAGACATACCCATTTTATCAGTATTAAGAAGGTACATACGATGAATAGCGGGCATATGACACCATGTAAGGACGTAGCGATGCGCGCGAGTAATTATTCTGACTCACCTGCAATCAACATACAACCTGCCATAGTAACGGCAATGACAAACTGCTGCAACACATTCAACCCACCCATCGACCACTTCGTACGGACATCAAACTTCTGAAACTGAGCGACGGATGCCTTATAACGTTGTGTCTCAAAGGACTCGCCACCAAAATATTTCACAGTTTCATAATTAATGATGCTATCAGTAGCTTTGTCATGAAAATCATTATCATGCTTATTTGTAGCAGCTCGAAATTTTTTTCTCCAGTTAGTAATATATATAGTGATCGTAGCATACACACAAACTCCAGCCATGGCACAAAGACTCAAATGCCATTGTTTAAATTGGAACAGAAAGACAAAACAGACAGCAATACATTCGACTAAGGTGGGAATCAAAAAGAGAAACAAATAAGTAATCAAGGTATCCGCTGCACTCGTACCACGATCCATGGATCGAATTACATTACCCATTTTTTTTGACAAATGCCAATTTAAGCTCAATTGATGCAAATGTGCAAAGGCTTGTTCTGCTAACTGAATGTTAGCTTGCTGCTTCACTTTGAGATAGATCATAGACTGCATTTCTTTGAACAGTGAAGAGGAGAAACGAAACGTACAATACAGTAGAATATGAATTGAAGCTTGCTGGTACTGACTCTTCACTAAGTCGTTCGTGGCGCTTGCGAGGAACAGCGGAGCTATGAGACTACAGGCCTTGGAAGAAGACACAAAAAACCAGGTGAGAAAGCTACGAGTTCGATTTATACATACTCCATCGGTGCCATTGCTATAGAAAAGAATATAAGGGAAAAAAATAAGAAAACATACACACATACAAAGAAAATATTGCTATAAAGAGCTTGAGACCGCGACATAACAGGAAATATATAAATCAATATCATATAGTATACTAAACGCAGAGGTATAGGTAAACACTCTGCATCAATATTTCTGACACTACGCCAAACTTCGAATACAGGCACTAATCTTGATCACTTATTTATGTATATATATATATATGTTCATACCTCGGCCAGAAATAGGGCTTTAGAATGAGCGAGATTTCTAAGAGAGAGGCGTACTGTTTAGGCTCTTCTCCCACCTTATCATCTTTCCCTTTCTTCTCATTGTTATTAGTATTGTTGTTATCATTCTTACTGCTGCTGAGTAGGGGTGCTAAGCTACTCGCACTGGAGATGTCATTTCTATTGACGGACGACCCATTTGTCGAATCGGTACTGCTTGACATAATTTTTGTCATCCCTCGAGATCGTATTAGTATTAGTGACAGAAACAATGAAATGTCTTGCGAAATAGGACACTGTTGTGTCCAGATAGCATGTAGTCGGAATATAAGACCTGCTATAGGATAATAAATTTTAAAAGTACTGAGTCGAGGAAAGCTGAAAAGCTTCTTTTGTTCTATTATGGACCTGTCTGTGTCAGCTGACGCGTCGTGTGGTTCTTTTATTGTGAATCTGGACCTAGACCGGCTAAATAGACGACGGAAAGACGTCCTAAGTTACACGGGAGAGGCCTAAACTCATGTGCAAAAAAGGCAAAGTATATAGGAGAGATTAGCACGTGAGTTTAGGACCCGTGTATACTTTGCCTTGTTTTAGCTCCTAAATGTAGGCTCCATATGGGACTTAATGAAGACGCCTTCCTGTAACTTAGGATTTATTCCAGATTTACAGTATCTGTAGCCAATGAAAACACATACAGAAGAAGCATACGCACTATAGTATAGTATAGTATACTAGGTAAATAAGGGGAGGACCAACACGCTATATGTACAGACAGTAGGTACTTACGTAAGCCTTGGCTGCCTGATGGGTACCTTACGTATGCATAATGTGCCGTAGCTATCATACATGTACTTACACAGCTAAGTAGGTATGGCGGCACTGTTCGTATATCCCATACTCTTATAAATACATTGTATCAAACCCTATTTTCGTCTGCGTCTGTCCGTCCTTAAAGCTTCCGTTATACACCTTCCGTTGTATATTATCCTACACTCTTATAAATGTCAAACCCTATTTTTTTCTGCGTCTGTTTGTCCGTAAAGCTTCCGTTACACATCTCCCGCTATTTATATTTTTTCGGCACTTTAATTTTTTTTATTAAGTGCCATAAAGCAACGTGAGTGTAGCTCCAATTGTATATTATATGTGTGTGTCTGCTCAACCATGATTAATTTATTTTAATTTTAGGCGACATAGAGATACAGCGGAGGTGAAGAACGGATCATCACACGGAGAGAAAGCAACATACATTCGAATATATGACAGAAATGAGTAAATATAATTTCGTCTTGAGCACCACCGCCTGGCAAGGCTTTCCATTACAGTCCCACTGCTACTGGATACATCGTACGATAGTCTTCGAGGAGCGATCCTAGTGGTATCCTATATTCGAATATGGGATCGGCGTGCGTGTGCCGTAGTGCGCTGTATAAAATAATAGACATATAGGTAGCTACGTGTAATCAGCCTGCAAATCCTATGTCGTCCTTTCAATTCAAGGGCCTCACGGATATATTCATATTATTAGCTCTTGCATTTATTTCACCTCTTTTTATTTATTTATTATTAAAATTATGTGAGCTCTTCAACTGCGATATCTCCACATTTTCACAAAAGAAAAAAAGGAAGCATGCGAAGAATCATACATGGAGGATGGAGACCAAAATATCCTCAACACCCTACTCAGAGGAGATTTCTGATGGATTATAAGAGTCGCTATGAGCTTGAACAAGCAAAACGTAGTCGAACAATTGGGGGATTGGTAGTTTTAGGCATAATGCTTGGCGTTGTGGGCACTTATGTCCGTCTGAAGATCATGACAGTGAGCCCGCCTACTCCTTCCCCTCCGAATTCAAAGCAGAAAATCGACGTTAGTAAAGAAATAACAAAATAAAATAAATGATTTCAATTCATCAAAAAAGAAAGAATTTATTTTGTACCACCTATATTCTTGACATTAGCAACAGGATGATACTCTTTGAGAAACCTTCACAAGAAATTCTATTATGTCAAAAATGTTAGTGAAATTAAGACATGAAAATTTGTATAGCAGTCAATATCAATATATTTAAAGAATATGATATATACACTCTAACTATATGTCAATGGTTATTATCAAATACATTAATGCACGAATAAATAAACAAATATTATGACAACCTCAGCCACCTCTAGTGAAACGTGTTATATACTATTATTATATAGCTTATATATCACATATTTATTACGTCCTCTATCATGTATCTTTGTTTTTCTTTGCTTGCTAGCCCTTCTTGGCTGGCTGCATTATCAATGCACCAACTTTGCTAATTGCTTACGTACAATAAAATTAATAGCTACATTGATAGTTATAGTAAGATTGAATAAATGAAAGTCGTGTTACTAGTATTCATAGATGACAAAAATGAAAGAAAATATAACTATTGCCTTTAAGCGAAGCAACAATAACGCTGTTAGTGTTAGAGCGCAACAAGCATTGGCAACTCACAATCAGCCAAGCAATAGTCCGCTTATTATCTTACGAAATAAATACTACTGAAAGCGGTCACTAATCCTTAGTACGCTTTTCAGGATCCGTTTGGAAGTAAGAGTAGTTAGAATCTGTATAAAAACAATCAAACAAATCTATAAAACACTGCAGTGTTAGATCCAGTAGTTTGTTATCTAGAAAGAACGACTAGGGCATTCTAGTACACAGACTATAGAATTGTTCATTGTTGACTGGTAAATATGAATTGTTAATGATAATGCTAAGCAATAGCAATGATAGATGAATTATTATATCATGATTATATGTTATATGTATATATATATATGAGCGGTTATATATTATATATGGCGTATATATAACATATAGCTATACTTGCACTAACATAATTTAAACAATAATGATAAGTAGAAGCATTTATAAACATAGACGAAAAACCAAATATACACATGGCATGTAAATATCTACCAATTCTATCAATTCTATCAATATTGCGTCTCAATCTGCGGGTAAAAAGTATCAAAAAAGAAAAAGTGAGGCATCCATTCATTGGTCTTTTCGTTTTCTACAATAATGTACACAAAGCGTTCAGATAACATCCTTATACTTATACATAGTCAAATTCCTTTATCAAATTTAGCACATTTTAGGGGTGACTCACAAATAGTGTCTTCCTGTTTGATACTGTTATTTAGCGACCTCTTCTTATTTTCACATAAACCTTTTTGCTCTACTTCTGAAGCACTTTCACTTTTACTTTCCTCTCCTTTGGATTTCATGGTTTCTATAATTGCCATGGGTAGTATTTAAACAAATAGAGTCAATATGATAAAAGATGAAATAAAGTACGCATTAATAATAACAATAATAATGATAACAACGATCATGTGTTATATTAGCCTTAGGACATACTTGAGGACGGAAGGGAAGAGCTAGAGGAATGCACCTTAAATCCAAAGACTTTCGGTACATATTTTTCTTCGTCGATCTCCATATCGGTGATAAATTTGTCAAAAGTCATATAAAACAAATGGGGAAATGTAGGTCCAAAGAAGGCCGAATCAAGATCTAACAAGGAATACATGAGTTTTCATGAGACAAACTATAATAATAATTATCATCATAATCATCATAATCATCATAACCATCATAATCATCATAATCATCATAACCATCATAATCATCATAATAATCATCATCATTATCATTATCATCATCATCATCATCATCATCATCATCATCAGCATCAGCATCAGCATCAGCATCAGCATCAGCATCATCAGCATTATCATCTTCATTATCATCATACAGGAAAATATTAATGTAAATGTGACTATTACTTTATTCGTTTATACAGAGAATGAAGACACAGGTAAAACATGTAGTAATTCTAATAATAGTCATATTGTTATCAACATACGTGTAACATCACAGCTATAAACATCTTGACACTTTGCACAAAATACTTTGACACACTCTACTCCGCTTTCATCAGTCAAGCCAATCTGCAGATACAAGAACACAACAGCCATACAACGCATATAATTTGTATTGGTTACAATCATATAAAACAAATTAGTCAAAATTCACAAGACACAAGTACATAAAGAATCACCGCTGTATTAATAATATAGTATCCAACGCATTGATCCGTATACACGTACCGGAACAACGAATTGTTCTTGACAAAAATGACGAGGACATACGCCAAAATGCCCTGCAACATATTTCCTTCGCATCATCTCGAGCCCCGCCGGAGACTTAATATATCTTGCATGTATCAAACCATACAAATGCTCAGCATTGCCACATGTATTATCACAACTGCTTTTTCGTATAGAAGTTTCATCTAAAAGAATAGCAAGCGCTTCTTTATACTGACTGTCACTTTCGAATTCTGACTTTAAATCGTATAAATTGAAGTTATCTTGAATATACGATTTGCTTACTTCACAGTAGAAAAGATTTTCAGGCTTGCTGCAATATGAACGTACCCATGAGACCTTTCGCTCACTACAGAAAATGTAAGAAGCACTAATTAGGGATATGGGAGGAGATAGGTGCATGTTTATTGTGTTTTGGTGGTTTCTTTTTTAGGTCGGTCGATAGATAGATTGGTTCATAGATCGGTTCTTTACTTATTAATCAGAAATCTACAGACTGGTTTTAAATCACATACCTCTTATTCTCCGCCATCGTTTTTCTTGAACAAGAACAACTAAATAGTAGAATGATATAGCGAAGTAGCTGGGAACAATTGGGGTTTGTTTGTTGGAACTATATCGATGGCAACTAGGAGTGGAAGATTTATGGTTGATCAGCAATTGAGTAGAGCGCTGAAGAAGCAAGAAAATAATAGAGAGACAAGGCACAACGATAACCCATATATTTACTGCATATCCTACGCTCCTATAAATCCAAGTCTCGATTTTCGGTTCTGTCCGTCGTGTCACGCTGCTGGTACACACCTTCCGCTATTTATATATTTTTGGCACTTTATAATTCGTGGGATCATCCTCAGTCATACTGGGGTATATATGACATTGCAAATGTCAACAACGTTTCGAACGCTATGTAATTCATGGCTTTGCCGCCAATAAAGCAACGCGAGTAAACCCCTGTAGTATTTAATAACGCTACGATCGTAGGCTAACGAAGTCAGGCTAAAGCACCACAGGCGTCATACACCTGCAAGGTATAGCTGATGCTGCAGCCACAGTCGAAGTCAACAGGCCTAATAAGGCCTTACGCTACGAAAGACTCCTACTCTGCTGTGCTGGCTGCTGCTGCTACTGTATGTCCGTTCGTTGGTCCAGTATTGTGTCACGCTGACTCCATCACGTTTGTCACGCTGCCGTTACAAAATGATCCGCTATTAATAGTTTTTTAGCAGCGTCCGTTGGTATCGTGTTACGCTTACTTTAGAAACTTTCGCTAACGTTACTAAGTTCCGTCCGTCGCGTTTGTCACGCTGCCGTTACACAATTATCCGCTATATATAGTTTTTTGGGACTGTCTGTTAAGGTCGTGTCACGCTGACGTTACACACCTCCGCTATTGTTCGTTTCACGCTGACGCTACACATCTTCCGCTTCTTCATAAATATACTCTTAACTCTCATGTTAACTCTAATAAATATTTTTGTTAACTCTGTTAAATATTTTTTTTGATTGAGTGC
>JACKZZ010019546.1_pt1 | contig 11109 bp, 5 predicted proteins | sample 8027871 | NCBI WGS metagenome assembly JACKZZ01 (sample SAMN15724774, study PRJNA655200) | protist metagenome | isolation source: fluorescence activated cell sorting (FACS) single amplified genomes of... | place: USA: West Boothbay Harbor, Gulf of Maine | collected 2000-07-19
TGGATAAAAAACCAGAAGCGAAAATTGCTTCAAAGAAAATTGAACTTAGCACCAACGCATGCACAACAACCAACCCACTCGTGAAAGTGGATAAGAAATTGTTGGAAATAAAAAAAAATCAAGTAGTAGCAGCTAGCCGTATCCAACGGTTTTGGAGGGATGGAAAGAACCGGCTGAAGTGGAAAAAGACGGCGGAAGGGTTGAGAAACAGACAAAAGCAAAACTTTGGAACGGGCGTGTTGGTGGTGATGTTCATGCTGCATGTGGTGGAGTATGTTGTGGAATGGTATACAGGGATTTCTTTTGGGGGGGTAGTTGCGGTAGTGGATGCCTATTTGTTGGTTCTTGTATGGGCAAGCACGTTGCTGTTGAAATCCACGTGGCAATTACTACTTGGTCTTATGGTTCTATATTTGGACGTTTTTATCAATTTTTTTGTCTTTATTGATACAAGAAATGCTATTGGATGGTTTACTCATTTTATAAGCATTGCCGGTATGGTGCTTCTTTACTGGCTTCTCAAATCGATGCGAACGACGTTGCAGCATACTTATGTGGCGGACATTCACGGTCTGTCGGCACGTTTGAGTGCAAAAATCATTGCGGGGTTGCCTATTCTGTGCTACTTAGCAATGACTATGATGTCAGCAATAATGTCGAGAAAATACATTTTGGACGATTTGTGCCACTACGTTCCCGGAGCGTATTGGGACAAGAACTACACTTGGCCCACGAGCATTGTGAAAGGGCAGTGGATGAATTGCACCGACGTCGAACAATTCGACCGCTACTATCCAGATACACCCAAAACAGTAAACGAGGTGATGCTGGAGCAAGAAATGAATGCTTATGTTGCATATATATTACAATACACTGTTGCCCGGATTCAAATGCTAGAATTGACCTTCCTCCTCCTAACCTCACAAGTGTTGCTGCGAGTATGTCGCCTGACCGTGAACGACATTCTGTCATTGCGCGTATCCGGGTGGGAACTCGCACTTTCGGTAGCCACCCTCGTTCGTGTAGCAGCCATTATGGTTCTGGGTGGATTGAACTTAGAAATGTTTAAAATGTCAGAATTTTGGAGTGTTTTAGAAGGTTTGGCGGTTCTCATAATGAGCCTCTGGCTCGTTGCTCTTGCCATCATCATCAAGCTCGTCCGCGATGCTGCCGCCGTTATCCGCTTGGAGAAAAATCCAAGAGCAAAGCGACCACGTTCGAAATCGGTGGAGATTATTCACAAACGTAAACCGCGACAGAGTGTTGTGCAAAGGCAGAAACTAGAGGATATTGTGTGATTAAAATTGTATTTTTATGTGTTGTTTTATTTTCATAAGCTGACACAGCCAATTGCGAGAATTTACATTTTTGTATATTTTTATTAATAAAATACACTTTTGCGAATTCTCGCAACTGAAAATTTTATTCTGCTTCTGGTTTCACTTCCGGCTTTGGTTGGAATTGGTTAACGAATTGTTCCAATACTTTTTCAAAATTCACATTTCGTTCCAAAAATTCTTCAATATTATCGTTTTCCTCCCGCTCGTTTCTATTTTCCACTTTCTGCTCTTTTACCATTTCCGTTAATAATTCCTGCTGCTTTTTCAGTTGTTGAATTAGCTCCGTATCATTTGATGGTTTCTCATCTTCTGTTCGTTTCACATTCGGCGGCACTGGTAATGGTATAACAGCTCTCCTTACAACGCGAAATGTAATGCTGGAACTGGGAGATATTTTTGCCAATTCATTTGTATTTGGATTTCGAATTTCGATTCTTACTTTTGTAATGGTTCGCGGCTCATACACTGGAAACCCAGCACTCCCACCACCATAAATATAATTTCCACTTGTATACGATTTTGATAATTGGTAAACTACATTTTGTTGCACACCATTTCCGTTGTTAAAATTTGTTGGAATAATGTCGCTGACAACGTTAAAAAATCCTGCTTGAGATAGTTGCGGCTCATTACTCGCTTCTATAAAATCAGTGGAAGTTTGCACAAATTCTGCAACTTGATTGTTAGTCCCGAGACCATAATAAGGTGTGCCATTTGGTCGATTCAAAACGGGTTTGTCCCAAAATAAATTCAATGGAGCATTTGCAGATGCATTTAATACATTATCTGTTTTTACCAAACTTGCTGAAGATTCTGGATACACAGTATTGTTAAAACTTTTTTGTGTAAATCGAGTTCCAACGTTGCCTTTATATCGTGGGTATAAGTCGTAGTATTCATATCCTAAACGACCCATCAACGTTTTGCTGAAATTTGTTTCATTTGCTTCCATAGTATTTTGTAATATTTGAGCGTGGTTGTTTTCAGTTCCTTCCAAACTACTGTTGTCCCAATACGCATTTAAGTCTATGTTGTCTGGTTTATCACCCACATTAATGCATAGAATGAGAAGCGGGAGTAATGACTAGCAAAGATTGGTATATGATGGGAAAGTATGGATTGTCATCGGGAGAGTAACATTTAAATATGACGCCGCATTACAAAATGGTCCCCGCGCGTTATTTATTATTTTCAGGTAAAAAGCCGTTATTTTTTAAAAAAAAATTTTAAATCTTATTTCGTATATGATATTTTTATATTAGAAGTTTTTTTGTCTCTCTCAGCCTTACTTTTTGCGATTTTAAATCACCACGTATACGTTGCCTTGCATATGTTGGTGTTCCTAAAAAGTTAATTTCATCATGATGAAAATACCAACATGATGCTGCTGCAAAAAATCCAATAAAGATATCAATGGAATAATGATGCCCTTCCCCAACAATCATTATGGCACTATATAACCATGCAATCCAAGTCAACCAACATGTAAAACCACCACGATACTTAGCAATGGTAAGGCAACAAATTGTTCCAATGATAGCATGTCCACTAGGAACAAGATCATTGCAACCTCCTGTCATTGTTTTCCATGGCTCTCTAATTTTTTTCCATACTATCCAACGCTGCGTTAGGTATCCAAATCGTGTTGCATAACATTGATTAAATTGTGATGGAAATGTTGTACTTGAAAACATGATAGGTCTGAAAAAAGAATGACTTGTCAAGATAGCTTTGACAATTTTAATAGCTTCTTCAACAACATTGACATTATTTCCTTTCTTTGGGGAAATAAAATATTTACTTGGATATACACCCGCTAAATTGACTATTAATAAAAATAATATTGGAAGGACTTCATATTCCATATCAGCAGGTTTCCATACCTGTAATCCAAAAGAAACAAGGCTTGGAAATCGGTCCTTTAAACTAGTTTGCCACATATCAAAAACTGGAGGAAATTCATCAAAACGTTGCGGATTAACTTGTGCAACAAAATATAACATATTTCCTTGCATAAATTGTGTAATTGCAAGTAAAGCTCCCCATGAAAGCAAGCGAACGACAGACCAAATGTCAGAACTACCAGGCGGTCCCATTTTAGCACTATATTTATTCCACGGAAGTAAAGCAGCACAACCAAATGTGATAGCAAGGGGTATTTTCCAACTGCCCATATAAATGGAACCAAATATTACAAGATCACAACAAAAAAATTCTATACTCATGATAGGCATATCTTTAAAATATTCTGGTGCATCAACAAATAACCATTTTGATACACGTTGGGGGACGGAAAACATCCAACTTAGCATGATAATATATGCAATGTATGTCAATTGAATACCTTTCCATGCAATCATTTTTTTTTCATGTTCATATATCCAATACCACGCAATATCTTCGTTCTTCTCGTTTTTAACGGTACTAGGCGCCTCAAGGATATCTTTGAAAAATTGCATCGATTTATATTGCTTTGACCAAGTAAATTTACATTGGTTTGTAACATTTCTTTGTGGTATTATACGCGACGTTCTCTTCCAAGCGTTGTAATTTTCTAGAACCTTACCATTAAACAATTTATCTTGTATTAATTCAGGCAGTACTACTGCAAAAATGATTAGAAGACAAATAATTATTCGAATACAATTTAACATTGTTAAAATCATATCTTTATTATTTGCAACAATTGGAACTTCACTAAAATAATGAAATATAACTCTTTTTAATAACATTTTTCTTGATAATAAATATATATATATACTGAACGAAAGAAAAAGATAGTTTTATGTGTTGTAGCAATCGATGCCATTTGATGAATGTATGTATATATAGATTATACCCGTATTTTATGTTGTTGACTTATTATAAAATGAATCAATGTAATGTGGATTTAAAAGTTTTTATATAAAAACTCTGTCGTCATGTATTTATCGATATAGTTGCACAGTTGGAACTGTAGTATAATAGTATGGTGAGTGTTGCCGATCAATGGTGTGTGGATGCTATTATAATTATATACCAATAGGTTAAGGTCTTATTCTAAACTTATAGATGTGGCGGCCCGTTAAAATTTCGTTTTCAATTTATTATATTATTATTAAATTATTATTATTATTATTTATCATTTATAATACCAGGTAGGGTACGTTATTGTGTTCCAGGCTAGAAACGTTTTGCGAAAGATATATGTACTCTACATATATATATATATATTACTATACTTCGTATTATTGTATATAAAATACGTTGTTCTTCATGTGCAGTTTCATTTAAGCAAGCTTAACCCCCTGTGTCAATTAATTTTTTTATCGTTGCTGCGCTTATCTTTTTCTTTTTTTTTAATCATTCAAACGATGAATAGCACTCAATGTACCGAGTTTCCCAGACAATGTTTCGTTCTTTTCTTTTAAACGTACAATTTTTTTATTTAATTTTTCTATTTCCGTTTGTTGCGCCTCAATGACATCCCCCATACTAAATCCATAACGTGATGGTTCCATTTCTGCATCTAATAATTTATCTGATTGTATTTCAGAAACAAGATAACGACGATATCGATCCTTTTCAAACATAAGTTCTCTTGCAAGTTTTTTATTTTCTTTTATTAAACGTTTATTTACAGAATTATTCGATTTTCTATTATTACTATTGTTAAAGGCGTTTGTCATCATCATTCCAAAATCATTTGTCCCACTACCATTGTTTTGATTACCATATAATATTGAACGTAATCTAGCAACTTCTGATGCATATTCTTCATTCATAGCTTTCACTTCTCTAGTTTTGATAGTAGAACGTTCACGTGTTAATTTTCTAATTATTTCATCTTTTTCGTGTAATACTCTTTCTAAATAGACAATCCGACTTTGGGATTTTGACTTTGAATCACCATGTGCAGAATGCGGTCTGCCAGAGCTACTACTACTACCACCTTTTACGAGTAAAGGAGTTAATCGTAACGTTTCATTTTCTTCACGTAAATTAGCAACAATAGTATTTGTATTTTGTAACGTACGTTCTACTTTTCTGCAACGAGAGACAATCTTTGTATATTTCACACGTAATTCTTTCAACTCCAATGCTATATCTTTTGTATTGGATGTACGAGTTTCCCACATGTTGATATATATATTTATTTATGTATGTATGTATGTATGTATGTATGGATCGAACTAATTTATTTCATATGTATATATATATATATTTACATATATGTATGATTTGATTCAATTGGATATTATATATGAATATAATGTATTTGTTTTGTTATAGTATTCTTTTTTTTGAAAATGTTATCTGAAAGCAGTTATTTGTTATTATTATTATTCTTATTATTATTTATTATTTTTCAATAATCCTGTACAGCTTGGACAGGTATTTTCGAATTACGAATTATTTTAATTTGAGATTTATTTAAAAGTATTATAAGGTATATTAATATTAAAATACAATGTGAAATAGACTCTTTCTTTCGAGAAAGAGTCTGACGACGCAGACTAAATGTGAAATTTAAATTAAAATGCGAGATTCCTTCGAGTTTAAGTTTCCGAGTTTTTTAGGACTCACACCTTAACCACAGCTCCCAGAGCTATAACCTGGCTTCAATTCTATATGATGTGCGTTGTTGATATATGCACGCCGATATGCCGTATTTATAAGTTATAAGTTTGCCCACATGTATATATCAGGATAGTGTATATACATAACTTTAGTATCCACTGTATATGTGTATAAATACACATATTACAGTGCACAAACAAAATAGAAAACAAATTACCAATCGTTATTAACGATTCGAACAAAAATGGGTGGATCGCCTTCGAAAGTCATTGAAAATCCTACGTCTGATATATGGTTGGGTGGCATCAATGTCATTGATAAAGAATCAACGGAATATAAATCTTGCTACACTTTGAGCAAACACGGGAACGAAGTGGAAAATGAAACGTTGGGCTGGGAAATATTTTGTAAAAAAGAAAACATTCATTGTGTTGTAAGTGTATGCCAAGATACACCACCAGAAGTTGTGATAAATGATATATTAAAAGGTAATATTTTGCATATTAGTTTAGAAGATGTCAGCGAAACAAATTTATTGAAACATTTTGAAGCATCTGCATTATTTATTCATAAAAATAGATTGGAAGGGAAGAATATTTATATACACTGCCACGCTGGAATTTCACGAAGTACAACCATATTGGCAGCATATTTAATGGCTCATCTAAAATTTGGCATGCTTGATGTATTAGGACATTTGCAACGTTTACGAGAAACGATATGCCCAAACGGAGGATTTAGAAAGCAATTGCTTGAATTTGAAGACACAAAGGGTTCTTTAAAATTGAATGATATATTAGCAAAGACAAACAATAATAATAATAATAATAATAATAATAATGATAATGCTATATTAGCAACCAATGACATGAAATTTATAGTAGCAATTATGAAACAATTTCAAGAGAAACAGAATTCTAGTAAGTTGAAGAAAGATGCATTTGGTCATACTGGAGAATATAGACGTGTTGATAATCTAGACAGATATTGTAAAACTAAAGTTGATGACCACTATGAATGTAATGATGGAAATTTTTTATGTATTCATGGACATGATGTATTAGAATTTGATCATTGGTCTTGTTGTGGTGTCGCAAAAAGAAATGGAACATGTACAAATGGTTCCATGGATGGTGGTTGGGGAAAATTTAAGTTTAACGAACAAGTCGAGCGTTTAAAAATGCGATTTATAAATACAAAAGATGAAGAAGATGCAGGGTTAAAATGGTTAAATAGTGATTGATTTTTTTTTTGCTTTTTTAAATAAAATTCTAAAATGATGTTTAGTCTATTGCCTCAGTTATTGTATTTTCTTTTCAAGAGAGTATGTATTTTTAAGAATTATCATGAGTAAATTTATAAATAAAATATTTACGCGTATATGATATTTTTTATGTACTCGTGTGAGGAGAGGCACGAACCCGTGCCAGCGGGGGCGCCACAGGGGCTGTGCACGGCACAGTCGCAGACAGGATTGGTGCGACTGCACACAGATGCCAGGTCCGTCACCACGCCTGAGCCGCACTTGCGTCGATCACCGAGCCTTGCTCCGGAATCTGCAACACATGGTGCCGGCCCGGCCGGCAAGCAACCGCACGACCCAAGCCCAGTCCCGGCGCAGTCGCGACCCGGGCCACAGCAAGCTTCACCAGTCGGATCGCCAGGACAGCAGCAGGTGGTGAGATTGCAAGAGCGAAACTGCCGCGCGAAAAAACAATTATTTTTAACTTCCTTTAACAAAGCACTTGGTGTAATAATTTCAAAATTTCCCGTCTTCATTAACTCATTGGCCACAGTAACTACATCATCTACTGTATGCGACCAAACATTTACTGGTACCAAACTATATCCATTGACATCCTTCATATCTCTTGAAATTTCTTTATTTTTTAACAAATTTTTAAAATGTTGAATAGTGCCGATTACACCTTGCATAGTCCCAGAAGTAGAATTCCCCCATAGCGACACCCTACCACCAATAACAGGCTTTTTTGTATTTGGATCAAACTTTGTACCAGTCCAGCCAGAATAACCAGCACCAAATGTATACCAAAATATCCCTTCTATTGTCTCCTGTTCCAATAATGGTTGCAATACGGACATGTTTGGCGAATTTAGATTACCAGCACCAATTACATTTACAACACCGCCATTATTATTATTATTATTACTCCCTGCTGCATCATCACCATCACCTATTATTAGATTATGTCTTGTTTTGTTTAAATAATATCCAGTCAAGTTTGCAAATTCGTTGAATTGATCTTTTTTCCATGTGGCGGGATAAACATATCCTAAACCACTTGGGGCACCAATAAAATCATCATTTGCTGTACTAGTTTTTTTCAAATATTCAATAATCGGTAAGCCTAATTCAACAAGTCCAGGTGAAATTGTCCAGCCAAGTGGAACTTTCCCTCTACTCTTGCTACCCCACCAATTTTGATTAGTAACAAATGAATTCATTAGCCATTGTATATTGTCTCCATCTGTCATTAAAAACGCTATACGGTGTTTATTATTATCAGTAACACCTTTTTTCATCTTTTTTCTTTCTTTTACAACTGAATTGTTTAAATGTTTTTTCATTTCACCACATTTATAGTTTGATAATACAGCAACATTATGAGCCATATCTGAAGCATGAACAAAAAATCCTTTTTCTCCAAGCTTGGAGACGTATTGATATTCTGGCCCCCATCCCATCGCTGCCTTCAAATCTTTTGTCTTACTAAATTCAGCAATGGCTTCTTGAACTTGTTCACCACCATTTGGATATTTTGTTGTATCTGTTGAATATTCTAACGTCGGCATTCTGCCAAAAATTGCATACTCTGCTAAGTTTGGGTATATATTTGGATGTTGAAATGATATCATGTTTCCACTATATGCGCTAATTCCACCTCTTGATTTGTAAGCATCTCGTTCACGTGTGCCAGATAGATCTATTACAAAAGGTATATTCCATGATTTCAACATCGATAATGTTTTCGTGGAAGTAGAGGACGTTGCCACTAATAGTTCGTTCTGTTTTTGCCCAGCAATATATGTCAATGCGGCGTTAACCGAAACATCCGTTGTATTGTACAATACATATCCAGTAATTTTATTGTGAAATAATGATAAAATGTCATATGGTTTTTGAATCATGGATAAATTAATGTTAATTTCATTTGGGCAATTATTTTTCATTATTGTAAGCCACGCCGAATATGAATCACTTCCATCTTTTGATGGATAATCTTTTGGTATGCGATATAACTTAGGTTGTGTTCTAGCTAAACCACCACCTAATGTCAATAGAGTGATTAATAAATTATCACCTGCATTAAGATACATATCAGAATAAACAATTATTTCACCAGGTGGATTAATAGAGGATGGATATGGAAATTCTTCACGTGCATTATTTGTTGCAGTTGTAAATGATATGAATAATAATAGAAGCAGTGATAAATATATAGAAGCATTTATCATGGTTATAATGATACTTGATCTTGTTGTATTATTCGTCAATTATATATAATAATTTGTCAATATAAAGTATAAACAATCGAATAGAGTTTGTATATATTGTTTTGCTGTTTATTAGTATATTTCGATATGTGTATGTGTATATGTGTATATATATAATTCAATGAATAAATGGATTCTTAATTATTGAAATTATTTATTTATTATTTGTGGTTTTTGTATATTAATTTATACTACTTAGACTACGATTCGTATTAGTATTACCATCCAGGTATATTTGTATCCCCCTTATAACCCCTTAAATCATATAATTTAATGTTGTAAATTGTAATACAGTACTGTATATACTTTTATAGCTTTATAAATATTAAAAAAAATTTTCATTAACTCACTCTTCATTCAGAGCATCATGTTAGATATATATATATATATATACAGTATATTTGTACTATACTTGAGATACACAATACGTCTCTCTCCTGTGACACTTCATTATATACACATTCACACATTAGTTTTAATACATGAATGATGCATCTCTTCAACTATGGAGCCAGAGAGGATGGAGCTATTTCTTGAAATAAATCTGGATGATTTTCCATGATTTCAGGCAACAAGTTAGTAGCCCAACGAAACCATCTAGCTTGTATTAAACATGCTGAACTTTTGAACTTTTCCACTTGATTTTTCCAAACTTTTTTTCCAGCCTGTTCTTTTGCAAGGTTTGCTTGTAATTTTTTCAACGTTTTTTTATAAACGCCATTTCTCAATTCCTTTTTGTCTGTGTTGGGTTTAAACAATATAGGAACTAAAACACATGCCAACGTGTTTACGCACCATGAAAGCATCTGTATCCAATATTGTTTTTTAAATGCATCCAAGCCACCAGGATAATCAACTCCACCTTTTGTTAACGATTCAAAGTATTGCTCGATCACAACCGTTTGCATTGCATAACCATAACCAATGTTACTTTGATACATAAAATAGACGATTTCCCAAACGCAACGACCAGGAGCAATACCTTGCCAATCACCATACATACATTCATCAGGTACATCATTTTCATCAAAAGATGCGTTTTGTTCAATATTCTCCCATTGGAAATATTCCAACTCTGGCATACTTTTATTTGTATCTCGGCCATCGCTAAATTTCCAAAACAGATTCCAAGCATGACTATCGCCATGATTTACTGTATCGCATTTAGTCGATTGAATTTCGATTAATATGTCATCTCTCAACATGCTTTTTTGCAGTAGTCCAATAGCCTTTTGGACTTCAGGCTTTAATAAATTTGGACACATTTCACTGTAAGTAGCAACAAACCAATTAACATCATTTGCAAAGAATTGCCTTTGTAAACCTGGAAACCCAAACGTGCATGGTCCCGTATGTATTATCCAAGTATAGCAGTGACCCATTCCTTTCATATTAAATTCCGGCTTGTCAAATTTCATATAACCTTCTGCATGGATTTTCCCAAGAAATCTTGCTGCTCCAATAGATATACCTAATGGAGTGGATCGCGCAATTGTCGTTCCCTTAGCTGTAGTCCACCCATCTAGATCTTCCATTATAATAACATTGTAATATTTATAAAATGAATATTTTAAAAAAGCATTCATGAAATTGATCTTTTCGCCACCCTCTTGTAACGGCCCAACATCTCGTCGAATGTAACCACGATCGTCAAGCTGGTGCAATGAACAATACGCACTTGGTGCAAATTTGG
>JACKZZ010013066.1_pt1 | contig 11094 bp, 8 predicted proteins | sample 8027871 | NCBI WGS metagenome assembly JACKZZ01 (sample SAMN15724774, study PRJNA655200) | protist metagenome | isolation source: fluorescence activated cell sorting (FACS) single amplified genomes of... | place: USA: West Boothbay Harbor, Gulf of Maine | collected 2000-07-19
TATTGTGCCAGGGCGCCTGTCTCTTACTCTTATTGCGCTTCGAGGCTTGCTTTTCTGGGTAAATCTTTCTCACTAGGACAACATCAGGGGCATCAAACGAAAGCTCATCTAACAATTCGCCATCAGCTGCGCCTCCGACATTATAGCCGAGAACGTTATCACCAGGAGAAAGTATGTTCCCAAGATGTGTTAAAACCATATAAGTTGTGTCGTTCACACCAAGATCTGAAACTCTCGCCACTTCAGCTTCTGCCAGCGTGAAAGCAGAACTGGAAGGAGTTGGGACTTTGGCATCCACACCTGCTGCACCTGCTGCACTCGCTGCTGCTTTATCGACAGCTTGGGCACCACCCTTTCTGTTCTTGTTCTTCCTGTTTACTTTCTTTGTTGGCTGTTCAATACGATTAACAAGGCATTGAACAGGAGAAATATCAAGAATAATAAACTCTACAAGCTGTTTTGGGCGCATTAGAGTAGAAAATGGCGTCTGAAAAAATTTCGTAGCAGAAACTTCCGTGCGGTTGAGAGTAAGTGGTGATATAAGGTGCATGTTGGATGACAGTTTGTGACACAATACCAGATCCATTTTCCCACCAGAAAGGTTCTTTGGCAAAATAAGGATATCGTGCTTCTGAATGGGCACAACTTCTAGTAAAATAATGTACTCCATCTTCTTAGTGTGAGATTTGAAATCCTGAGACACCATTTTTGCTGACATGGACTTCCTTGCCGGCATGCTTGTCATCACCAAATCCGACACACGTTCTGCTTGGTTTTTGTTCTTGAAGAACAAGTCGAACCCTTCGTTGCGGATTGTTACATTCATAATAAGATTGAACATTCCTCTTTTGGTCAAAAGTGATTCCAGTTGGAATAGCGATGCTTTTCCTCCACCAACACGCTGACGTATCTGAATCTGACAACCCCACGAGTGGTCCGAGTTCTCTCGAATACACTCTATACACTGCTTGGTACGGATGAGATACTCTACTACCACACGTTGCTGCAAATTGACATTCATGACTGGCTTCTCTATATCAACAGCTACTTTCAGCCGCTTGCAATGCGGCTCAGTCCACACCCACGTAGTGTCTAGGATGCGGGCGTTCCTCTTGTCCAGTGCCATCTTCTTCACGCAATGTTGCATAAGTGGAACAGATTCCAGTTCCATATGCATCCAATGATCCCCCGATATGTGCCAACGTCCACATTTACCACAATTAAGGACTTCCAAGTTACGTTTGATACCATCTGCTACATCAACCTGCGTTTGGTGGCAAGTGTGTGTGAGTGTGAGTGTGTGTGATAGAGAGGGGGTTAGTGGGTGCATGTTGCATTTGCATGCGTATGTGTGTTTATTATGTGTGCGCGAGAGAGATGTGGAGAAGCCAGGTCGCTAGTGAAGAGAAGAAGGAAGAGAGGACACGCAGAACCGAGGAACGCACCTGCGTCCGCAGGCAGGGAACACACATGGCGCTTGCATTGTATTCAATGGACGAGCCACACAAGCAACACAGCATCTGAGTACCTGCAGTCGACATTGTATTGGTGGTGGTGTGTTGAATCATCTCGATCAAAGATCCCATGATACCGTACCCTTTGGTACGCCGTACCTTTAAATAAATTTCGAGAAAAATGTTGTTAAGGGTTCCCCGCTGACCTGCTACCCTACCAAAGAATTGTTATAGCCAAAAAAAGGTGCTGAGGAGTGTACCCAGTAGTCTTTGATAACTTTTATTTGCAAAAAAACACTCAATTGATGCCGTCTAGTCAGGGAAAAGCAGGAGGTGGTGGTGCAGTAGGGGGGCGCACTAAGGCTGGTGATACGGGACGACAACAAAAGCCCCACAAGGAAGAAAAGGAGAAGAGAGACAAAGGATTAAAAAAGAGCAGCCTTAACAAAACGGAAGGAAGCGGTGTAGTTGATAGTCTGAAGACCGGTAATGCCGACAAGGAGAAGGAGGATGAATTTGATGATGACGATTCAAACCGTATATTCGGGATAAAGGCTGCAAACTTATCTAGATTGCTGAAAGTATTTCTAGCGTTTCCTTATGTGATCATTGTCTCTGCCATTCGTCCAACAGGGCGACTTGCTTGGATGCGCTCGAATTTCTACATCCGTCTGAACAACATGATGATTTATATCTTCCCGTTCTTTTTGACAGCTTTTGTTCTTGACAAATATCGCAACCCTACTGTTCAAATTGTTACAGTAGCAGCGTATATGTTTTTGTATCTAATGCCTGTGGCTTTTGTTGTCTTTAGTAAAATTGATATTGTCAGAGCGAGTACCAACATTGAGGATGGTACGTTTTGTTTCAAGCCTGCACGAACAGTCCGTTTCACAGAAGCTAATTTTTACCAAGTTGTTGGATTCTTTTTTGAATGGACACAGCACGTCTTTTATGTGCTTCCAGTGGGCGTGGTAACAGGTAAGACACAAGCTCGTATTCAAGATTTCCCACCATATTTACCATTTCCAGTTTATTTTTGGGGATGTGTGGCATCCGTGTTTATATGTTGTTTCATTCTCATCTTGAATGCTACTCTTCGTGGTAAGTCACACCACAAATTTCAGAGGGCTGGATGGATTTGGTACATTTTGTTCAACATCGGACAGCCAATGTTCATGACGATTGTGACCATCCTTTATATGGGAATCTGGTGCGATTATTCTGTGGACCCGCCTATTCTAGTACAAGACCCAGACATGCAGTGCTTCAGCGTAGAGCATACATATATGGTTCGTGCTTCGTTGATGACGCTAGCACTATATGTAGTTCAACACACTTTGCTGCCTAGTGGTACATTCAAGGAGACCATGGGCGATGACTCTCTCGAAATCATGTTTGTGCCTGTGTACATGTCAGCAAACCTGTTACTCAAAGCTATTTTTTGCGGAATTTATGTGTTCTACTACCAGAACAATGTCTTTCGAATATGGTCGTTGACTATTATTAACTTGATCAGCCTTTGGGTGAACAACAGCATGAACCCATGCAGTATTGCTTGGGTGAATTTAGTGCGCAATACTATCTTTCTGCACGCAGCACTGTCGGGTATCCAAAGTGTCAATTATGTTTTATGGCCTATTTCAGAATCTACTGGCAATGTGCTTGTTTCAACTCTTGCTTCTAACATTGTATTTACAAGTGTGGCAATGTGGGGATTGCACTATGCCAATGCGCGTGGTACTGAACACGCCATTGCTACAGCATTTTTAGATTTAGAATGGCAAGTCGCTCACGGCGGAAATGTGAACCCTCGCGTACTCGAGCCTTTGATTTCTCTTACTTTAAGTGACGCGAAAGAGGATTGGGAAATTGTGAAAACCTACATCGATAAGTTGGTGTGGTTGCTTTCTCATAAGAGCACCCGAGTCCAATTCCAGTCGGCTTGGGCACTGGCCAACATGGCCTTGCTGGAAGAAGACATAAGGTTGAAGGTTCATCGAGCCGGTGGTACGCGCACTTTGCTTGAGTGGTACAATGAAATGGATTTCTCTGTACAACTGGAATCATTAGCAGCTCTAGCTAATCTTTCTCTCTCTGTTGAGGTATGTGAAGCAATGGTTTCAAAGCACAAATGTATCCCATTCTTCTTACAAATCATTGTTTCTAACAAAGTCTTGCATAGTCGTTTTGCTCTTGTATCACTGGGTAATATTTCTCGTATTGAAAAATATCGCGCGCAAATAATTGTAGCGGGTGGTATGCACGTTTTATTAGGGTGTATTATGACCCGAGATCATCTCAAACTCAAATTCTCTGCATTCGCATTAGCCAATTTGCTACTCAGCGAAGGGAAGGAGATTGATGAAGCGTTGCGTCTTCGAGGGGTTCTGGAGCGTATTATCAAGATAGCAGGCAGAGACGAAGCAGATACACAACAAGAAGTATTTGCATTAATAAGAAACTTATCTTGCCACCCGTCGATCGTCGAGAGGATGTTGACCAAAGGCATCATGAAGACTGTCGACGTCGCGAAAAAGAGCGTATATGACAACGTTGCTGATTGGGCTACGGATACAGAAGAAAATATTCAAAAGCACATTTCTCGACGCAAAGGACAGGACACAGAATTAAGCTATAGAGCCGAGTCAAGTCAATCGCTCGCACATACCCTGGAGGAAGCCCGAAGTAAGCTCGACTCCATGGCGCCGCTGGAGGGGCGTGTGGAGTGGTCGACATGGGGTTCCAAGCTAGATTCCGTGTTTGCCCCTGTGTTTTCTCATATGCCTTCTATTGCGTCGCAGCATGTTCATGCCATCACTGGACAAGGGATGCCGATTAAACTGTCTGCAGGTGTTGCACCAGAAATGATGGAAACGATCACCTTGTTTACTATCATTGATGTGCCTGGTCATGGCCGTCTCAGCGAGTACGAAACAAAGAGTGAGTTCATTACATACACCCCAGATGCTGGCTTTATTGGCAATGATGTCTTTTCATATAGAGCTGTTGTTGGGGAAGACCAACGTACAGTTCCCTCGACAGTAACTATTACTATCACAGCTACTTCACGTATTCAAAAGGAAATATCAAGTTATAGTTTGGACGGAGTCTCAGCAGACCATCAAGAAGATGACGATAGTGGCTCAGAATTAGGGGCCATAAGCTATAGTGAAGGGCATCGCAAACACGACGGTAACAATATGGGCAGTAAAGACCAATTTATGTCTTCATTCCGCCCTCCTGCGGGAGCGGGGCAACATTCTCCATTACACAAGAGTAGCAAGAAAAGCCATGAAAAGTCTGATGAGTCGTCCTCCCAACCACCGCTACCGCCAAACTTGCGTGCAGTAGCACCCAAAAATGCAGCTTCGGCGTTGAGTCGTGGTGGGGCCCCTGCTCCCCCGCGTCGACTGAAGACCCACAAGAAAGAAAGAGCTGCAGATCTATTGTAAGTGTTATTTAATTTTTGTATAGTTGATTACACAATTTACATTTCATACCCTCAAGAAACAAGAACCCGTGCATTCTCATGGCATCCATGTTATGCCAGACATAGATGATACTGAGCAACTCCAAAACTCATTTATTTTCATTCCCATCGAACAGGTTTCAGAGGTTCTGCTTTAATATCATTTAGATCTCTTTGGCCGTCTGCATCGCTATCCAGCTCACCAATCATTGCTATGTTGTCCCCTCGAACAATATACAATCCAAGGTCATTGAGCACCACACCTTGGTCTGCAGAATATATGCGTTCATGCGTCTTTTCGAGAACCACGTTGATTGTCTGGTCAAATCCACGTAGAGTGCCTATGATATTTCGCCCATCATTTGTGATTACAGACACTAACTTGTCCTTGAATTCAGAAAGTGCCATGGAAATGGATGTCAACCCAAGATCTGATGATTTTGGAGAATTTCAAGGAGATTTTGCCGGTATCTTTACGCACACTAGCTCTTTCAACACTTTTTAGCTGTGCTCACCAACACAACAGGCAATCAATCCAATAGAAGCGGCCAGAACTATGTTGGGCATGAGCAGGTCCGTGGGATGGATTCACATGAGGCAGGGTCCCACATCACAATCACAATTGAGCTACTCAGTGAAGTCTTCCAACAGAGCCACCCCGTGAGGACTAGAGGCATCATGGCGACGGCGACGACGTTTGGGTGTACTACCTACTTGTGCAACAATGGGTGGGAGGAGGTGATTTCCGGGATAAGCCCGTACACTCTTGCCAATTGGGGCATTGCGGTGGCACTCGGGTTTTCCGTGGTTGGTGCTGCTTGGGGTATCTGGTTGACTGGGTCTAGTATTGTTGGTGCGTCTGTCAAGGCGCCACGTATCCGCTCCAAGAACCTGGTCAGTATAATCTTTTGTGAAGCTACAGCTATCTATGGAGTCATTCTCGCAATCATTTTGATGTCCAAGGTGACACCACCCAAGGATAAAGTATATGAGCTAGATACTGATTGGGACATGGCTCTATTTGAATACGCTGGCTACGCGGTCTTCTTCTCTGGACTCAGTGTTGGTATTACCAACATTGCTAGTGGAATCGCAGTTGGAATTGCCGGAAGTTCCTGTGCTTTGGCGGATGCTCAAGATGATTCTTTGTTTATCAAATGTCTCATTATTGAGATTTTTGCTTCAGCTTTAGGTATTTTTGGTATCATTGTAGGTATCATTCAGAGCAATGGCGCACAGTTCCCCACAGCAGCAGTTGTTGCCTAGAGAAACAGTGGGGGAGTAGATGACACAAACACCTCTCTTTTTAGAGGTTCGTTTGGCAAATGGACCGACGCTTCGCCTGAAGCCATTAATCATCAGAGAATCCAAGCATTCTCACCACTGTATCAAACAAGAACAGTGAGACTGTTGGGTTCTCCGATGATTCCTTGCTTTTGCTTGGCGTGCGTCGATCCATTTGCCTGACCATGCATGTCTAATAAAAACAAACATCTTTTTCTGTAAGTACGTGTTCATTTGTAATAAGAAACTTGTCTGTCGCCTCTTTAATCTTCTGGTATCCTAGCTCTAGCCCATACTTGAGTGGCATGAGTATTTGTCTTATCGTATCAATAGTTGGTAACCTTATTTACAAAACATACCCGTACTGCTGGAACAATGTCATTATTTGTGTGTAGGTTTGCTGCTTATTTACAGGGTTTACGTGACGGGGCAAGATATTTACACTTTGCTGTAGTCCATTTTAGACTCCAGCTTTTTGGCCTCTGCGATCTTCCTCGCCGCCTTCATCAGGTCCTCCTCCAGTATGTAGTCGCGGTCCTCGCGAATGGCGAACAGGCCGGCTTCAGTGCAGATATTTCTTAAATCTGCTCCATTGAAGCCATCAGCTAACTTTGCAACACTCTCGTAATCTACATCACCTCGCTTCGTCACACTACCTGCATGGATTTTGAGAATCTCTAGACGAGACGCTTCGTTGGGAAGGGGGATCTCTATTTTTCTATCCAAACGACCTGGGCGCAAAAGAGCAGGATCAAGGATATCAGGTCTATTCGTGGCCATGACAATCTTGACTGCACCAAGAGATTCGAATCCATCTAACTGATTGAGCAACTCCATGAGAGTTCGCTGGATTTCTCTGTCTGCTGACGAGCCTTCACCAAATCGGCTGCCGCCAATAGCATCCACCTCGTCCATGAAGATGACGCAGGGCTGGTGGTCTTTGGCGTAGCCGAACATTTCACGAATGATTCGTGCACTTTCTCCAATATACTTGTCTACAATGGCCGATGCGACGACCTTCAGAAATGTTCCATTGATATTCGATGCCAAGGCTCGAGCTAGCAGAGTTTTGCCAGTTCCTGGTGGTCCGTAAAGCAGTACCCCCTTTGGGGCCTGGATACCAACTCGCAAGAATAGCTCGGGGTTTGTGAGAGGCAACTCGACAACTTCTCTCATCTCTCGTATCTGATCAGTGAGCCCCCCGATCTCGGAGAAGTCTACGCTGCCCGACTCGTCGTTGAGCATGTTGAACACCGTGGGGTCCACCTCACGAGGCATAGGCCTCATGATTGTCAACGTTGTCATATCAAGTGCGACACGAGTACCCTGCTTCAACTTGCTTTTATCTAGCTTGCTTCTACAGCCTACGACATATCGTGGCCCAGACGAGGCCTTGACAATGAAGCGTTCTTCAGTCATCTGCTTCAACACATCACCAATCAGCATGCCTACACTCTGTATTGCCGTGACATCTTCTTCAGAACGATTGAATTCAACCACTAAGTCTTTACGGTCTTGCACGTGCTTTTGCACACTGAAATTCCAAGTTAATGAAGGGTGACGGAGAAAGAAGAGGTGGGAGTGGTAAAGGAACAAATGGAGGGGGTTAGTGTTTGTGAAGTTAAAAGTCATTCTCACAATCACAGGTATGGAGGTTGATAAAATCTACGTTGCACTTAGCAAATCAACCTATTGAAACATGGTGAGGTAGTGCCGGAGCAAAGGGAGAAGGTGACTCTCCACTCAACAGAATCGAATTACAAGGCGACGTACTCTGCCTCTACCTGGCGAACTTCTCTGATTTTCTCTCGGTACTGGTCCGTGAGCGTGTCACGCTCTGAGACCTGGGCTGCCATTGTGTTCACAACAACTTCAAAGGGGTCAAAGTGTGGACAGACACTCAGCTGCGTACGACGTACACGCGTCGACTCTAATTCAGATTCCTCAAATTCCCGGATTTGCAAGTTTCTTGTCACGGAGGGAGGGTGCAAATGCGAACGCAAGCAGATTCGAGGAAAGGTATTTGGACTTAATTAGGGGAGGGGTTTAGATATATATATATACACATTAAAATAATTGTTATAGGTTGTGGGCTCAGATTGCACAAGACCTTTCTTTTTTGACGAGGACTTTGTTGGCAAAATCTAGTTCTTCATTCGGGGCATGAACCCCTGGAGTTTGGCTCCGTGCTCCTCCAACAGACGCTTGCGCGCTTCCTGGATGACCATCTTGCGGTACTCCTCCCTCCTCTGCGCTTCCTCGTTGGCAGCCACCTCAGACATCTTCTCCTCCTCGTACATGGCGCGGCGCTGGCTGGCCTGCTGCGCGATGAGGTCCATGTGATGCGCCTTGATGTTCTTCTTGTCAGCTTCCTCTTGCCTCTCACGCTCCTCATCGGCAGCGAACTTCTTCTTCATGAGGCCGATCATACGTGCCTCATTCTCTGCCTCCGCGATACGCTGTACGGCCTTTGCCCTGAGCATGTTCTCGTTGGCCGTCATCATCTCCTGGCGCATACGTGTCGACTTGTCCTTTCGGCCTTGTGCCTCTCTGGCACGCTGAGCCTCCAACTCCTCAGCCCATAACATATCTCGAAGGTCGTTGAATTCTTCTTCTTCCTTTCGCTTACGCTCAGTCTCCTCAACAATCCTTGCCAAGATTCTGTCCTCTTCCTCCTTCTTTGCCTGTTTCTTAGCAGCAACACCAGCTCCTCTTGCAGCAACAGATTTCTGATAGGCTTCGATAGCTTCTTCTTCTGCTTGTGCCTTCAACTTGGCTTGGCGCTTCTGCTCCTCGAACTCCAATTGGTATTTACGGACCATCTCCGCAGTCTCCGCCTGCTTCTCTTTTTTCTGGCGGCTCTCCTCCATGTCTTCGGCATTGATTTTTGAGACGATCTCATCGACCATTTCACGGTCCTTGTTTGTCTGGCGCTTGGCCTCCTCTAGCAGATCTTGCCTGTCTTTGATCTGCTTTTGCAACACCTTGCGCTGATCGTCAAACATGGCATTCTTGGCACCCTTCTTGTTGGCCTCTGCGATGAGAGCGCTCTGTCTGTCGAACTCCATCTGGTCTTCAATAGTCTGGATCCTCTCCTGTTCTCTCTGGGAAAGCAACCTCTTCTCTTCGAATTGGGCAGTTCTCTCCTTGTTCATGTAAGCAATCTTTAATGCCTTCTCGAGATCTTTTAACTCAGGTGATTCATCACAGATGCGTTGAATTTCGCGGGTGCGGCGTTGCTCTTCTGCCATTTCTTTATCCATTTCAGTTGCTAACATCTGGTTCTGCAGCATAGTGCGCTCGTTGATTCGTGCCTCTCTGAGTCCATCCTTCATCTTGCGCTCATACTCCATTTCTGTCTTGCATGATTGTTGATCAGCTTGACGTCTTTTGATTTCGATCTTGGCTTGTGATCGAGCCTCTGCTAATAATTTGTTATTCTCTACAGAGAAAGATTCTAGCTGCGTACGCTGCACATCTAGAATACGTTGTAGCTGCACTTTATGCTCCACATCAGTGCTAGTAATACGGGCAGGCCGAGTGACAGGTGCCATATTTTCCTAAACGTGCCTAAAAAAGTGGATGAATCTCTTCTAATAAGTAGAAATTGCACTTTGTTACACGGATAAGACCTTGAACACAAGTTCTGGGAATCAACAAGTTGTAAGAGTGATCACTGGTCTCGGAAAGCGCGCAGTTTGCTGGGCAACGACTTTGGACTTTTTGCTGGGAGACTCTGCTTTTGTGGGCTTCGACCGCGGTCTCGTACGCTTCACCACCACCAGGGAAATTGCCTTTACTCATTTCGATCCACAGTCCGACAACATGAAGGTTCGTAGCTTTACTTTCGCCTCTTGCATCTGCACTACATCTGCGCTACACTGCATGTATAATTAGTTCTCATAGAAGAGTTTATTTGCGTCGCCTGGGGCAACATAGATCAAGCAGCGACAGCTGAGGCCTTTCTTGCAATCGCTTTCTTTACTGACGGTTCATCACTAACGTTCCTTCTCGCTAATATACACCTCTTCTACTATTACAGCTTAACATCGCATATTCCGCCGCTGGTAACCAGAAGTTCATCGACATCGATGACGAGAAGAAGCTGTAAGTATCACTCCATGACCACTGTGCTATATCACTCATGCAGCGGCTTCTTCATAACAATATACATATTCTAACCTTTTCTCCTCCATATCACTCACAACAGTCGCTGCTTGTACGACAAGCGCATCTCTCAGGAGGTGAACGGCGAGGAGCTCGGCGACGAGTTCGCTGGCTATATCTTCCGCATCACCGGCGGTAACGACAAGCAGGGTTTTGCCATGAAGCAGGGTGTCCTCTCCGCTGGCCGTACCCGCCTTCTCCTCAAGGACGGTAGCTCATGCTACCGCATCCGCCGTGAGGGTGAGCGCAAGCGCAAGTCTGTCCGTGGTTGCATCGTTGGTCCCGACATTTCTGTCATCAACCTCGTAATCAAGAAGAAGGGAGATGCCGACATTGAGGGTCTTACCGACTCCTCCACCCCCAAGCGTCTTGGCCCCAAGCGTGCCAACAAGATCCGCAAGCTGTTCAACCTCACCAAGGAGGACGACTTGAAGAAGCACGTCATCACGCGTACCTTCAAGAACAAGGCCGGCAAGGAAATTCAGAAGAGACCCAACATCCAGCGTCTCGTCACCCCCATCACTCTCAAGCGCAAGGCTGCCCGTAACGCCGCCAAGCTCGCTGGTCTCCAGCAGTCCAGAGCTGATCGCGCCACATACGCCGCTCTTTTGCAGAAGCGCATTGCCGAGCAGAAGGAAGCCCGCAGATCGGAAATCTCCAAGAGAAGATCTTCCCGCAAGGCTTCCAAGAAGGAGTAGGTTTTTGTGTCCAAATTAT